>JAAIGF010170526.1_pt1 | contig 24245 bp, 25 predicted proteins | sample 6487441 | NCBI WGS metagenome assembly JAAIGF01 (sample SAMN13974129, study PRJNA590717) | phyllosphere metagenome | biome: pepper field; feature: multiple bacterial spot infested pepper fields; material: pepper leaves; isolation source: leaves from pepper fields | host: Capsicum annuum ... | reverse complement strand
GGGCCGGCGTGCGCCCAGGTCGCGCCGGCCGCGCGGCAGCCGCGTCAGCAGGCCGCCCACGCTGGCCAGCACCGCGCCGCCATCGCCCGCTTCGCGCACGCGCACCGTCACTTCGCGCAGCCCGGCGTTCACGGACGACCGGAACACCTGCTCGCAGCGCATCGCGTAGCCGCCATGCGTGCAGTCGACGTCCACGCGTCCCGGGTTGGGGAATTCGCGCGCCAGGCGCAGTTCGACCAGGCGGTTTTCCGCGGCGGCGATGGCCATGGTGCGCATGCGCAGGCCGGCATCGGTGCCGGCGATCACGCCCGACGCGCGCACGGCCGCACCCAGCGCGACGGCCACGATGGCCAGCGCGACCAAAACTTCGACCAGCGTGAAGCCACCGTCGGCGGTGCGTGTGCGCTTACTGGATCGCATAGCGTCCTGTCGCGTCGCGCACGATGACGGCGTGCCCCAGGTCGCCGGACAGCTCGATGCGCAGCGGCGGGGCCATCCATTCCGCCGTGAAGACGGGGGAGCCGGGCGGATCCAGGCGCACGGACAAGGGCGGCGAAGACCACGCGCGAGGACGCAGCGCGTCGTCGGCGGCGAAGATGTCCGGCCGCGCGTTGGCCTCGGCAGTCGGCAGCGGCACGCCTGCCACGCTCGCGCGCTGGCGCCGCTCGAAGCGGTAGCCCTGGTTGTCGGCATGCCAGGTGATGGGGCGCCCATCGATGCGCACTTCGCTCTGGGCGAGCTGGAACAGCTGCACCAGGCGCTGCGCGTCGGCCTGCACGTCGCGCCCGCGGGACGGGAAGGCCGTCAGCGTGGCCGCGCCCGCCAGGATGGCGATGATGGCGACCACCACCATCAGCTCGATCAGGGTGAAGCCCTGCGCGCGGCGCGGGCCGGCCGGCGGGCGCTTACAGCGCCCAGGAACCGATGTCTGCATCCGCGCCTTCACCGCCGGCCTGGCCATCCGCACCCAGCGAGAACACGTCCACGTCGCCGTGCACGCCCGGGTTCAGATACTGATAGGGCTGGCCCCACGGGTCGTTGGGCAGGCGTTCGAGGTTCTGGCGCCAGTTGGGCGGTGCCGGATTGGGGCGGGTCACCAGCGCGCTCAGGCCCTGTTCGGTGGTGGGATAGCGGCCATTGTCCAGGCGATACAGCTTCAGGCCCTGCATGAGGGTGGCGATATCCTGGCGCGCCGCGACGGCGCGAGCCTGGTCGGGGCGGTCCAGCAGACGGGGAACGACCAGCGCGGCCAGAATTCCCATGATGACCACGACCACCATGATTTCGATCAGGGTGAAGCCGCGCTGGCGGCGGCGTGGGCGCGCGGAGCGCAGCGGGACGGTGGGCACGGACAACTCCTGGCGCACACGCGCGCCATCGAATGCATTCACAAAAGCATCGCGATGCGCGACGCATCACGAAACGACACAAAAGCCTCGTATCCTAATACAGTTGTGTCTCAGAAATGTTGCAATCGGCCCAATGCCGAGGCAGGGAAAACGATGATTCGGGATTGGTCCGCCGCGGCTCGCGGCATGGTAATGGCGGCAGGCATGGTGGCACTGGCTGCCGGCGTCGGGGTGTGGGGCGCCATCCTCCTGGCGCCGCGCCCGGCCGCACCTCCGCCTGCGCTCACGGCGGGCGCCGCCCCGGCTGCCGACACCGGTCCGGTCTCGGCCTGGTTCGGCGCCGGCCCGGCCGTGCGCGTGCAGGTCGCATCCAGCGGACTGATCGCCGCCGGGCCGCGCAGCTCGGCCATCCTGGCGGTGGACGGCGGGCGCGCCAGGACCTTCGGCGTGGGGGCCGAGCTCGGGCGTGATCTGTATCTGGAAGAGGTGCGTGCCGATGGCGTGGTGGTGCGCCAGGGCGGCCAGACCTCGTTCATCGAGGTGCCCAGACTGGCACCGCCCACGGGCATCACGACGGTGGGCGCGGCGCGCTGAGCGCCGATGGTCGTCGGTATCGGATGATGCGGCACTGATCCTGGCCCGCTGCGGCAGGGGCGGCGCCGGCTGGCGCCTTCCCCCGTGGTGCCGGTCACTGCACCAGCTGGTTGATCTCGATGATCGGCAGCAGCACGGCCAGCACGATCAGCAGCACGAAGCCGCCCATCACCAGGATCAGCAGAGGTTCGAGCAGCGCCGTCATGGCCATGGCGCGGCGCTCGAGCTCGCGCGACAGCGTGGTGGCCGCGCGCGCCAGCAGCTGGGGCAGGGCGCCGGTCTTCTCACCACTGGCCGTCAGGTGCACCAGCAGCGGCGGAAAGCTCTTCTGCACTTTCAGCGCCTGCGACAGCGATGCGCCTTCGCGCACCCGGCCCGTCGCATCGTTCACATCCGCGCGCAGCTTGTCGTTGGACAGCGTCTGGCGCGCGGCGTCCAGGGCCCGCAACAGGGACACGCCGCTGCCCGTCAGGATCGCCAGGGTCGAGGCAAAGCGCGCCGCATTCATGCCCAGCGAAAAGCGCCCGGCAATCGGCAGGCGCAGCACGCGGCGGTGCCAGGACAGGCGGGTGTCGGGATTGCGCAGGGCGGCACGCCAGCCCACGAAGGCGAGGATCGCCGCGAGCAGCGCCCAGAGTCCCCAGGACCGCACCGCATCGCTCAGCGCCAGCATGGCGCGCGTGAGCCAGGGCAGGGTCTGGCCCGACTGGGCAAAGGCGCTGACAACCTGCGGCACGACGTAGCCGAGCAGGAACACGACGATCAGCACGGACACCACGCTGACCACGGCCGGGTAGATGAAGGCCGTCATGACCTTGGTCTGCAGGGTGTTGCGCTCTTCGACATAGTCGGCGAGCTTTTCCATGACCTCGGCCAGGTCGCCCGATTCCTCGCCCGCCGCCACGAGGGCGCGGTAGATCTCGGGGAAGTCGCGCGGACGCTCGGCCAGGGCGTCGGCCAGGCGCTGGCCGGCGCGCACATCGGCACGCACGGCGGCCAGCACCTCGCGCACGTGGCGGCGCTCGGCCTGGTCGGCCGTGGCCGTCAGGGCTTCGTCCAGGGGCAGGCGGGCCGCCAGCAGGCTTGCCATCTGGCGCGTGGCCCAGGCGAGCTCGGCATCGGACAGTCGCGGCGCAAAGAGGCTGCGGCGCGCCTGGCCACCGCCCCCGCCGCCACTCGTGGTTTCCACCGCCAGCGGCGTCAGGCCGCGTGCGCGCAGCTGGCTGCGCGCCCCGCGCGGCGTGTCGGCTTCGATCAGGCCGCGTTCGATGCGACCGGAGGCGTCTGCGGCTTCGAAACGAAAGGAAGGCATGCCGGAGCGCGCGCGGTCAGCGCGCGGAAGACTTCATGATGCGCTGGTGTTCGCGCTGCCAGTCCTTTTCGCGCGCCGTATCCCGCTTGTCGTGCAGCTTTTTGCCGCGCGCGAGCGCCATGTCCAGCTTGATGCGGCCATCCTTGTAGTGCAGGTTGATCGGCACCATGGTGTGGCCGCGCTGCTCGACCTTGCCGATCAGCTTGCGGATCTCCTCGGCCTTCAGGAGCAGCTTGCGGGTGCGCGTCGCGTCCGGGTGGATGTGCGTGGACGCCGTGGGCAGGGGGCTGACATGCATGCCCAGGATGTAGATCTCGGCGTCGCGCACGATGATGTGGGCTTCCTTCAGCTGCACACGCCCATCGCGGATCGCCTTGACTTCCCAGCCTTGCAGCACCAGTCCGGCCTCGAAGCGGTCTTCGATGAAGTAGTCGTGGAAGGCTTTGCGGTTGTCGATGATGCTCATGGTTGCCGAGCCGGTAAAATCAGTCGATTCTACCCTTTGGATGTGTCTGTCGTATGCACAACGTGAAACGGTCGGTGCTCGTACCGTACGCCCCCGAGCGCATGTTCGATCTCGTGGCGGATGTGGCGCGGTATCCGGAGTTCATGCCCTGGTGCGGTGGTGCCACCGTGCTCGAGCAGAACGAGACCGGCATGCGCGCGTCCATCACCATCAGCTTTGCCGGCATCAAGCAGGCCTTCACCACCCAGAACACGCACGATTACCCGCGCTCCATCCACCTGTCGCTGGTCGATGGGCCGTTCTCGGCGCTCGAAGGGCACTGGGAATTCCAGCCGCTCGGCGATGCGGGCGATGCCTGTAAAGTCCTGTTCACGCTCGAATACGCCTTTGCCAGCCGCACGCTCGAACTCATCGTCGGCCCCGTTTTCAACCGCATCGCCAGCAGCTTCATCGACGCCTTCAGCCAGCGCGCCGACGCCCTGTATGGCCAGGGCTGAAGACGCGCTGACCGTGCAGGTCTGCCATGCGTTGCCCGGCAGCGCGTGGATCCGTTCGGTGACGCTGCCCGTGGGCAGCACCATCACCCAGGCGGTCGCCGCCAGCGGCTTTGCCGCCGCGTTCCCGGGGGTGGACCCGTTTGCGCAGGGCGTCAGCATCTATGGCGTGCTGCGCGAGCCGGACCACGTGCTCGAGCCCGACGATCGGGTGGAAATCCTGCGCGCGCTGAGCTTCGATCCAATGGAGTCGCGCCGGCGCCGCGCCGCGCACAAGGCGGCGGCGGACAAGGCCCGCTAGGCTCCATGGCCCGGGTCGGCCCCGTGCGGTGGGCACGCGCTCGCAGGGCGATGGCGCGCTGGCAGGCAGGCCGGGCGCGGCCCTGGTGGACTGCCCCGGGCCGGCCCTGCGCTGGCGCAAAGCCACCACCATCACCAGGGCTTCGACTGGAAAAGCCCCTGGCGACTGCGTATAATTCGGCTTTGCGCCCAGGGTATTTCCAATGCGTCTCGTCAAACAAGCACTCACGTTCGATGACGTGCTGCTCGTCCCGGCTTATTCCGACATTCTGCCGCGCGACACCCGCCTCGGCACTCGCCTCACCCGCGACATCGTCATCAACATCCCGCTCGTGTCCGCCGCCATGGACACCGTCACCGAAGGCCGCCTGGCGATCGCCATGGCCCAGGAAGGTGGCATCGGGATCATCCACAAGAATCTGACCGCCGACCAGCAGGCCCGTGAAGTCATGCTGGTCAAGCGCTTCGAGTCCGGCGTGGTCGGCGACCCCGTCACCGTCTCCCCGGACATGACCGTGCGCGACGCCCTGGCCCTGCAGCGCCAGCATGGCATCTCCGGTCTGCCCGTCGTCCAGGGCCGCCAGGTGGTGGGCATCATCACCAACCGCGACCTGCGCTTCGAAGAACGCCTGGATGCGCCCCTCTCCAGCATCATGACCCCGCGCGAGCGTCTGGTCACGGTGCGCGAAGGCGCCCGCCCCGAAGAAGCCCAGGCCCTGATGCACAAGCATCGCCTGGAGCGCGTCCTGGTCGTCAACGACGCCTTCGAGCTGCGCGGCCTGATGACCGTCAAGGACATCAACAAGAACATCGAACGCCCCAACGCCTGCCGTGACGCCCAGGGCAAGCTGCGCGTGGGCGCTGCCGTCGGCGTGGGTGACGGCACCGAAGAACGCGTGGAAAAGCTGGTCGCCGCCGGCGTGGACGTCATCGTCGTCGACACGGCGCACGGTCACACCCGTGGCGTCATCGACCGCGTGCGCTGGGTCAAGCAGAACTATCCGCAGGTGCAGGTCGTGGGCGGCAACATCGCCACGGGCGCTGCCGCGCTGGCGCTGGTCGAAGCCGGTGCCGACGGCGTGAAGGTCGGCATCGGCCCGGGTTCCATCTGCACCACCCGCATCGTCGCCGGCGTGGGCGTGCCGCAGATCACCGCCATCTCGGACGTCGCCGCTGCCCTCGAAGGCACGGGCGTGCCGCTGATCGCCGACGGTGGCGTGCGCTTTTCGGGTGACGTCGCCAAGGCGCTGGTCGCTGGCGCCAACACCGTCATGATGGGCGGCATGTTCGCCGGTACGGAAGAAGCCCCGGGCGACGTCGTGCTGTACCAGGGCCGCTCGTACAAGTCGTATCGCGGCATGGGCAGCCTGGGCGCCATGTCCGAAGGCTCGGCCGACCGCTACTTCCAGGACCCGGCCAACAACGTCGACAAGCTCGTCCCCGAAGGCATCGAAGGCCGCGTCGCCTACAAGGGCAGCGTCCACGCGATCATCTTCCAGCTGGTCGGCGGCATTCGCGCCTCCATGGGCTACTGCGGCTGCGCCACCATCGACGAGATGCGCACGCGTCCCGAGTTCGTCCAGATCACGGCCGCCGGCATGCGCGAATCGCACGTGCACGACGTCCAGATCACGGAAGAGGCCCCCAACTACCGCGCTGGTTGATCCAGAGGCACCCGGCCATGCAGCCCACGCTTTCCCCCTTCAAGAGCGTGCGCGGCCTGCGCCGGATCCTCAATGCCTGGCGCTACTCGCTGCAGGGGCTGGCCGCGGCCACCCGGCACGAGGCCGCCTTCCGGCAAGAGCTCGTCCTCGCCGCGGTGCTGCTGCCCGCGGCGTTTTTCGTGGGCCGCACGATGATGGAGCGGCTGGTGCTTCTGGCCACCGTCTTCGTGGTGCTGATCGCCGAGCTGCTGAACTCCGCGGTGGAAACCCTGGCCGATGCGGTATCGGTCGAACACCATCCGCTCATCGGCCGCGCCAAGGACATCGGCAGCGCTGCCGTGTTGCTGGCGATGACGCTGCTGGGGCTGGTGTGGGCCGTGGTGCTGTGGGATCGGTTCGTGTAGCGGGCCGCGTGTAGGGCAGGTACCGGCAACGGCGTCCGGGCAGACGTGAGTCTGACCCGGATTTTTTGCGGCCTTCAAAATGGTTGGACCAAAAAACCATTGACCATTAGAAGCCAGGTTCTTAGAATTGGCTCTACCAATCTGGTATGACCAAAGCGAGGACCACGATGCTATCCCCGGAAGACAACGACCTGCTGACACGCGTGGGGCCCGAGGCACCCATGGGCCGGATGATGCGGCTCTACTGGATCCCGTTCCTGCCGTCCACTGACCTGGTCGCCGACGGCCAGCCGCAGCGGGTGCGTCTGCTGGGCGAGGAGCTGATCGCGTTTCGCGACACCGAGGGGCGGGTGGGGCTGATCGATCAGGCCTGTCCCCACCGTGGTGCGCCGCTGGTGTTCGGCCGCAACGAGGATTGCGGGCTGCGCTGCGTGTATCACGGCTGGAAGTTCGGCGTGGATGGCCGCGTCGTGGACACGCCGGCCGAGCCCGAGTCCAGCCGCCTGAAGGACAAGACCCGCATCAAGCACTACCCCTGCCAGGAGCGCAACGGCATCGTGTGGACCTACATGGGCCCGCAGGATCGTGACGTGCCGCCGCTGCCCAACGTGGAGTGGAACCTGGTGCCCGAAGACAACGTGCACGTCAGCTTTCGCGTGCAGGAGTGCAACTGGCTGCAGGCAGTCGAGGGCGAGATCGATTCGGCCCACGCGGCCATCCTGCACGGGCGCATCGATTCGCAGGGCGCGATCAACGACTGGATCGCCAAGCGCGATCTGCGCCCGGTCTTCGAGTGCCAGCGCAGCGAGTTCGGCATGAGCATCGCGTCGCGCCGCGTCCTGGACGAGCAGACGCATTACTGGCGGGTGAACCAGTTCCTGCTGCCCTTCTATACGCTCGTTCCCCCGCAGAGCAAGTATCCCGAGCTGAGCGGGCACGCCTGGGTGCCCCTGGACGACGAGAACACGCTGTGCATCATGTTTTCGTACCGTCCCGTGGGCGAGCTGTATCCCCGCACGCGCCAGTTGTTCAAGGACGGCCACGCGGGGCGCGAAACCGGGCACGCCAGCGACCAGGCCTATGCCCCGCGCCCACCCACGCATCCCTACGCCAAGTACTGGACCAGGTTCAATCCGGACAGCGCGTTCCTGTTCAATTACGACGTGCAGACCAAGACCTGGTTCTCGGGCCTGCCGGGATTGTGGGTCCAGGATGCCGCCTGCCAGTCCGGCGTCGCGCCGATCTACGACCGCTCCAAGGAGCATCTGGGCGTGAGCGACACCGGCATTGCGATGACGCGTCGCATGCTGCTGGAAAACGTGCGCCGCGTGCAGAAAGGCGAGGGCGGGCCCGTGCGGCACGATGACCCGGACCTGTGGATGGTGCGCGCCGTGTCGCTGACCCTGCCGGCCGGCGTGTCCTGGCAGGACGACGCCCAGCGCGAGCTGATGCAGGCGCGCCTGGGCGCGGACTTCGGCTACACGCCTTGACGGACGCCGCCATGCACACCGACACGTCCACCTTGCGGGTGCGGCAACTGCGCCTGGAGGCCGAGCAGGTGATGTCGTTCGAACTGGTCGATCCGCAAGGTGCGGCGCTGCCCCCGTTCACGGCCGGCGCGCATATCGACCTGCACCTGCCCGAGTCCCGCGTGCGCAGCTACTCGCTGCTCAACGACCCGGCCGAAACCCACCGCTATGTCGTGGCGGTGCAGCGCGACGCCGCGGGCAAGGGCGGCTCGGCCTGGCTGCATGACGTGCCGCGCCCGGGTGCCGAGCTGTCGGTGCGTCCGCCCGTCAATGATTTTCCGCTGGCCGAGGATGCCACCCGCTCGTTCCTCCTGGCGGGCGGCATCGGCATCACGCCGATGCTGGCCATGGTGCACCGGCTCAACGCCCTGGGCTCGCCCTGGCATCTGGTGTATGCGGCGCGCAGCCGCCGGCATGCCGCCTTCGTGCCCGAGCTGCAGGCGCTGGCGCGGGCGGGCCAGGGCCAGGGCCAGTTCGAGCTCTGGCTGGACGACGAGCGCGGCAGGCCCTGTGACCTGTCGGGCAGTCTGGCATCGGTGGATGCGCAGGCCGACGTCTATTGCTGCGGCCCGCGCGGCATGATCGACGCCTTCCTGGACGCGACACGCGACCGTCCGGCGCAACGGGTGCACTACGAGCGTTTCGGTGCGGCCGCGCCCGTGGCGACCCAGGGCGGCTATGCGGTCGTACTGGCGCGCAGCGGCCAGCGCCTGCGCGTGCCGGCGGGCAAGACCCTGCTGGACGCATTGACCGACAGCGGGGTCGACGTCCAGTACGCGTGTTCCGCCGGCGTGTGCGGCACGTGCCGCACCGGCGTGCTCGAGGGCGTGCCAGACCATCGCGACGACTATCTGACCGATGCGGAAAAAGCCCGCAACGATTGCATGATGGTGTGCTGCTCGGGCGCGCGGTCCGCCGAACTGGTCCTGGATCTCTAGCCCGCCATGTCCGACGCCATCAGCCATGGCCAGCCGGCGCTTGCCCGCATCATGGACTACATCCGTGGCCGGCAACTGCAGCCGGGCGACCGGCTGCCCTCCGAGCGCGACTTTGCCGAGCGTCTGCACATCGGCCGCAGCGCCGTGCGCGAAGCCATCGCCACGCTGGTGGCGTTGCGCGTGGTGCAGGCGCGTCCCAACTCGGGCATCTACCTGCGCCGGCTGGACAAGGACAGCAGTTTCGAGGCGTCCGTCATGCTGGCCGGCCTGGGCGAGGTCCCGGACGCCACCGAAGTCGCGGAAACCATGAGCGTGCGTGCGCACCTGGAGCTGCTGTCCGTGCAGCTGGCCTGCGCGCAGCGCACCCCGCAGGACGTGGCACGGATGGAGCAGGTGCTGCGCGACACCACGCGCGCCTGCGAGGCGGGCGACAGCCTGGGCGAGCTGGACACGGAGTTCCATCTGGCCGTGGCCCAGGCCACCCACAACTCGGTGCTGGTGCGCGTCCTCAACGCGTTCTACCAGCTCACCGCGCCGCGGCGCGCGCTGATGCTGGGTGACGTGGCGCAGGCGCGCCGCACGCTGGATGAACACACGCAGCTTTGTCTGCACATTCGACAGGGCGACGCCGTGGCGGCCAGCGCCGTCATGACGGCCCACATGACCCGGGCGCGCGCCTTCTGGCGCGAGGTGCTGACACCGACCCGACCCGGGGGCGCGGCGCTCGCTGCCGCCACGCCCGCCATCCCCCCGCATTCCGACAACAAGACAGGAGACATCGCATGTTCACCCTCGGCAAGCTGGCCTGTGCCCTCGCTGGCGCAACCCTGATCGCCACGTCCCCCGCGGCCCTGGCCGCGGACTATCCCGAGCGGCCGATCCGCATCATCGTGCCGTACGCGGCCGGGGGCAGCACGGACCAGCTCGCGCGCGTGGTCGCGCAGCCCATGAGCGAAGCGCTGGGCCAGCCGGTCATCATCGAGAACCGGCCGGGCGCAGGCGGCACGATCGGTGTGGAAACCGTCGTGCGCGCCGACCCGGACGGCTACACGCTGCTTTTCGGCAATACCGGCCCCAACGCCGTGGTCAGCCTGATGCGCAAGGTGTCCTACGACCCGCTCAAGGACCTGCAGCCCATTTCCACCGTGGCCAACGTGCCGCTGATCCTGGCCGTGCCTGCCACCAGCCAGGCGACGACGGTGCAAGCCTTCGTGGCCGACGCCAAGGCGCGCGGCGAGGCCGTCAATTTCGGCTCGGTGGGGGTGGGCTCGCTGTCCCACCTCACGGGCGAGTACTTCAACATGCTCGCCGGCACGTCGATGACGCACATCCCCTACAACGGCGGCGCGCCCATGATCACCGCCTTCGTGACGGGCGAGCTCGATGCCGCCTTCGTCACCGGCCTGGATGGTGCGGCGCTGGCGGGCTCCGGCAAGGTGCGCTACCTGGCCGTGGGCACGCCCGAGGCCACGCCCGTCCTGCCCGGGCTGCCGGTCATCGCCGACGTGGTGCCGGGATTCCGCAGCATCGCGTGGTTCGGTGTGCTCGGCCCCAAGGGCATGCCGCCCGCCGTGGTGGACCGGCTGCAGCGCGTCGTGGCCGATGCCGTGGCGCTGCCCGAGACGCAGCGCATCTTTGCGCAGCGCAACGTCGAGGCCAAGAGCAGCACCCCGCAGGAACTGACCACGCTGATCCAGTCCGAAGTCGGGCAGTGGGAGCCCGTGGTGCGCGACGCCAAGATCGAAATGTGATGCACCAGGCAGCCGCGCCAGGTGCGGCTGCCGATTCTTCGAGGAACACCATGAGTACGCCGCAACTGAAGGATTTTCCCGAGCACCAGGCCCGCCCGGCCGATGCGCCGCTGCCCTTGTCGGGCATCAAGGTGATCGACTTCACCCACTTCATCGCCGGGCCGCTGGCCACGATGATCCTGGCCGACATGGGCGCCGACGTCATCAAGGTCGAGGCGCCGATCCGGGGTGACGAATTCCGCTACTACCCGCCCGCGCATGCCTCGGACCCGACGCTGGGCGCGCCCTACCTGTGGGCCAACCGCAACAAGCGCAGCATCGCGGTGGACCTGAAGTCCGAGGCGGGACGCCGGATCGTCCACGCGCTGATTGCCGACGCCGACGTCGTGGCCGAGAACTTCTCGACCGGCGTGATGGAGCGGCTGGGCCTGGACTACGCGACCTGCAAGGCGCTCAACCCGGGGCTGGTGTACTGCTCGGTGTCGGCCTACGGCCGCGAGGGCCCCTTCGCCGACCGGGTCGGCTTCGACCCCATTGCCCAGGCCGAGAGCGGCTTCGTGTCCATGAATGGCTATCCGGATCGCGAGGGCGTGCGCTCGCTATCGCCGGTCATGGACATCAGCACCGCCATGATGGCGGCCAACGCCGTGCTGGGGGCACTGCACGCGCGCCAGCGCACGGGCGTCGGCCAACGCGTCGACCTCAGCCTGTTCGATACGGCCGTCATGATGACGGGCTATGCCACCTTGCAGACGATCCTGACGGGCAACAACCCGGGCCGGCACGGCAACACCAGTCCGGACACCTGCCCCTCGGGCGTGTTCCGCGCAGCTGACCGTGCCTTCTACATCAACTGCGGCAACAGCAAGATCTATCAGCGCCTGATGCGCCAGGTGATCGGGCGCGCCGACCTGGCCGATGACCCCGTGCTGGCGGATCGGGACGGCCGCATGGCCCGCCGCGAGGAGATCTTCGGCGTCCTGGACGAAGCCTTCGGCCAGCACCCGTGGTCCCATTGGCAGCAGCGCATGCGCGATGCCAACATTCCCTGCGGCGAGGTACGCACAGTGGGCGAGGCCCTCGATTCGGCGGAGGCGCGCTCGCGCGGCCTCGTCAGCCGCGTGCCGCATCGCACCGGATGGATGCCCAATGTCGCGTCTCCCATCCGCTTCGAAGCCACGCCGATGGCCGACCCGGTGCCGGCGCCCTCGGTGGGCGAGCACACCGAGTCCATCCTGCGCGGCATGGGCCACGATGACGCCAGCCTGCGCGCCCTGGCCGGGCAGGGCATCATCAGCGGCGTGGCCGGCCTGGCCCCGCAGCCGGCATGAGCGCGGCCGGCGCCGTGCACGGATCGCCAGGTGCTGCCCCGGCCGCACGCGATGCCGGGCGCAGCCTGCGCGGCAAGGTGGCCATCGTCGGCATTGGCGAGAGCCAGTATCACAAGCGCGGGCAGTCGCTGGAGCCTGAGTTCAAGATGGCCTTGCGCGCCATCCTGGCCGCCTGCGCGGACGCCGGTATCGACCCGCGCGGCATCGACGGCTTCGCGTCCTTCAGCGACGACCGCTGCGACCCCTCGCGCCTGTCGGCCGCACTGGGCCTGCCGCACCTGCGCAGCGCCACCATGCAGTGGGGCGGCGGCGGGGGCGGCTGCTGTGCTGCCGTCGCCAATGGGGCAGCAGCCATCGCCGCAGGCCTGGCCGATTGCGTCGTCGCCTTCCGCTCGCTGGCGCAGGGACCGGCGGGGCGCTTTGGCCAGAGCGCGGCCGGCGCCTCGGTGACGGGCGACATGGCGTATCAGATGCCGTATGGCGTGCTGGCCCCGCCGCAGAAGTTCGCGATGCGTGCACGGCGCTTCATGCATGAGCATGGCGTGCGCCAGGAGGCCTTGCGGGCCATCGCGCTCGCGTCCTACCACCATGCCCAGCACAACCCGCGCGCCGTGATGTTCGGCAAGCCGCTCAGCGCGCAGGCCTATGACGCCTCGCGCTGGGTCGTCGAGCCCTACCACCTGTACGACTGCTGCATGGAAAACGACGGTGCGGCCGCCGTGGTCCTGATGTCGGCCGAACGCGCCCGCGATACCGCGCAGGCGCCCGCCTACCTGCTGGGTGCAGCCAGCGGCTCGGGCTATCGGGCGGCCGCCTCGCCGCACAACGCACCGGATTACGCCAGTGCGGGCTTCAAGGACGTGGCCCGGGATCTGTACCGGATGGCGGGCGTGGGCCCCGCCGACATCGGTGTCGTGCAGAGCTACGAAAACTTCACGGGCGGGGTCGTGATGGCCTTGGCCGAGCTGGGGTTCTATACGCCCGAGGAGGCCAACGACTTCCTCACCCTGGAGAACCTGACCGCACCGCACGGCCGGCTGCCCCTGAACACCAGCGGCGGCAACCTGGCCGAATGCTATGTGCATGGCTTCGAACTGGTGCTGGAGGCCGTGCGCCAGGTGCGCGGCACCTCCAGCAGCCAGGCGCTGCGCCATGACGTTGCCCTGGTGGCGGGCGGGCCGATGGTCTCGCCCGTCAGTGCCTTGATACTCGGCTCGCAGGCCACGCGATGACGACGCACGCCAAGGCGCGACCCCACTGGACAAATCGGGAGACCACCCCATGACGCCCCTGCATGACCCACAGGACAAGGCCAGGACGCCAGCGCCCGCGCCGGCGACGACCTATCTGCCCACGGGCCTGCCCATGCCCGCCCCGGACGCCTTGTCGCTGCCGTACTGGCAGGGACTGCGCGAGGCACGCCTGCGCGTGCAGCATTGCCGCCATTGCGGGACCTGGCAATTCGGGCCCGAGTGGCTGTGCCACCAGTGCCTGGCCTTCGATCCGGACTGGCAGGACGTCGAGCCCGCAGGGCGCATCTACAGTTGGGAACGGGTCTGGCATCCGTCCCATCCTGCATTGCAGGGTCACGGACCTTACCTGGTCGTGCTGGTGGAGCTGCCGCACGCAGGCGGCGTGCGCATGCTGGGCAATCTGCTGGGCGATCCGATGCAGACGGTGTCGATCGGCGCTGCCGTGCGTGGCGTGTTCGAGCACCATGCCGATCCGGCCTCACCCCTGTCCCTGTTGCACTGGCAGCGCGAGGACCCGGCATGAGCCGCCCGGGTGTTGCGCAGCGCCAGAACCGAGCCCCGGGCCAAGGCACGAGTGCGACCGATGTGCCCGGCGACGTGGATCTGCTGGTGGTGGGCGCGGGGGCGGGCGGCCTGACCGCCGCGCTCGTCGCTGCCAAGGCCGGCTTGCGCGTGCTGCTGTGCGAGGCCTCGCAGCAGGTGGGGGGCACGACCGCCACCTCGGCTGGCACCGTCTGGGTGCCGGGCAACACGCCTGGGCGCCATGCCGGCCATGGCGACACGGTGGCGGCCGGCGCGCGCTACCTGGACGCGGTGGTGGGCCCGGATGCGGACGGCGTGCGGCAGGCCTTCCTCGAGCGCGCGCCGGAAGCCTTCGACTACCTGATGGGGCCGTGCGGCATTCCGTTTGCGCCCGCCGCCCTGCACCCGGATTACCTGGAGGCGCCGGGGGCTGCCCAGCGCGGGCGTGCGATGGCGCCGCTGCCGTTCGACGGGCGCTTGCTGGGCGCTGACTTCGCCCGCGTGCGTGCGCCGTTGCCGGCCTTTCTGGTGCTGGGGTCCATGATGGTGGGCAAGGCGGACGTCGATCGCCTGCTGCGCCGCTATCGCCGGTGGCCGGACTTCCTGTTCGCCGCGGGCCTCTTCGCCCGCTGGGCGCGCGATCGCCTGCGCCATGCGCGCGGCACGCGGCTGGTGATGGGCAATGCCCTGGTGGCGCGCCTGCTGCAGGCCAATCTGGCCACGGGGACCCAGGTGCGCTATGGCCTGCGGGCCACCGGGCTGTGTCGCGAGGACGGGCGCGTGGTCGGCGCCTGCCTTCAGTCGCAGGATGGCGCACGCCACGACGTGCGCGCCACCCGGGGCGTGGCCCTCGCCACCGGGGGCTTTGGCCAGGGCAGCGCGTGGCGCGAGCATCTGATGGGCGATCTGGCATCCCTGCGTTCGCTGGTCTTCGAAGGCTGTCAGGGCGATGGCCTGACGATGGCGCAAGCCGTCGACGGGGTGATCGATACGGCGCGGCACCGGCCCGCCGCCTTCTGGCAACCCGTCTCCGTCATGCCGCGCGGGCAGGGGCGCGAGGCCTTGTTCCCGCATCTGGCGATGGACCGCGGCAAGCCGGGCCTGATCGCCGTGCTGCCCTCGGGCCGCCGCTTCGTCAATGAAGGTGCCTCGTACCATCATTTCGTGCAGGCCATGCTGGCCGCCGACCCCGGCGCCCGCACGCCGGCCTGGCTCATCTGCAGCGCTGGCTTCGTGCGGCGCTATGGCCTGGGGGCCATCCGGCCCGGTACGCGCAGGCTCACGCCGCACGTGCGCAGCGGCTATCTGCTGCGCGCATCGAGCCTCGCGGCCCTGGCGCAACAGGCGGGCATCGACGCCGCCACGCTCCAGGCCACGGTCGCGGCTTACGATGCCGACGCGGCGCGGGGCGAGGACCCGGCGTTCGGCAAGGGCCACACGGTGCTGAGCCGCTTCAACGGCGATGCGCAGCACGGACCCAACCCCGGGCTGGCACCGCTTGGCAAGGGACCGTACTGCGCCCTGCGGGTCTGGCCGGCCGATGCCGCCTCGGGGGCGGGCTTGCGCACCGACCCGGATGCGCGCGTGCTGGACAGCCGCGGCGCGGCCATCCCGGGGCTGTATGCCTGCGGCAACGACATGGCCTCGGTCATGGGCAGCGCCTATCCCGGGCCCGGCATCACGCTGGGCCCGGCCATGACCTTCGCCTATCTGGCCGCGCGGCATGCCGCGCAGGGCGACGCGGGCGACACGTTCGGCACCGGCCGCTAGCGCAGCACCTGGCGGATCAGCCGGGTCTCTTGCGCCACGATCAGGTCCTCCGAGGCCTGCAGATAGGCCGGGAAGTCCGGATGGGCATCGCGCCGCAGGCTGCGGGCTTCGTAGTCCGCCAGGTCGGCGTAGGCCCACAGGTGCACGAACTGGTTCAGCGGCCCGACCTGGCTCACGTAAAAGCCCAGCGGATGGCCCAGCGTTTCGCGCAGGATGGGCAGGGCCAGGCGCTCGAAGACGTCGAGGAATGTCGGCATCTTTCGCAGGCGGATCGTGTAGATGCGGTGATCGACCAGGGGCAGGGCGGCACCTGCCTGGATGCCGTGGGCAGGGCGTGACATGGCCGTCATGCCTTCACCTGCACCCCGGGCGGCACGACCGTCGTCACCGCCAGGTCATCCGTGGCTGCGGGACCGGCCCCGCCCGGTCCCAGGGCGTTGCCTGCCGCGCCGCTCGCGGATGCCGCACCATCGGCCTGCACCAGCCCGTCATCGATGCCCGCCAGGAAGCGCCCCGTGATGTAGGCAAACGTCATGATGGGACCCAGCGTGATGCCGGCCGCGGGGTAGTTGCCGCCCATGACGCTCGCGCGGTCGTTGCCCACCGCGAAGAGACCGGGGATCGGCCGGCCGTCACGCGCCAGCACCCGGCCCACCACGTCGGTCTCGATGCCGTCGAAGGTACCCAGATCGCCCATGACCAGCTTGAGGGCATAGTACGGACCGCGTTCGATCGGCCCCACGCACGGATTGGGCGTGTGCGCCGGGTCGGCCAGGTAGCGGTTGAAGGCCGTCGTGCCGCGTCCGAACGCCGGGTCGCGCCCCTCGCGGGCATGCAGGTTGTAGTCGGCCACCGTCTGCGCAAGGCCCGCGGGGTCGATACCGGCGCGCTGCGCGAGTTCCTCGAGCGTGCGCCCACGCTGCAGATAGCCCTTGCGCACCAGCCCGCCCACGGGCATCGGCGCCGGCTTGGCATAGCCCAGCCCGTACTTGCGCAGCGTGGCCTGATCGCAGATCAGCCACATGGCGGCCTCGCCGCCCTGGGCCGCCTGCTGCGCCATGGCCGCACCCACGTCGTGGTACGAATTCGATTCGTTGGTGAAGCGCCGGCCCTGGCGGTTGACGCCGATGATGCCCGGCTTGTAGCGGTCCAGCAGGTGCGGGAAGGCGCCGTGGCGCCCGCCCGAGAGCGGCACCTTGGATACCGGCATCCAGGCCGCGGGCTGGGTATAGCGGATGTCCACGTGGCCCCCGGCCGCTTCCGCCTGGCGCGCGCCATCGCCCGTGTTGTCCGCCGGCACGGGCGAGAAGTGCTCGTGGCCCGCACGCGCATGCCCGTAGGCCTGATCGCGCCTTTCGGTGTCGTGCGAGAACCCGCCCGTGCCCAGCACCACGGCCTTGCGCGCCATCAGGCGCTGCTCGCCGGCCGGGCCGCTCACCCGCACGCCGTGCACGCCCGTGTCATCGCGCAGCAGCTCGACGAGCCGGGTGTCGGTCAGGATCGGGATTCCCCGGTCCAGCACCGAGCGGCCCAGGCGCGCGGCCAGCGCGTTGCCGCTGGTGACGTTGATGCCGCGCCGATAGCGCAGCAGCTCGAGCGTGTGCTTCACCAGCCGGCGGGTCACGTAGGCCGCCGAGGTCAGCGACTTGGTCGCCTTGAAGAAGTGCGCGATGTCCGCGTTGGACGAGTTGAACATCATGCCGAAGAACGTGATCGTCTCGAGCGGGGGTCGCAGGCGCGCCATGTCCGGTCCCAGCGCCCGGATGTCGTAGGGGGCGGCGAGGATGGAGCGCCCGACCGGCGCCCCGCCTTCGACATCGGGGTGGTAGTCCGGATACAGCGTCGGCACGAACTTCACCTGGGTCTGTGCCTCGAAAAAGCGCACCATGTCCGGCCCCTTGTCCAGGAACGCGTCGACGTGGCGGGCGTTGAAGTGCTCGCCCGCTTCATGTTCCAGATAGCGCCGTGCCTTGGCGCGCGTGTCGTGCGGGTTGGCCGCCTGGCCATGCGGATTGCCCGGGATCCAGAGCACGCCGCCCGAGAAGGCCGCCGTGCCACCGAAGTAGGGGCTCTTCTCGACGATCACCACGCGCAGGCCCTCATGTGCGGCCGTGATCGCGGTCGCCATGCCCCCGGCCCCGGCGCCCAGGACGACCACGTCATAGGTGTCGTCCTCGTGCGAGTTCGTTGTCATTGCCTTTTCCTTGTCGTCGCGCCAGGCCCTGAACCGGCCTCGCCTGCGGTTTCGTTTTATTTGGCCAATGGTACATCCATTGACCTATAATCCTCAACGATAGCTCGAGATCCGGAGGAGACCATGACGACACGCGTGGCAATCGTGGGCACCAGCGCGGTGCCCGTTGGCCGCATCCAGGCGGCGCCCGACGCGCCCCTGCAGGTGCTGGAGCAGGAAATCATGACGCGCCTGGTGGCTGACGCCGTGGCCGACGCGGGCGTGGACCGCCAGGACATCCAGAGCCTGATCTTCACGCTGCCGCGGCCATACACCCTGCAGAAGTACTTCCACACCTTCCTGGTCAGCCACCTGCGCCTGGCCTGCACGGGCAACGTGATGGAAGTCATGGGCAATGGCATGACGGCGGCGCTGGCGTTCGACCAGGCCTGCAACGAGATCGCCCTGGGCCGCGCGAAGGTGGCGCTGGCCCTGGGCATCAACATGGAATCGGCCATCCCCGCCAGCGAGCATGCGATGAGCAGCATGCGCACCACGGGCGACGTGGATTTCCATTCCACCGCCGGCTTCACGCCCATTGCCTGGTACGCCATGGACGCCATGCGCTACATGCACGACTACGGCGCGACGCGCGAGCAGTTTGCCGCGGTGGCCGTGAAGAACCGTCATCACGCCAGCCTCAACCCGCTGGCGCAGTTCCGCAAGCCGCTGTCTATCGAGGACGTGCTGGCGGCGCGCCCCATCGTGGAACCGCTGGGCCTCTTCGATGTGCCTGGGCGCAGCGATGGCGCGGCCTGCATCGTGCTGGCCTCCGAAGAAGTGGCGCGCAGCCTGGGCAAGCCCTACGCCATCGTGCGCGGCCGCGGCTTCTGCCACGATGGCTCGCACCAGATCAACGAAGTGCCCAACGACATGATCGAGCTCGTGTCCGCGCAGAAGGCGTCCGCGCATGCCTACGCGCAGGCCGGCATCACGGCCGCCGACGTGGATCTGGCTGAGATCTATGCGCCGTGCACCATCATCGAGATCCTGGTGAGCGAAGCCCTGGGCCTCTTTTCGCGCGGGCAGGGTGCACCCGCCGCGCTGGCGGGCGAGACCCGACTGGGCGGGCGCATGCCGCTGTCCACCTCGGGCGGCCTGACCTCGCGCGGCCACCCGGCGTATGTCACCTCGCTCTACAGCTATGTCGAGATGGCCGATCAGCTCTTCGGCCGCGCGGGCGAACGGCAGGTCGCCAACGCCCGCCTGGGCGTGACGACCGGCGAACTGGGCAACTACAACGCTGCTTTGATCCACGTCCTGGAGGCCATGCGATGACACTGGACATCGTCGACATCGCGCACCCGCGCGCCTACCCGCCGCGCATCTCGGCATTCACCCAGCCCTTCTGGCAGGGCCTGACCGAAGGCCGCTGGCAGAGCACCCGCTGCACCGCCTGCGCGCGCCTGACCTTTCCCCCCAAGCCCGTGTGCCCGCACTGCTGGAGCCAGGACATGCAGTGGGACAGCCTGCCCGACGAAGGCGAGCTGTATGCCTGGACCCGGGTGCACGCGCCGCCGGCCGTCTTCGTGGACGAGGCACCGTACTACCTGGGCATCATCGACCTGGACGGGGGACTGCGCATCGCCGTGCGCCTGCTGGACCCGGCGTCCGGCGGCTACCGGCCGGGTGTCCGGATGCGCGTGGTCGCCCTGCGTTACGTCGACGGCCCGCTCTTCGCCGCCCGCGCCGCCTGAACCCTTCATCCGAGACATCGCTCATGCAAACGACTGAATCCCTGCGCCATGAAGACCTTGCCCAGGTCCGCGGCATGTATTTCGAAGACTTCGAGATCGGCAAGCGCTATGCAACCTCGCGCCGCACGGTGACCTCCACCGACATCGTCAACTTTGCGTGCCTGTCCGGGGATCACAATCCCCCGCACATCGACCACGAGTTCTGCAAGAAGCAGTCATACGGCGAGCCCATTGCCCACGGCCCCCTCGTGCTGGCCATCGCGGGCGGGCTGCAATGCCTGATGGGCATCAACGATGGCACCATCGTCGCGATGCTGGGCGTGGACAAGTGGCGCATGCACCTGCCGGTGCGGCACGGCGACACCTTGCACGTGGTCTTCACGCCGACCGAGAAGAAGGTGAGCTCGTCCGGGCAGTCCGGCACGGTCGTGATCGATCGCCTGATCGTGAATCAGCACGGCGAAGTCGTGCATTCCATGATCGTCAGCCTGCTGTATCGGTGCCGCCCGCAGGCGGCGGTGGCCTGAGGATGACCGTGCGGCCCACTGCCGGGCAGGCCGCGGGCCGCCACCCGGTAAAATCCCTATTGGTTCAACCACTAGTCGTCTGCCGCAATGGAAGATAAAGCCTCGACCGATTCCTCCCTGGACTTCTCCCCGATCGTGCCGCAACGCGCCTTCGAGGACATCGCCGCCCAGATTCGCGGGCTGATCGCCAGTGGACGGCTCAAGCCAGGCGACCGCCTGCCGGCCGAGCGCAAGCTGTCCGAGCAGTTCAACGTCAGCCGCAACACGACGCGCGAAGCCCTGCGCGCGCTGGAGCTGTCCGGCCTGGTCGAGCTGCGCAAGGGCGCGACGGGCGGCGCCTTCGTGCTGGCCGGCAGCCCCGACGTCATCGTCAACGGGCTGCTCAACCTGTACCACCTGGGTGGCATCACGCCGGCCCAGCTGACCGAAGCCCGCATCTGGCTGAGCGAGGTGGTCGTGCGCGTGGCCTGCGAGCGCGCCACCGACGAGGACCTGGCTGCCCTGGAGGCCAACGTCGCAGAGGCCACCGCGGCGCGGGCGGCAGGCGACTTCAACCGGCGCGCCAAGCTGCACATGCAGTTTCACGTGCGCCTGGCGCAGATCACCGGCAACCCGGTGCTGATCGCCACCATGATGGGCGTGGTCGAGGTGCTCGCCGAGTTCATTCGCGGCATCGGGCCGAGCGACAATCCCTACACGCTGCCCTCGCGCCGCCGGTTCCTCACGCATCTGCGCAACCGTGACGCCAGCGCCGCCAACGCCGAGATGACCAAGCTGCTCGAGCGCCTGCACGCGAGCTATCTCAGTCTGTGGGAATCCAAGCGCGACGCCTGATGCGAGTCCGCTCGACCCTGGCAATGCGGGCCGCCCCGGTCTTGCCAGCGTCCATGGACAGACGCACACCCTGATCGCGCGCCCGGGCCGTGCCGCGCCCCGCGCCACGGGCGCCGCGGGCGGTGGCATGCGCGGCCGCGCGCCTGGGCGCGGCCAGGCGCGGCGGCGCTGGCGTCAGAGATCCATCATCTTGGCCAGCACATTGCGCTGGATCTCGTTGCTGCCCCCGCCGATCGGGCCCACGCGCGAGTCACGGAAGAACATCTGCATGTCGTATTCCATGGAGTAGCCCGCGCCGCCCAGGACCTGCAGGCCGATGTCCGCGCACTTGAAGTTGTTGTCGGTGCAGACGATCTTGGCGATGGAGGTCTCCTGGATGGCGGGGTGGCCGGCGTCCAGCAGTTCGGCAACGCGATAGATGGACTGGCGGGCCGTCTCGGCCATGATCTGCATGTCCACGAGCTTGTGCTGGATGACCTGGAACTCCGAGATCGGCTTGCCGAACTGGATGCGTTCCTTGGCGTAGTCGCGGGCGTATTCCGTGATCTTGAAGCAGTGCCCGGCCGAAATGGACGCCAGGCCCAGGCGCTCCAGCGCCAGGCACTTCATGATGTTCTTCCACGCCTGGCCTTCCTCGCCGATCAGGTTCGTGACCGGCACGCGCACGTCCTCGAAGAACACCTCGTTGGCGTGGGTGGTGCGCCGACCCAGCATCTGCAGCGGGCGGATCGTCACGCCCGGCGCGCGCGCGTCCACGAGCAGGGTGCTGATGCCCTGGTGGCGCGAACCTTCGCTGTCGGTGCGGGTGATGACCACCAGGTAGTCCGCCACGTGTGCGCACGTGATCCACACCTTGTTGCCATTCAGGACGAACTCGTCGCCCTCGCGGCGGGCATTGGTCTTGAGCCCGGCGACGTCCGAGCCCGTGCCAGGCTCGGACATGGCCAGCGCGAGCTTCACGCTGCCATCCACGATGCCGGGCACGATCTTGCGCTTCATCTCGGGTGAACCGAACTTCGCGACGTGCATGCCGGCGTAGATCGCGCTGGTCGTGATGGCCTGCGCGATACCCGTGTAGTAGTAGCCCATGGTCTCGAGCAGCACGGCGATGTCGGTGTAGCTGCCGCCCGCGCCGCCCAGTTCCTCGGGATAGAAGATGCCGATGTAGCCCGCGTCCGCGAGCGCCTGATAGGCCTCGTGCGGGAACTCGCGGGCCTCGTCCATCTGGCGCACTTTGTCCCACGGAAGGTGTCGCTCGAGCAGATCGAGCACGCCCTCGCGCATCATGCGTTGCTCGTCGGTGAGGCCGGTGGTGTTGACCAATGTCATGTGATTCCCCCTTCGGTTTGGCAGCGCCGTCGCAACCGTTGCGCGGCGTTCGTGATCTGTTCCATGACGGAAGGGAAATGGTATCATCATTGGACCAGCCATTGATCAATTGATCCAATCTGCGCTGTCCCTAAACGAATCGGCGGCCAGGACCGCCATCCCGAGGAGACGACCTTGATCCCCACCTTCGCCAAAGCCGGCGCGTTGCTGGCTACGTGTGCCCTGAGCCTGGGCGTGGCCCACGCGCAGCCCGCCACCATGTCCATCGTCGTGCCGTACCCGGCGGGCGGCACCACCGACGTCATCGCGCGTGCCTTGCAGCAGGAGCTGGGTGCGGCCTTCAACACCACCGTGCTGGTCGAGAACAAGCCCGGTGCCGCAGGCGTCATCGCCTCGCGCTTCGTGGCCAACGCCAAGCCCGACGGCTACACCATGCTGCTCAGCAACAACGGCCCGAGCGTGGCCGGGCCGCTGATGCAGCCCGCCTCGGGCGTGGACCCGCGCAAGAGCCTCGCGCCGGTCACGCTGCTCACGCGCTCGCCGATGATGATCATGGTCAACCCCCAAGTGCCGGCGGACGACGTGGCCGGCCTCATCGCCTATGCCAAACAGCAGCCCAGCCCCATCAACTACGCGTCGGCCGGGCAGGGGTCCTACGGGCATCTGGTCTCGGAGATGTTCGCGCGCGAATCCGGCGCGCCGATGATGCACATCCCCTACAAGGGCGTGGCGCCCACGACCGTGGCGCTGGTCAGTGGCGAAGTGCAGGTGCTGGTGTCGACCTTCTCCCAGGCCATGCAGGGCCTGATCAACGAGAAGCGCGTGAAGCTGCTGGCCGCAGCCTCGGCCGAGCCCAGCCCCCTGATGAAGGACCTGCCCATCGTCGCGGACACCGTCCCCGGCTTCCAGGGCGAAGCGTGGTTCGGCATCCAGGTGCCGGCCGGCACCTCGCCCCAGATGATCGCCAAGCTCAACGACGTGCTGGTGCGCGCGATCCGCAAGCCCGAGACGGTCAAGACCATGGCCGGCGTGGGCATGATCGTCGAAGGCTCCACGCCCGAGGTCTTCGGCCAGACGGTGCTGGCCGAAGCCGACAGGCTCGAGCCGCTGATCCAGCAACTCGGCCTGGTGGAGAAGTGACGTGGGCGATCGACAGGACATGGCCGGCGGCATGGACCGCGCCACGGGGCGGGGCCCGCTCGCGGGCCTGCGCGTCGTCGAATTCGCCGGCATCGGGCCCGGCCCCTTCGCCTGCATGCTGCTCTCGGACATGGGCGCGCACGTGGTGCGCGTCCAGCGCCCGGGCGACACGCGCGCTGCCACCGACATCATCCAGCGCGGCCGGCACGTCGTCGAAGCCGACCTGAAGTCGGCCTCGGCACGCGCCGACATCCTGCGCCTGCTCGATGACGCCGACGTGCTGGTCGAAGGCTTTCGCCCTGGCGTCATGGAGCGCCTGGGCCTGGGTCCGGCCGACCTGGCGGTGCGCAACCCGCGCCTGGTCTATGCCCGCATGACGGGCTGGGGACAGGAGGGCCCGCTCGCCAAGGCAGCCGGCCACGACATCAACTACATCGCCATCGCCGGCGCGCTCGATGCCATCGGCCCGGCCGATGCACCACCCACGCCACCGCTCAACCTCGTTGGCGACTACGGCGGGGGCAGCCTGTACCTGGTGACCGGCATCCTGGCCGCCCTGTACGAATCCCGCGCCTCCGGGCAGGGGCAGGTGGTGGATGCGGCGATCTGCGACGGCACCCTGTCCCTGATGAGCCTGGTGTACCAACAGGCCGCTGCGGGCACGCATGTCTTCGAACGCGGTGCCAACGTGCTGGATGGCGGCGCGCCGTACTACCGTGCCTACGCGACTGCCGACGCGCGCCAGGTGGCCATCGGCCCGATCGAGCCCGCGTTCTTCGCCCTGCTGTGCGAGCGCGTGGGCGTGCCG
>JAAIGF010057020.1_pt1 | contig 24325 bp, 24 predicted proteins | sample 6487441 | NCBI WGS metagenome assembly JAAIGF01 (sample SAMN13974129, study PRJNA590717) | phyllosphere metagenome | biome: pepper field; feature: multiple bacterial spot infested pepper fields; material: pepper leaves; isolation source: leaves from pepper fields | host: Capsicum annuum ... | reverse complement strand
TCTCGACGCAGCGCGCCACCTGCACCGGGGTGAGCCCCAGGTACACACCAGCAGCCTCGAGCAGATCGGCACTGCCGCTCTTGCCGGACACCGCGCGGTTACCGTGCTTGGCCACCTTGCCGCCGGCTGCGGCGACGACGAGGGCAGCGGCGGTGGAGACGTTGAAGATGTTCATGCCGTCGCCGCCGGTGCCGCAGGTGTCGACCAACCGCTCGGCGGCGATCTCCACCGGCGCGGCCAGTTCACGCATCACACTGGCGGCGCCGACGATCTCGTCGATGGTCTCGCTCTTCATGCGCATGCCCATCAGAAATGCGCCGATCTGCGCGTCGGTGCACTGGCCGGTCATGATCTCGCGCATCACTGCGCGCATTTCCTCGGTACTCAGGTCCAGCTGGGTGACGATGCGGTTGAGGGCTTCCTTGATGTTCATGCGCGCACGCCTCCGGTCTGCTTGAGGAAGTTGGCGAACAGTTCGTGGCCCTGCTCGGTAAGGATCGACTCGGGGTGAAACTGCACGCCCTCGACGTTCAGGGTCTTGTGGCGCAGGCCCATGATCTCGTCGACGGTGCCGTCTTCGTGCTGCGTCCAGGCGGTCACCTCGAGGCAGTCCGGCAGGGTCTCGCGCTTGACCACCAGCGAGTGGTAGCGGGTCACGGTCACCGGCATCGCCAGGCCGGCGAACACGCCCTTGTTTTCATGAAATACCGGGCTGGTCTTGCCGTGCATCACCTGACGGGCACGCACCACGTCGCCGCCGTAGGCCTGGCCGATACTCTGGTGGCCCAGGCACACGCCAAGGATCGGCAGCTTGCCGGCGAAATGCAGGATGGCTTCGATGGACACGCCGGCTTCGGTCGGTGTGCACGGGCCCGGGGAGACGACGATACGCTCGGGCTTGAGTGCCTCGATCTCGGCGATGCTCAGCTCGTCATTGCGGATGACGTGGACGTCGGCACCCAGTTCGCCCAGGTACTGCACCACGTTGTAGGTAAAGGAGTCGTAGTTGTCGATCATCAGCAGCATTTTAGATTTAACCTTTTGATTTACTGCTCTTCAGCCAATCGCCCTGGTTTCGATACCCCTATTCGTACCCGCAGCTTTTCATGCCGGGAGAATGTCTGTTCAGGGGTCGAGCAAGGCAGAGAGAATCGTCCGGCGTGGCCGGATAGAAAAGATCAGGCGCGCCAACGCCAGCGGGCGTGGGCTTTGATGAGGCGCATCAGAAGGGTGCTGCTTGCGTTCACGAAGGAGGTCTCGCGTTTATCTCCGGGCACAGTAGCCCAGCAGAGCCTTGGCGTGCAACTGGCATAACGCCTCTTGTGGGCAGGAAAGATCGGTGGTTGGGGGCCGCGGAGCCACCGGCGTGGCGAGCTACATCTGCGGAGCCAGCCAGGCGAACACTTGCTCGGCCAGCTGCTCGGGCGACTCGTGGGTACTGTCCAGGCGCAGCACCGGACAACGCAGTTGCTGCTCGATCCACGTCTCGTGCATGCGCAGGCTGCGGGTCTGCAGACCGCCGTGCTGATAGCCTGCGGCCCATTCGAGGAAGGCCTGGTGCTGCGCGTGCATGTCACCGCCCGGCTGCAGCCGCTCGCCGTAGCGCTGCTGCTCGCGGGCACGCAGCCGCTGCATGCGCTTGGTGTCGTCCAGTTGCAGGAACACGGCGTGAGTGAACAGCGGTACCAGCGCCTCGCCCCAGCTGCACAGCGAACCGCTGAGTATCCAGTCGCTCGACTGCGCCGCGCACGCAAGGATCTGCTCCACACGCTGTTGCGGTTCGCGCTTGAAACGATAAGGTGGCTCGCTAGGCAGCCAGTAGAAGCTGTCGGTGTCCAGATGCAACCAGCCGGCTCGTTCGGCCAGCGCTGCCGCCAGGGTGGTCGTGCCGGCGCCGGACGCCCCGAATACATGCACCCGTACCGCCATGGATCAACATCCTCCACGAAAGGAATTCATCATGATTCGCCCTTATCATGCCAACGACGCCAACGCCGTGCTCGACATCTGGCTCAGCGCCTCGCTCCAGGCCCATGCCTTTATCGACGAGTCGTTCTGGCGCGACCAGCTGGGCGCCATGGGCGATATCTACCTGCCCCAGGCCGAGACACTGGTGCTCGAAGAAAACGGCGAGATCCAGGGGTTCGCGTCATTGCACGAACAGCGCCTGGCCGCCCTGTTCATCGCACCAAGCGCCCAAGGGCAAGGGCTCGGCAAACGCCTGCTCGACGAAACCAAGCGCCGGCGCAGCGTGCTGGAGCTCAGTGTGTACAGCGCCAACACCCGGGCGTGCCGCTTCTATCAGGCCTGCGGCTTTGCCGTGGTAGCCGAGCAGAACGATCCGCACAGCGGACACCCGGAACGGGTCATGCGCTGGCAACGCGACTGAGCGCGCAGGGCGTGCGCGCCCTAGCACCGAACAGCCTCGCTTCACCTAACGCCCCATCAGGTCACGGCCGCACAAGCCACGCTCGAAAGGCACGGCCAAGAAAAAGTGGAGCCTCCGAAGAGGCTTCTGGTCACATCGACCTAGAACATTTACAGCTGAAGCGAACTACTCCCCCTTGAACAGCGGCTTGCCATTGGCAGCCCGCCATTCCTTGATCGCCTGCACGATGCCTTCCGGAGTATCCGGTCGAGTGGGGGCTGGATAAAACAGAAGATCAGTGCCGCTAGGATGCTCAGCAACTTCGATGAATTTGTTAATCGCTTCGTCGTTCTCAGCTTCCGTTGGAAAGTCTGCCTCACAGACTTTTTTAACGAATGCGAGAAACTCGCTTTCAGTGAACTCTTCAAGTTTTCCGGACATGATAAGCCTCCCCCGGTTCGCATGTATTTTGATGTAGCGCTAGACGGGCGCGGCCGATGCGCGCGTCACCTGAATTGCCAGAGAGCGGCTGACTCTCTGGCAGCGCGAAACATGTGTCAATGCGCGCTTACGGCGCTTCGCTGATCGTCTGCACGTAATCCTGGCACATGCCTAGGGCGATGATGGCACGGTCGCCGCGTTGGGTAATGTCGACAATTCGTTGAGCAACTGCTCGGTCAATGTCGGCTCGTCGGGTGCCATCCACCAGGCGTCCGGAACGGGCGGTGGCGGGCAGCTTGGCGCCATGACCGGCACCGGTAGCTCCGGAGTCGGCGGTAAGGACTGACAGCCGTAGCTCAGTAGTGGCAAGACGATCACGCAGGCGCGCAGTCTTCTGTTCTGCATCGCTAAGTCTCCTGTGTTGGGTTTGCGAGGACGCCTGCAACTGCTGCTCGAGCGCCAGGCGTTTGTCCTGGCCGCGGCGGGTTTCACGGGCAGCCGTGTCGTGCAAGCGAGCCAGGGTGGCGGCATGGGTTTGGTCGCGTTCGGCCAGCAGCTGGCCCAGGCGCCAGCCCTGCACCACCCAACCGAGGCTGGCGCCGCCGAGCACTAGCGTCAGGATCAGGCCACCGCCAAGCAGCCAGCGATAGCGGGCGGGAATCAGCGCTAGCAGGCTCATGCCGCCACCTGCCCGCCGCAGGCAATGAACATGGCCAGCAGATCGTCCTGATCACGCGCCTGGCCGGCGAGTTCTTGCCGATAGATACGCAGCAGCGCGCCAATATCGTGCTCGCGCTGGCCGTAACCGGCACCTGGCAGGCTGGCCCAGATGGGCGCCGCTGCGCTGATCGCCTCGGCTACCCGGCCGGCCCGAATGGGCGCCAGTGCACCGCACTGTTCGAGCAACTTCACTGCGGCCAGATCCTGGGCCTCGGGCGTGAAGCGGCCGCGAAACTTGTAGAGTTCGACGATGGCGTCCCAAGTGCCGGCCAGGAACTGGTAGCGGCCTGCCGCCGTGGATTGAATGTCGTAGCGCGGCAGCTCTATCAACCGACGCGGATGGGCGCTGTAGTCGTCGAACAGGCTGCCGCCCACCAGTACGTTGTAGCCGTCGTCGCTCTTGGCGACGGTCGAGGTGCCTTCGCTCCAGGCGAGCATGTCGAGAAAGGCGAGTACGTTGTGGCCACCCGCCTGGGTGGCAGTAAGTCGGGCCATGGGAATTCTCCAGGGTAGTAAAAGCAATGGCCCGCCGAAGCGGGCCATTGGGTGGCTCAGCGGGGCCCGTAGGCCGTGGTGGTGGTGCCGATGCGTGCCATCAGCGAGCGGGTGTTGGGTTTCAGCGTGCCGTCATTACGGTCCATGCCGTTGGGGTTGTCGTCGTCATCACCGGGGCCGGCCAGCCACTGGAAGCGCAGGATGTGGTTGGCATCGAAGTACTTGTGCAGCTCGGTGAAGTAGGTGCGCATGCCGGGCAGGTGATCCGGCCCGCCGAACTCGCCGGCGATGCCGCGCTTGCCGTTGGCCTTGAGCCAGTCGATAAAGGGATACCAGTCGGCCACCCGCTCGCGGTAGGCGATCGAATCGATGGCCTGGTTCCACTTGCCACCGCCCTGCCCGTCCTTGTCCGCATACTGATGTGCCTCGTAGAGCAGCCGGCCTCCAGGATCCTGGAGATTCTTGAGCGCGTCGGAGCTGCGCGGCCAGTAAAGGGCCGAGGCGAACGAATTACCGGCCACGGTGATGAAGTGCCGCGGGTCGACCTCGCGCACGGCGGTGATCAGCTGCTGCACGTTGTTGGTCCACAAGGTTTCCACGTTGACGCCGCCATCGGGCACGCTGCCCATATTGTGCGGCTCGTTCATCAGGCCGTAGCCGAACACCCCGGGCTCGTCGCGAAATTCCCGAGCGATGGCCGCCCAGATACGCGCCAGCAACGGGTAGTTGACCGGGCAATCAGGCGCGCCGATGGCCGTCCACAGCGCGAAGCCGCCGTTCCAGGCCTGCACGACACGACCGCTGACCGGTCCGCTGGCGCGCACGTACCAACGGCAGTAGTTGTGCATGTCGAGCAGCGAAAAACCGCCCCAGCTGTGGATATGGCGGATGGCGCGGCGGATCTCCTCCACATAGCTCTGGCGCAAGGTGAAGCCGCCGGCGCCATCGAGAATGGCGATGCGCTCGCCAGCGAACGGCAAACGTACCGCAAAGGGCTTGCCATCCAGGCCACCGGCATAGGCCTTGATGTAGTCCGGTTGGTGACCGCGCGGCGCCACGGTCACGTAGTGGGTGTCCAACCGCGCGGTGGCGATGACGTCGACGTAGGGGTTGTTGCCCAGGCCTGCGGCGTTGAAACCGATCAGCGGGAATTCGCCGGCAGCGGCCATTTGGTCAAAGGTCTTGATAGCCATGGTGTTTCCTCCAGACATGAAAAAGCCCGCACGATGGCGGGCCAGGGTGAGTACGACGGCACGGAATGCGCCGCCATACGGATTCAGGTAGCGTTGTTACCAATTGCAGCCCGGTGGCCGAGTCAGGCGTCCCGGTCGCCAGGCGGTTTGTCGCGCAGAGCATCTGCGCGCCGGCGAATCGCTGCCAACATCACCGTCACCACCAAACCGGCGCCAGCGAAACCGGCAGGTCCCGGATAGGCGAAGGGGTGGATGCCGTGGAGCTCGAAGTCAGTGATCGCCGGGGCACACAGGTACCCCATCACGGTTGACGTCAAAAAGAACGCCAACCGATTCCACATGGGCAGATTTTGCGTAGTGGTGAAGTACACCAGCGCCCCACACAAGGCGCCGACGGCAGCCTCGCCATTGATAGGGGCAATAAAGGCTGCAAGGTGCTCACCTAGCACGCCGAACAGCACGGCGCTGCTGAATTCAGTCATTGTTATCGTACTCCCCGAGGCCGACGGCCCCGACGACATTGAGGTTATGCCGCCCCCTGAAACGGCAGAGCCCCGCACGGGCGGGGCTCTGTTAAAGGAAGGTCGGTGTGTTGCAACGCGCCGCGGGGCGCAATGGGTAGCATTGGATGAGTCAGGAGGCTGGCTGACTGCTCGCCCACCTCTGTGACGGTGATCCATGTATAACCGCCGATTCTCAGGGTCTCAAGGGCACTGCGCGAATCAGCGCCAACGCAATGGAAAATCAGCGGACATACGACAATCTCAAGCTGTCCGCCCCTGCAAACAGGCGCGTGCAAAGGCGCCCTGTGCTTGGCGTGAAGGTGCAGTTTTCAACAAGGGAAACAGGCCGGACCGCGAGAACCGCTGCCGGCAGAAATGAAAAGCGCGCTCAGGCGGCGCGCTTCAGAAGTTGCGATTCGATGGCCCGGTGGGCCTGGCCCAGTCGTCGATAGAACTGCGCCCGGCTACATCCGCAGGCTACCCATTTCTCACGCTGAGGCAGGTTGCTGCAATACTGCTCGACGACCACCTGCCGCTGGTCGGGGGAAAGGTACTTGCTGACGATCCAGTCGATTTCGGTGGCTCTATCGACCAGCACACGGCTGCCACGGGCAGCGCGATTCAGCACACCTTGTGATGCCATCAGCGAGGCGATCACGCTGTTGCCCATGTTCGATGTGCAATTCTCTGCGCTTGCCTGCGCTTCGGCCCAGCGCTGCAGCGCCTCGTCTATATAGGGAATCATTGCCTGCCTCCTGCCATCTCTGATGGCCTCTGTGTCAATCTGCCCGGACAGACGAAGGCTCGGCATCAGGTCGAGCCGGCATCTTACCGGTTGTCGTCATCTTAAAAATAATCACGAATCGTGTTTTATTCAAGCCAAGAACTGCGCTATAAATATTTCATAACGTGATTAACGGAGAGGCATGATGGAAACCCTGGGACAGCGCATCAAACGCCTGCGCAAGAGCAAGAGCCTCAGCCAGCAGCAGTTGGCTGAAGCCTGCGGCTGGTCATCCCAGTCGCGTATTGGCAATTACGAAAGCGATCTGCGCGAACCGGGCCTGTCCGACCTGCTGGTGCTCGCGCCGGCGCTGGGCGTCAGCCTCGCCGAGCTGGCCGGCACCGACGATCTGCCGGAGGCGCCCCCGGCCGACACCCTGGCGGTCGGCCACGCCCGTGGCGGCGCGGTGCCGGTGGTGGGGCACGCACAACTGGGCACTCAGGGTTACTTCGAGGAGATCGACTTTCCGGTCGGCCATGGCGACGGCTACCTGCGTATTCACAGTGACGACCCCAATGCCTACGGCCTGCGGGTGAACGGCGACAGCATGCACCCGCGAATCAAGAATGGTGAATACGTGCTGATCGAGCCGAACAAGGCTTTTCATGCGGGAGACGAGGTAATGGTTCGCACCCTGGACGGCCAGGCGATGATCAAGGAGTACATCTACCTGCGCGATGGCATGTACCGCTTCGACAGCGTCAACCAGAACCACCCGCCCATCCATATTCACCAGGACAACGTCATCAAGATCCACCTGGTGGGCGGCATCCTCAAATCGTCGCGTTTCACCGAAGAATGATCACGCACCAAATCAACCCAGACCGCGAGACCTGACCCGATACCGAGCCCAATCATGAATACTCAGCCTGAGCCGCACCTGCCGCTCCAGACGCTGGAGCTTCTATTCCGTACCCACGGTGACGTGCTGGTGCCCATTGACCGGGTGCGCACCGTGTATTTCCGCCACCTGAGCCCGGACAACTTCATCCGCGCCATCGCCTGCGGACGCCTGAACCTGCCCATCACCACCCTGGACAGCAGCGCCAAGGCGCCCAAGTTCATCGAGCTGCACCACTTGGCCGCCTATATCGACAGCTGCGCCAGTGCCGCCAATGGCGAGACCAGCCTATGCGCCGAAGCGCAGGGCGGCTATCACCTGGAGCAGGCTCAGGAACCGCGCCGCGCGTAAGCCGCCAGAATGGTGCGTTCCGATTGCACCAGGTAGGCATCCAGCGCCTTGGCGGCGTCCTGTGGGCGGCCGGCTTCCAGGTGTTCGAGAATCGCCGCGTTCATGTCGATGTAGGGGGCGTGCAGGAATTCCGCGTCATTGAGCAGCCCGAATACCAGGCGCAACTCGGCGGACAAGTGCCCGTAGAAGGTATTGAGTCGCTGGCTGTCCGCCAATTCGACGATGGCCGCGTGGAAGACCATATTGGCCGTGCCCACCGCGCCCCAGTCCGGCACCTCGGCGCTACGCTGCGCCGCCTTCACCGCCTCGCGCATGCGCTTGACAGCCGGGTGTTTGGGGTAAGCCTGGGCCAACGCCTGGCACTCGACGAAACGCCGCGCCCGGTAGATCTCGATGATCGAGGCCATGTCCGGTACCGACACGAACACGCCACGATTGGGCTCGTGCTTGAGCAGGCCTTCCTGGGTCAGCACACGAAATGCCTCGCGCAGGGTATTACGCGAGATATCCAGGCTTTCGCTGAGCGCCGCCTCGGACAGCCGCTGACCCGGTACCAGCTCACCACCAACCAGCTTGCGACGTATTTCCGCGGTCACGGTCTCGCCGAGGGTACGTGGGTTATCAGACACATCTTTGTTCATCATCACTCCACCAAGCCAGCGCCGGGCTCTTTGCAGGAGAGCCGAAGGCCACGATGGTCACCGAGCAGCGCGCTGCAGGCAAGGGGGTGGAGCTGTCACCGTGCGCACCATGGTGAGTCAGCATTGAGTATCGAAGTAACAAAACAGTGCAAATAGATCATCAATGCCAATCTAATTGTTGAACAATAAAGTCATCTAGAATCAACAGATCAGACCGTTTAATGTCTAGGTGGCATGTTGATTGCCTTACACCCTGCACCCGTTACCTCGCCCCAGGAGTGTTTCATGCAGGCCCAGACCACCGCCGACTTCGCCCGCTCACGCCGCTCATCATTGATTGCGGCCATCTTCCTGATGGCCACCTCGGCCATCGGCCCCGGATTCATCACCCAGACCGCCACCTTCACGGCCACCATGGGCGCGGCCTTCGCGTTCGGCATCCTCGCTTCGATCCTCATCGACTTCGTGGTGCAGCTGAACGTCTGGCGCATCGTCACCCTGACCCGCATGCGTGCCTCGGACATCGCCAACGCGGCAATTCCAGGCAGCGGCTATCTGCTGGCAGTGCTGGTGATCTTTGGCGGGCTGGTATTCAACGTCGGCAACATCGCCGGCGCCGGCCTGGGTCTGAATGCGCTGATGGGCCTCGATCCGAAATGGGGCGGCGCGCTCAGCGCCCTGGTGGCCATCGGCATCTTCCTGTCCAAGCGCGCTGGCATCGCCGTCGACCGGCTGATCGTGGTGCTGGGCGTGTTGATGATCCTGCTCACCCTGTTCGTTGCCATCGCCTCCAACCCGCCCCTGGGCGAAGCACTACGCCAGACCGTTTGGCCGGACGAGATCAACTTCGCGATCATCACCACCATCGTCGGCGGCACCGTCGGCGGCTACATCACCTATGCCGGCGCCCATCGCCTGCTGGATCGTGGCCTGGTCGGCGAGGAGCACATCAGGGAGGTCACCAAGGCGGCGCTGAGCGGCATCGCGGTAACGGGCCTGATGCGCTACGTGCTGTTCCTGGCAATTCTCGGCGTGGCCGCCAGCGGCGTGGTCATCGACACCTCCGGCAAAGGCGCCAACCCGGCCGCCCAGGCATTCCAGGCAGCCGCTGGCGAGCTCGGTCTGCGAGCCTTCGGCCTGGTGCTCTGGGCAGCGGCCATCACCAGCGTGATCGGTGCGGCCTACACTTCGATGTCGTTCATCACCGCCTTCATGCCCGCCATCAGCGAGCGCGGCCGCAACAATGCGACGGTGGCGTTCATTGCCGTGTCGCTGAGTATCTATATGGCTTTGGGCACCGCACCGGCGGCGCTGTTGCTGTTCGCCGGCGGCTTCAACGGCCTGATCCTGCCAATCGGCCTGAGCATCTTTGTCTACGTCGGCTGGCGCCGCAGCGACCTGATGGGCGGCTACCACTACCCGCGCTGGCTGCTGGTGCTAGGCGCCATTACCTGCGCACTGACCTGGTACATGGCGGCCAAATCGGTCGGCCCGATCCTGGCCTTCGTCAACCTCTAGGAGAACCGACATGCCAACCATCGACCTCAACAGCGACCTGGGCGAGAGTTTCGGCCAATGGTCCATGGGCGACGATGCCGCGATGCTCGACATCGTCACCAGCGCCAACGTCGCCTGTGGTTTCCACGCCGGTGACCCGGCCGGCATCCTGCGCACCCTCAAGGCGGCTGCGGCCAAGGGCGTGACCATCGGCGCCCACGTCGCCTACCCGGACCTGGTCGGCTTCGGCCGCCGCAATATGGATATCGCCAGCGACGAGCTGAGCGCCGACGTGGTCTACCAGATCGGCGCCCTGCAGGCCCTGGCCACCGCCGCCGGCACCAGGGTGCGCTACGTGAAACCCCACGGCGCGCTGTACAACACCATCGCCCACGACAGCCGCCAGGCGCTGGCGGTGATCGAGGCGATCCGCGCCGTCGATGCGCGCCTGGTGCTGGTCGCCCTGGCCGGCTCGCCGCTGATCGAGCTGGCCCGCCGCGAAGGCCTTACCTGCATCGCCGAAGCCTTCGCCGACCGCGCTTACACCCCCCAGGGCACCCTGGTATCGCGCCGCGAACCGGGCGCCGTGCTGCACGACGCCGAGCAGGTAGCCCGGCGCATGCTGCGCCTGGTGCAGAGCGGCGAAGTCGAGGCGATCGACGGCAGCATCACCCGCGTCGAAGCCGATTCGATCTGCGTGCACGGCGACAGCCCCGGTGCCATCCAGATGGCCCGTGAAGTGCGCCAGTTGCTGGAGCAATCCGGCGTGTCCCTGCAAGCCTTCGCTGGAGTTGCCCGATGAATGCCATCCAACGCGCCCAACAGGCCGCCATTACCGCCGCCCGCCAGGCCCGCGCCGAGTACCGTAACGGCCGCGTCGCGCCCACGGCCGGCATCGCCCCGGGCATGACCCAGGCCAACCTGATCGCCCTGCCCCGCGACTGGGCCTACGACTTTCTGCTCTATGCCCAGCGCAACCCCAAAGCCTGCCCGGTGCTCGACGTGAGCGACGCCGGCAGCCCGACCACCGTGCTGGCCGAGGGCGCCGACCTGCGCACTGACCTGCCGCTGTACCGCATCTGGCGTGATGGCAAGCTGGCCGAGGAAGTCAGCGACGCCACCGCCGCCTGGGCGGAGCACAGGGACATGGTGACCTTTCTGATCGGCTGCAGCTTCACCTTCGAGACCGCCCTGCAGGAGGCCGGCATCGACGTGCGGCATATCACCGACGGCTGCAACGTGCCGATGTACCGCAGCAACCGCGCCTGCCGCCCGGCGGGCCGCCTGCATGGCGAGATGGTGGTGTCGATGCGGCCGATCCCGGCCGATCGGGTTGCCGAGGCGGCCGGTATTTCCGGCCGCTACCCCTCTGTGCACGGCGCCCCGGTGCATATCGGCGAGCCGCAACGCCTGGGCATCAAAGACCTGCAGAAGCCGGATTTCGGCGACGCGGTGCGCATCGAGCCCGGCGAAGTGCCGGTGTTCTGGGCCTGCGGCGTGACGCCCCAGGCGGCGGTCATGGCTTCCGGCGTGCCCTTCGCGATCACCCATTCGCCCGGCCATATGTTTATCACCGACGTGCCTGACAGCACCTATCACGTCTAGGAGGTGGTCTTGCGTTTTCTCCCCGCCAATCTCGATACGCTGCTCGTCGAGCTGCAGGATCTCGACGAAACCCTGGCGCTGTTCGCTGCGCTGCAGGCCGAGCCCATCGCCGGGATCGAGGAAATCGTTCCGGCAGCGCGGACGCTGCTGATTCAGTACCGGCCCAGCGCCATTGAGCGCCAGGCGCTGATCGATGATCTGGCCCGCCGCGACCTGAGCCAGCGCAGCGCCCGTGAAAGCCGCCGCGTGGAAATTCCCGTGCACTACAACGGCGAGGACCTCGACGAAGTCGCCAGCCTGCTCGGCATCAGCCGTGAAGAAGTGGTGCGCCGCCACACCAGCGCGGATTACGAGGTGGCCTTCTGCGGCTTCGCCCCCGGCTTCGGCTACCTGACCGGTGGCGCCGACTTCCAGGTACCGCGCCGGCAAACCCCGCGCACCCGTATTCCCGCCGGCGCCGTGGCCCTGGCCGGCAACTTCAGCGGCATCTACCCCAAGGCCAGCCCCGGTGGCTGGCAGATCATCGGCGTTACGCCGTTGCAGATGTGGGATCTGGGCCGTGACGAGCCAGCCCTGCTGCGCCCTGGCTACAAGGTGCGCTTCCAGGATGCCGGCCCGCTGCCGGCCGTTGGCCTGCCCGCCCATGAGCAAGAGGCGGCCAGCAAGCCACCTGCCGGTGCCCATCTGGAAATCCTCAGCCCCGGCCTGCAAACGGTGTTGCAGGACCTGGGCCGAGCGGGCCATACCGACCAGGGCGTGTCGATGTCCGGTGCGCTGGATCGTGGCGCCCTGCGCGCCGCCAACCGTGCGGTGGGCAACGACTCGGGCAGCGCCTGCCTGGAAGTGGTGCTCGGCGGCCTGAGCTTCGCCTGCCACGGCCGCACGCTGATCGCCATCACCGGTGCGCAGACGCCGATCAGCGTGACCACCGCCAGCGGCCTGCAGTGGCAGCCGAGCACCTATCAGCCCATCGAACTGGATGACGGCGACCGCGTCAGCCTCGGCGCGCCCCAGGCCGGGTTGCGCAGCTACCTGGCGATTCGCGGCGGTTTTCAGGTGGCGCCGGTGCTGGGCAGTCTTTCCTACGACAGCCTGGCCCAGGTCGGCCCGCCGCCGCTCAAGGCCGGAGACCGTTTGGGTTTCCAGGAAGTGGGCACCGGCACCAGCGTGTCGGTAGATGAAGCCCCCGCCTTCGATCTGCCGACCAGCAGGGACATCATCACCCTGGATGTGGTCATGGGCCCACGCAGCGACTGGTTCACCCGGGCCGCCATCGAGCGCCTGAGCAGCCAGCTGTGGCGCGTCACCCCGCAATCCAACCGGGTCGGCATTCGCCTCGAAGGCGAGGTGCCCCTGGAGCGCTGCAACCATGACGAGCTGCCCAGCGAAGGCACCTCACTGGGCGCCATCCAGGTGCCGGTCAGCGGCCAGCCGGTGCTGTTTCTCGCCGACCACCCACTGACCGGCGGCTACCCGGTGATCGCCGCCGTGGCCAGCCATCATCTGGATCTGGCCGGGCAAATCCCGATCAACGCGCAGATTCGCTTCAACCCCATCGAGGCGTTCGCCGAGCTCAAGCCCGACGCCATCCTTCCCACTGCCGATGCGAAGACCCCATCATGAAAAAAGTATTGATCGCCAACCGCGGTGAAATTGCCGTGCGCATCGCCCGCGCCTGTCACGACCACGGTGTGGCCTCGGTGGCCGTGTATGCCAATGCCGATATCGATGCCCTGCACGTGCGTCACGCCGACGAAGCCTACGCCCTGGACGGCGAGCGCCCGGCAGACACCTACCTGAACATCGACAAGCTGCTGGCCATCGCCAAGCGCGCCGGCGCCGATGCCGTGCACCCCGGCTACGGCTTTCTCTCCGAGCGCGCCGACTTTGCCCGCGCCGTGCAAGGCGCCGGGCTGATCTGGATCGGCCCGAATCCGGCAACCATCGACGTGCTCGGCGACAAGGTGCAAGCCCGCAAGCTCGCCCAGCAGGTCGGCGCGCCCCTGGTGGCCGGCACCCCCGGGCCGGTGCAGAGCGCCGCCGAGGTGCTGGCCTTTGCCGAGCAGCACGGCCTGCCGATCGCCATCAAGGCCGCATTCGGCGGTGGCGGGCGCGGCATGAAGGTCGCCTGGCGCATGGACGAAGTGGCCGAGCTGTATGCCTCGGCGGTGCGCGAAGCCGAAGCCGCCTTCGGGCGCGGCGAATGCTTCGTCGAGCAGTTCCTCGACCGCCCGCGGCATATCGAAGCCCAGGTGATCGCCGATACCCATGGCAACGTGGTGGTGGTCGGCACCCGCGACTGCTCGCTGCAACGCCGCAACCAGAAGCTGGTGGAAGAAGCCCCGGCCCCCTTCATCAGCGAAGAGCAGCGCCAGCGCATTCACCAGTCAGCCCACGACATCTGCGCCAAGGCCGGTTATGTCGGGGCCGGCACCGTGGAATACCTGCTCAGCGCCGATGGCACCCTGTCGTTCCTGGAAGTGAACACCCGCCTGCAGGTCGAGCATCCGGTGACCGAGGAAACCGCCGGCGTCGACCTGGTGATCGAACAGCTACGCGTCGCCGATGGCCTGCCGCTGTCGTTCAGGGAGACGCCGACACCGCGCGGCCACAGCTTCGAGTTCCGCATCAACGCCGAGGATGCCGGCAAGGGCTTCCTGCCCACCCCGGGCAAGATCAGCGAATTCCGCGCACCGAGTGGCCCGGGCGTGCGCCTGGACAGCGGCGTGGAAAGCGGCTCCAGCGTGCCCGGCACCTTCGACTCGATGATGGCCAAGCTGATCGTCACCGGCGCCACCCGCGAGCAAGCCATCACCCGCGCACGCCGCGCCCTGGCCGAGTTCCAGATCGAGGGCATCGCCTCGGTACTGCCCTTCCACCGCGCGGTGATGGACCACGACGATTTCACCGGCGGCGGCTTCGCTGTACACACGCGCTGGATCGAGACCGACTTCGCCGAGCAGATCACCCTGGCACCGCGCACCTTGCCGGTGGCAGGCGACGCGGTACTGCGCACCTTTATCGAGATCGACGGCAAGCGCCACGAACTGGGCCTGCCCAGCGCCCTGCTGCAAGGTTTGGCGCCGCTGGACGGCAACGCCCAGGCGGCGGTTCAGGTAGCAACTCGGTCCGCTGCACCGGCTGCCGAAGACGGCCTGGTCAGCGCGCCGATTTCCGGCAACCTGCACGCCTGGCTGGTCGAGGACGGCGCCCAGGTGAAAGCCGGTGAGGTGATCGCAGTGATGGAAGCCATGAAGATGGAAACCCAGGTCACTGCGCCCGCAGACGGCACCCTGCGCATTCGCGAACAGGCTGGAGCTTATCTGGAGGCCGGGGCGGCGTTGGCCAAGCTGGAAGGCTGAGATCAGCCTCGGGTATCGCTACGCTCCACCCGGGCTAAACCCCTGGGAGCGGGCCATGCCCGCGATTTCGCGCGCATGGCGCGCTCCCACAGGATGGATACATCTCGCGTTTGATGCTCACAGAAAAGGGCAGCCGGAGGGTAGATCGGGGTGCGTAGCCGACGCTCTTTTCATCCACCGCCTTGCCAACCTCATGGTGGACGGATAAAGCGACGTCCACCCTACGGGCTTAGGCTCCTGAGTCCGCCCTACGGGCTGGACACGGAGCATGCAGAGACCAGCAGCTTTCTGTGGGAACGGGCGGGGCGCCCAGTTCATGCCCGTGATTCCGCGCGCATGACGCGCTCCCCCACAGGATGGAGACAACACGCGTCTGGTGCTCAAAAGAAAGGGCAGCCTGAGCCGCCCTTTCTTTCTATCGGTGTCGCTTAGAGCGTGCCCTGCTCCGCCAAGGCCACGGCCCTGAACATGGCGCGGCGCTTGTTGAGGGTTTCCTCCCACTCAAGGGCCGGTACCGAGTCGGCGACGATGCCGGCGCCGGCCTGCACATGCAGCTCGCCGTCCTTGATCACCGCGGTGCGGATGGCGATGGCGGTGTCCATGTTGCCGTTCCAGGCGTAGTAACCGACTGCGCCGCCATAGACGCCGCGCTTGACCGGCTCCAGCTCGTCGATGATTTCCATGGCGCGAATCTTCGGTGCACCGGACAGGGTGCCGGCCGGCAGGATGGCGCGCAGGGCGTCCATCGAGGTCAGGCCCTGCTTCAGCTCGCCGGTGACGTTGGAGACGATGTGCATGACGTTGGAATAACGCTCGATGACCATCTTCTCGGTCAGCTTCACGGAGCCGATTTCCGAGACGCGGCCGGTGTCGTTGCGGCCCAGGTCGATGAGCATCAGATGCTCGGCGACTTCCTTGGCATCGGCCAGCAGATCCTTTTCCAGCGCCAGGTCCTGTTCCTCGGTGGCGCCACGCGGGCGGGTGCCGGCGATGGGCCGCACGGTGACCAGGTTGTCCTCGACGCGCACCAGCACCTCGGGCGACGAGCCGACCACGTGGAAGTCGCCGAAGTTGAAGAAGTACATGTACGGTGTCGGGTTGATGCAGCGCAGCGCGCGGTACAGGTCGATGGGCGCGGCCTTGAAGGGGATCGACATGCGCTGGGAAATCACCACCTGCATGCAGTCGCCGGCCAGGATGTAATCCTTGATGGCGTCCACCGAACGTTCGTAATCCTCGCGGCTGAAGCTGGAGCGAAACGCCGGTTCCGCGCCCGCCGGTTTGTTCAGGTCCACGCCCAGGCGCGGTGTGAACGGCTGACGCAGCTTGTGCAGGATGTCCTGCAACTGCTGCTGGCCATGCTCGAAGGCATCGGCCTCGGTCGGGTCGGCCAGCACGATGGCGTGCATCTTGCCGGCCAGGTTGTCGAACACCACCACCGCATCGGAGACGTTGAGCAGGATATCCGGCGTGCCCAGTGCATCGGGATTCACCCCGGCAGCCAGCTTGGGCTCGACGTAACGCACGCTGTCGTAAGCGAAGTAGCCAACCAGGCCGCCATTGAAGCGCGGCAGGCCGGCGATGGTCGGCACCTTGTAGCGCGCCTTGAACTCCTCGACGAAGGCCAGCGGGTCGGCACAGTCATGACGCTCGACTTCCACCCCGTCGGTGGTGATCACCACCTGGTGGCCATGCACGCGCAGCACGGTGCGCGCCGGCAGGCCGATGATCGAGTAACGGCCCCATTTCTCGCCGCCCTGTACCGATTCGAGCAGGTAGGAGTTGGGCGCATCGGCGAGCTTCAGGTAGATCGACAACGGGGTGTCGAAGTCGGCGATGGTTTCGCAGGCGAGCGGAATGCGGTTGTAGCCTTCGGCGGCCAAACGCAGGAATTCTTCGTGGATCATGATCAGCCTCGTGGCGTGAGAAATCGGTCAGGTGCAAACGGGCCGCGCGTAGCGGCAGGGAATGTCAGGCGCGCCAGCGCCAACGGGCCAGGGCCTTGATGACTTTCATCCAGAGTTTGCAGCTAACCACCACGGTGCGATCTCGACAGGCGGGGAACAAGGAGAGCGGCCAAAGTAGCAGCTACAAGCCAAGCGCTGCAAGCGGGGCAACGCGATGGCGTGTAGGAGCGGTTTTATCCGCGAACCTGGCGATGAAGATCCCGGATAAATCCGCTCCCACAAAAGCCGAATGGCAGGTCGTAGGGTGGACGACGCTTCATCCGTCCACCGACAAGTTGCCTCGGTGGATCGATAAATCGCCATCCGTTCTACAGCAGCTCGGCGAGGCTATCGACCACCAGCTGCGGTGCTTCTTCGGCCACCGGGCGGCCATGGTTGTAGCCGTAACTGACCGCCACGCAGGGCACGCCGGCGGCGCGGGCCGCCAGCACATCCGTGCGCGAATCACCGACGAACAGCGACTGTTCCTGACTGACACCCGCCAGGCGCATCACCTGCAGCAGGGCAGCCGGGTCGGGCTTCTGCTGCGGCAGGGTATCGCCGCCGATGATCCAGCGGAAATAACCGCCCAGGCCGACCTGTTCCAGCAGCGGCGCAACGAAACGCTCCGGCTTGTTGGTCACCACCGCCAGTTCGACGGCAGCGGTGCTCAGGGCTTCGAGCAGCTCGTGCACGCCCGGGTACAGGGTGATCAGCTCGTGGCAATCGGCATAGATATCGAGAAAGCGCGCCAGCGCCTCTTCGGTTTCAGCCTCGCCCACCGCCGAATGATCCAGGCCACCGGCCAGGGCGCGACGCACCAGCACACGGGCGCCATTGCCGACCCATTGGCGCACGCGCTCGACACCGGCAGGCTTACGCCCCAGTTCGACCAGCATACGGTCGACGGCGGTGGCCAGGTCCGGCACCGAGTCCACCAGGGTGCCGTCCAGGTCGAACATCACCAGGCGCGGCAGCTCACCGGCGCACAGCGCGCGCAGCGGTTTCATCCACGCACCCCGGCCAGTTCGGCGCGCATGGCGTCGATCACCGCCTTGTAGTCCGGCTGGTTGAAGATCGCCGAGCCGGCGACGAAGGTGTCGGCGCCCGCCGCGGCGATCTCGCGGATGTTCTGCACGTTGACGCCGCCGTCGATTTCCAGGCGGATATCGCGGCCGCTGGCGTCGATCAGCGCACGAGCTTCACGCAGCTTGTCGAGGGTGCCAGGGATGAACTTCTGCCCGCCGAAGCCGGGGTTGACGCTCATCAAGAGGATCATGTCGACCTTGTCCATCACGTACTTGAGCACGTCCAGCGGGGTGGCCGGGTTGAATACCAGGCCGGCCTTGGCGCCACCGGCCTTGATCAGTTGCAGGCTGCGGTCGACGTGCTCGCTGGCTTCCGGGTGAAAGGTGATGTACGAGGCGCCGGCCTCGATGAAGTCACCGATGATGCGATCCACCGGCTTGACCATCAGGTGAGCGTCGATGGGCGCGGTGATGCCGTACTTGCGCAGCGCCGAGCAGACCATCGGGCCGATGGTCAGGTTGGGCACGTAGTGATTGTCCATGACATCGAAATGCACGATGTCCGCCCCGGCGGCGAGTACGTTGTCCACTTCCTCCCCCAGGCGGGCGAAGTCGGCGGAAAGGATCGACGGGGCGATGGCGAAGGGTTGCATGGCGCACCTCTGAGAACCGATTTGGGATCTCGCGAGCTAGAGCCGGGCTAGGCAAAAACTGGCGAGGAAGCGGAGTTTACTGAAGTAAATGAGCATTACGACAGGGCTGGCTATCCAGCCTGTTTTTAACGACGCCTGGTCGACGCGCAGCAGATCGCAAACGGTTCGTAGTGCTTGATCACGGTGGCGCGCATTGTAGCGACTCGAACATCATCTGGCAGCGCCACCTGACGGCGGCGCGCGCAAATGCCTCAGCCTGGCACTGCGTAGCCTGCGGTTGCGCGCATCGATACCCAGGGCAGTCCCGGGTATCACTGCGCTCGACCTGAGCTAACGCAAACTCAAGCGCTCGCTCCAAGGATCACTCGCCGGGTGGCAGGTCCTTGGTAAAGGTCTGGTCGTTCTCGCCGCGGAACATCTGCGCGCCGTAGATCAGCGCGCACAGGCCGACACCGATGGCGAAGGCCCAGCCGGCGCCCTTGATCGCCAGCACCGCGCCGATCACCCCGGCGATGCCCAGGTCACGCTGGCTACGCGCCTCCATGATGCCCAGACGCACGCTGACGTACCCCTGGATCAGCAGGGTCAGCGCCAGTGCCACGCCGAGAATCGGCTGCAGCAGGGTGACCACCGGCAGCAGCAACAGGCCGGTATTGGTGCCCCAGCGGAACGAGCCGACACCGCCGTAGATGGACTTCATCGCCTGGGCGCCGCCCTTGAAACGCTCGGTGATCACCACCTGCATGGCCGACCACTGCGGGCCGCACATGGCCACGTCCGGGCCGAGGATGCTCATCAGGGCGTTGCGTCCGCCAAAGATCATGTGCGAACGGTTGGGGTTGAAGTCGACCTTCTCGTCACTGCGGATATGGTCGGCCTCGGAGAGAATCGCCCTGGCGCCCAGCACGTCGCCGAACACCACCAGGTAGGCGGCGAACACGGTGGGAATGGCGGTGACGAACATCATCAAAGGCGGCATGCCGAGGCCGAACACGGTGTATTCGTTCCACAGGGTGACGAAGTCCGGCTTGCTGATGCCCCACTCGATACTCGGCCACGGCGCCTCGCCAAAGATCGGCGCGACGAACACCGCCAGCAGGATGATCGGGAAGATGCCCAGCTTGGCGAAGTTCCACCAGAAGCGGCTGCGCTTCTTCAGTTGCTGGAAGTGCAGGGAGAACACCAGGTAGAAGGCGATGCCGACCGCGATGGAGATGGTCCAGGGAAAGGCGTCGAAGCGTCCGCCCTCCTTGAATACGGTGACCACCGCACTGAGACCGGCGCCCAGGATGATGCCGGCCTTGAGCGCCGAGGGCACCAGCGACACCACCTTGCGCGCCATGCCGGTCATGCCCAGGCCGATGGAAAATATCCCCAGCATCAACTGGAAGGCGATCAGCGCATGCACCCGCTCCGGGCCCTCCGGGAACTGGCTGCAGTAGGCCATCAGCAGGGGGATCGCCGGGGTGATCCAGCCCGGTACCACCGGATCGCCGAGCAGATGGTGGGTCAGGTACAGCAGGCCGTTGAGCATGACCACCGCCAGCGCCACCTCGAAGGGCATGCCGAGGAATTCGGTCATCAAGGGGATCGCTGCCAGGTCCACCGCGCACATGAGCAGGCCCTGCATGTAGTCGGAGACTTCGAAGCGGTAATGAACGAAAGGCAGACGCACCTTGAATGGCCCCATCGGCCAGTAGGGGGCTTCGACACCCAGGTCTTGTTGATGCGGTTCGGACATGTGAATCACCCAATGTTATTAGAGTTGTAAGCAGCGAGCCCCGGGCGGGGCGGGGCTGTTAGTCAGGGATGTGAAACGGATTCAGTAAGCGGCGCGGTAGATCTGTTCGATGTCGCCGGCGGTCAGGCGCCGCGGGTTGTTGCGCATCAGCCGGTCGATCTTGCTGGCCTCCTCGGCCATGGCCGGGATGGCCTCCTCGGGCACGTTGAAGCTGCGCATGCCCTTGGGAATGTCGACGCTGGCGCACAGCTCGGCCATGGCCTCGACGGCCAGGTCGGCAGCCACCTTGTCGCTCATCCCATGGGTCTGCACGCCCAGGGCAGCGGCGATCTCGGCCATGTGCTCGACGCAGGCCAGCTTGTTCCAGGCCATCACGTAAGGCAGCAGCAGTGCGTTGCTGACGCCGTGGGCGATGTTGAAGCGCCCGCCCAGTGGATAAGCCAGCGCGTGCACCGCGCCGACCCCGGCGTTGCCGAAGGCCATGCCGGCCATCAGGCTGGCGGTGGCCATGTCTTCGCGCGCCTTGAGGTCGGCCGGATTGGCGTAGGCCTTGGGCAGCGCCTTGGCAATCAGCTTGATGGCACCGATGGCCAGGGCATCGGTGATCGGCGAGGCATTCACCGACAGGTAGGACTCCACGGCATGCACCAGGGCATCGACGCCGCTGGCGGCAGTCACGCTACGCGGGCAGGTCAGGGTCATCACCGGGCTGACCAGGGCCACGTCGGGCAGCAGATGGTCGCTGACGATGCCCTTTTTCAGCTGTGCCTGCTTGTCCGACAGGATCGACACGTTGGTCACTTCCGAGCCGGTGCCGGCCGTGGTCGGGATGGCGATCAGTGGCGGGCCCTTGCGCTTGACCTGATCGACGCCGAATAGCGTCTCCAGGGCGCCGTCATGACCGACGTAGCCGGCCACTGCCTTGGCGATGTCGATGGCGCTGCCACCGCCGACGCCGATCAGGCCGTCGTGGCCGCCGTCGCGGTACACCGTGGCACAGGCCTCGACGATGGCGATCTCCGGCTCCGGCTCCACGCCGTCGAAAATGCCGTAGGCGCGCTCGTCGAGCTGCTTGAGCACATGTTCCACGGTGCCGGATTTGATCAGGATGGCGTCGGTGACGATCAGCGGGTTGTGGATGTTCAGGCGGGACAGTTCGTGCGCCAGTTGCTCCACGGCACCCTGGCCGGTCAGCAGCTTGTTGGCGATCTTGAAGGCAGCGGTACTCATCATCAGGCCCTTTTGTGCATTGTAAAACTGGACGGGTTCGGGCCTGTCTTAGCGAGTCCTGTGCCAGTTGCGCGAAACCCTTGCCACACAAGGGCTGTGTCGATCCGCCACAGGCACGAAGCGGTCAGCTTCGATTGGAAATTGGATCAATAGAGCCTGCTTGATCTATTTTCCAATCAGCCTTGTTCCCAGCGCTTCATCTTCTGCACCAGGGTCGCCTGGCTGAGGCCGAGGGCCTTGGCGGCCGCGCGGGTGGTCTTGTGCTGCACCAGGGCCTTGCGGATCAGCCGCCTTTCGAGCTGCTCGACCTGCTTGCGCAATGGCAGGTTTTCATCGCCCGCCTCCGCGGCAGGCGTGCGCATTTCCTCGGGCAGGTCGAACAGTCCGACGGCCTCGCCCGCGCAGGTGACTACCAGGCGCTCGACCAGGTTGATCAGCTCGCGGATGTTGCCGGGCCAGGGGTAATCGGTGAGTGCATCGAGGGCCTCCAGCTCCCAGGTCAGCGCGCGGCCATAGCGGCCATTGAATTCGGCCAGGTAGAAGTCCAGCAGCGGCTGGATCTCGTCGGGCCGCTCGCGCAGGGCGGGGATATGGATGGGCACCACGTTGAGTCGGTAATAGAGGTCGGCGCGAAAGCGCCCGTCGGTGACCATCTGGCGCAGGTCATGGTGGGTGGCGGTGATGATGCGCACGTCCACTTCCTTGAGCTCCAGACCACCCACCGGGATGAAGCGGCTTTCCTCGACCACCTTGAGCAGCTTGACCTGCAGCGCCAGCGGCAGGTCACCGATCTCGTCGAGAAACACCGTGCCATGGTGGGCGAGTTCCAGCAGGCCGCGTTTGCCCTTGCTACCGGCGCCGGTGAAAGCGCCCGCCACATAGCCGAACAGCTCGGCCTCGATCAGGTTCTCCGGCAACGCGCCGCAATTGAGCGCCAGGAACGGCTGGGCCGCGCGCGGGCTGCTCTTGTGGATGTACTGGGCGATCAGCGTCTTGCCGACCCCGGTTTCGCCCTGCAACAACACCTTCACGTCGCTGGCGGCGACCTGCCGGGCCTGGGCGAAGATGCGCCCGGAGACCGGATGATCGGCCACCGGCGAGGCGTGGAGCAGATCGCCGCGCTGGCCGGCGTGCAGTTTCGCCGTGCTGCTGCGCAGCTCCTTGAGTTGCTGCAGCTCGTCACGCTCGTGCTTGATGCGCAACAGCTCGGTCATGTCGCGCACCGTGCTGACCACGTAGCGCACATGACCCGCGGCATCGAGAATCGGCGTGCCACTGACCAGCAGGCGCTTGCCCTGACTGACGCTCTGCATCAGCGACAGCGCCCTGCCCTCCTTGAGCACCCGCAACGACACCGACTGTGAGATCACCCCCTGCTCGACCAGTGCCTGCATGTGCTGGCCGACCACATCCTCGCTGCGCAGGCCGGTCAGCCTTTCGTAGGCGCCATTGACCTTGAGGGTGATGCCATCGGCGTCGGTGATGTAGACGCCGTCGTGCAACGCATCGAGCAATTCGCGAAAACTGGGATCGTTGAAATCCATGGGCTTTCCAGGAACGGACAGAAAACCTGGCAGTGTACTCGCAGACGCGAGAGGCATAACAAAGGGCGGACAGCCAGCTGGGGCATTACCAGCAATGGCGACATACAAAAAACCGCCGCAACCCGAGGGACTGCAGCGGTTACGGCTACGCCGTGAAGCGCTTATTCGTTGACCTGGGTGCGCAGCTTCTCGCTGCGCCCGCGCAGCCATTCCAGGGTCAGCAGCAGCAGGATGGAGAAGCCGATCAGCAGGGTCGCCGCCGCGGCGATGGTCGGGCTGAGGTTCTCGCGGATGCCGCTGAACATCTGCCGTGGCAGGGTGACCTGCTCGGGGCCGGCGAGGAACAGGGTCACCACCACTTCATCGAACGAGGTGGCGAAGGCGAACAGCGCGCCGGAGATCACGCCCGGTGCGATCAATGGCAGGGTCACCCGGCGGAACGCGGTGATCGGCGAAGCGCCGAGGCTGGCGGCAGCGCGCACCAGGTTGTAGTTGAAGCCCTGCAGTGTCGCCGACACGGTGATGATCACGAAGGGCACGCCCAGTACCGCGTGCACCACGATCAGCGACAGGTAGCCGTTGGCCAGGCCCAGCGGTGCGAAGAACAGGTAGCTGGCGACGCCGACGATCACCACCGGCACCACCATGGGCGAGATCAGCAGGCTCATCACCAGCGCCTTGCCGCGAAACTCCGTGCGGGTCAGGCCGATCGCAGCCAGCGTGCCGAGGATCATGGCCAGTATGGTCGCCGCCGGAGCGATGATCATGCTGTTCTTCAGCGCACGCATCCAGCCGGCCGAGCCGAAGAAGTCCTCGTACCAGCGCATCGAGAACCCTTGCATCGGGTAGATCAGAAAGGTGCCGGAATTGAACGACAGCGGCACGATGACCAGGATCGGCAGCACCAGGAACAACAGCACCAGGCCGCAGAGCAGGCGCAGGCCGTAGTACCAGGCGCGCTCGACGGGAGACATGTAAGGACTCAGCATTTTCTAATCTCCGCTCGTTAACCCAGACGCAACCGACCCGCACCCACCAGCCAGCTGTACACCACGTAGAGCAGCAGCGTAGCGACCAGCAGCAAGCCGCCCAGCGCGGTGGCCATGCCCCAGTTGATGGTGGTGTTGGTATAGAAGGCGACGAAGTAGCTGACCATCTGATCGCTCGGGCTGCCGAGCAGCGCTGGCGTGATGTAGTAGCCGATGGACAGGATGAACACCAGCAGGCAACCGGCGCCGACACCGGCCAGGGTCTGCGGGAAGTACACCCGCCAGAAGCTGGCGAACGGGTGACAGCCCAGGGAAATCGCGGCGCGCATATAGGTCGGCGAAATGCCCTTCATGACGCTGTAGATCGGCAGGATCATGAACGGCAGCATGATA
>JAAIGF010211029.1_pt1 | contig 24333 bp, 22 predicted proteins | sample 6487441 | NCBI WGS metagenome assembly JAAIGF01 (sample SAMN13974129, study PRJNA590717) | phyllosphere metagenome | biome: pepper field; feature: multiple bacterial spot infested pepper fields; material: pepper leaves; isolation source: leaves from pepper fields | host: Capsicum annuum ... | reverse complement strand
TTCACGGTCGCCGGCCAGATAGGGGTCGATGATCTGGCGAATGCCGTCGGGGAAGCCGCCGCCGGTCATCGAGCCGGTGGCGCCGGCATCCAGGTCGGCCATCAGCGTGATGGCTTCCTCGCCGTCCCACGGGCCTTCGATGGCGTCGCCGCCCAGGCGGATCAGTTCGGCCAGCTTGGAGGCCGCGCCCGCGGTTTCGATCTTGAAGTACGACAGTTGCTCGATCTCCTTGGCCATGCGGGCCAGGAAGGCGGGCGACAGCGGCGTACCGGCAGCCGGCGCATCCTGCACCATGATCGGAATGTCGATGGCGTCGGACAGGCGAGCGTAGAAGTCGAAGACCTGGGCTTCCGACACACGGAAGGTGGCGCCGTGATAGGGCGGCATCACCATCACCATGGCCGCGCCCAGGTGCTGGGCTTGCACACTGCGTTCAATGCACTGGCGGGTGGCAAAGCACGACGTGGTGACGATCACCGGCACGCGTCCCGCCACATGCTCCAGGATCGTCCGTGTCAGCACGTCGCGGTCGTCGTCCGACAGCAGGAACTGTTCGGAGAAATTGGCGAGGATGGCCAGGCCGTTGGAGCCCGCGTCGATCATGAAGTCTACGCAGCGCTTCTGGCCCTCCAGATCGAGTTCACCGGCTTCGGTAAACGGTGTGGGGACGACGGGAAACACACCGCGATACGGACGGGCAGGGGAAATAGGCATGGCAATGCGTGGCCAAAAGTAGCGGACCCGAGAGCGTATCTGCGCACCCCCGCGCTGCGGCGCGAGTCTGGTGGTAAACCCCCGATGGCACTTGGGCATTGCCCGATAACCACAACGAATACTTACGAAAAGTTTGACATTTTCCAAGGCACCCGGACAATGGCGACGTCGGCGTAATCGCCGACCCTCCAAAGGGGAGTAGTTCGCGGGCCTGTCCCGTGCGTGCAGTCGTCAATACGTGGGGTTCTCCCTCCGGCTGCACGGACCATCCAACGATGGTCGAGCAAGACCTTTGCAGCCTGGTATCCCCTGGCCTGCATCGGTCGTCCCTTTTCCGGACGCCATGCGCGTTGCGTGATGCCAGCCGAGGTCAACCCCGACTGGAGTCACCCATGGATTGGCTGTCCGCATTCACCGCCGATATTTTCACCACGCAGTTCCTGTTCGCCCTGGCCTCGATCGTCGTCATCGACATCGTGTTGGCCGGCGATAACGCCATCGTCATCGCGCTCGCCGCGCGCAAGCTCCCGCCCGATCTGCAGAAGAAGGCCGTGCTGTGGGGAACCGCTGGCGCCGTCATCGTCCGTACGCTGATGACCCTGGTCGTGGTCTGGCTGCTCAAGATTCCCGGCCTGCTGGCCGTCGGTGGCCTGGCGCTGCTGTGGATCGCCTACCGCCTGCTCACCGCTGAGGAAGACAGCCACGGCGACAGCGCTGGCACCGCCAGCTTCTGGGCTGCCATGAAGACCATCGTGATCGCCGACGCGGTCATGGGCGTCGACAACGTGCTGGCCGTGGCCGGTGCCGCACACGGCAACTTCCTGCTGGTGGTCCTGGGCCTGCTGATCAGCGTGCCGATCATGGTCTGGGGCAGCCGCCTGATCCTGTCGCTGATGAGCCGCTACGGTTTCATCATCTACATCGGCGCCGCCGTGCTCGTCATCACCGCTGCCAAGATGGTCACCAGCGAGCCCCTGGTCGCCGGCTTCCTGGCCGAAAACCGCTGGATCGCATGGCTGTCGTACCCGGTCGCCCTGGGTCTGGTGATGGGCCTGGCCTATCGTCAGCGCAAGGTCCAGGAAGAAACCCGCGCCGTCGCGGCGACGGCTGGCAACAACGCTGTGTAAGCACGCAGGCAATGTGACCGGCTGCCACGACATGCAGCCGGTCACCATCTACGCACGACAGCTTTTCTCGTAAGGGGGATTTTGCGGCGGATGTCCGGGCGACCGGCGCCGCCGTTTTTTTCGTCCTATTCCGCCCACTCCTTGTCGCCGGTGAACACCACCGTCAACCAGCGGTTGGGCGTGTCGTCACCGATCGCTTCGCCGACTTCGTCGCGCAGGGCGTCCCAGCCCGCAATGTCGCGCGCGGGCATGTCCGGCGGCACGATGAAATAGAGTTCGATTTCGCGCGAGCGACCCGTCTTGGCCACGTAGGCCCGGTACGACTGCAGCCCATGCTTGTCGACGAAGGCCTGCGCCACAGTGTCGACGTGTTGCTTCAAATCCTGCGGCGTGATCAGGAAGATCTCGCTCAGTGCCTGGCGGATCACCGCCACCGGCATCGGAATGATGACCAGGCAGACCAGCGCCAGCACGGCAGGGTCGATGTAGGGTGAGATCCACGCCCATTGCGTGCCCTGTACCGCAAGGCCCACGCAGAACGCGATCAACAGCGCCGAGGTGATGCTGGCCGACATGATCCAGCCCTTGACGTCCATGCTCAGGAAGTCCGACTGGATGCGGCGGTTGGCACGGGCTTCCACCACCGCGATGGCGACGCACGCCACCACGGTCAGGCCGGCGTACAGCACGGCCCAGCCGAACGCGAGTTCGCGTCCGCCTTCGAGCAGGCTGCTGACCGCATTGATAAGCGCGTAGATGGCGACGCCCGTCAGCAGGATGCCATTGAGCGCCAGCACCATCGGTTCCAGATGCCAGAAGCCCATGCCGAAGCGCTCGCGCAGCTTGCGCGAAAGCGTCTCTGAGGTCGCATACGAGGTGATCAGCCTGACCACCAACAGCGACAGGGCGCTCATGCTGGCATCGACCAGCGAGTACACGCCATCGAAGACGATGGAAAACGAGCCGGCGGCCAAGCCGAAGACGATGCCGATGGCGGCGATGAACAGGGTGACGGCAATCGACGTGCGCAGTACGCCGCGCTCATCGCTCATATCGAAGAATTTTGGTTGAAGGCTCATGGTTGTCATTCCCAAGTACGCCATGCGCCGCCTGCATCGAGGAGGCGAGAGACATGGCCGGACGCGACGAGTCCCCAGCACGACGCCGGTGGCAACGCGCGTCTTCATGCGCTCAGGCTTGGCTTGCCTTGCTGCGAATGCCCTGGTGCAGCAGATCGAGCACCGTGGTGAAGACCGCGGATGCTTCCAGATCGAGAAACCGTGGCACGAGCCGCCTGAGCAAGGGGAACGATTCGACGGGGTGTTTCTCGATCTCGGCCTGTTCTTCGGGCGTCATGCGGCGGACCAGTCCGCCGATCTCCGCCATCGACAGGCCGTAGACAGCGGCATACCAGCCCACGCATACCGCCGGCATGTCGTCCTCTGGCAGCCCGGCATCCGCCAGCGCGCGATACACCATTTCGATGTGCTGGAAGTCGGAAATGCCGGTATTCAGGAACTGCTGCATCAGACCGAAGGTATTCGGATAGGCCAGGGCCAGGTTTCGATACTGGATGGCCAGGTCCCGCAGTCGGTGCGCCCAGGGCTGCGTTTCATCGACGGCTTGCAAGCGTGCCGTCAACGAGTCGGCCATGGCGCGATGCAAGCCGTCCTTGGACTTGAAGTGGTAGAGCACCGCCATCGGGTCGCACCCCAACTGTTCACCCAGCTTGCGCAGCGAGAACGCCGAGGCACCCACCGACTCCATCAATTCGATGGCTGTCGCCACGATGGTGTTCTTGGAGAGGCTGCGCGATCGGTTTCCGGCTTTGCGCTTGGTCATGTCCAGCCCTGCAATTGGTGTCGGGGTGTGAGTCGCCGCTGGGCATCGAGCTGACGACGCTTGCGTGTGGCGGCTTGCATGGCGACAGGGCTCCTGTTCATGCGCTGTGAGCGCAAGCATTAAGCTAATTCTACACCATAGAGTAAGTGTTTTTCTACACCGTAGAATTTTGCCGTCGACAGTGGTTCTTCGGATCGGCTGCTTGGTCACGGCGGCGATAGTGGCCTGTGCGCGTAGACTGTCGGCGTCAGTCGGCCTTGCGCCGTCGCGCGCGCCAGTCCGCTGTCATCGAACAACCATGTCCATCACCCGAGAAAAGCCCGTCCGCTCCCCGTCGGTCGAACGAATCCTTGTTGCCGCCACTGCGCACTTCGCCGAACGCGGTTACGACGCGGCGTCGCTCAATGACATCGCGGTCGCTGTCGGCATTCGGAAAGCGTCGCTGTATACGCACTTCGCCAGCAAAGATGAACTGTTCCTCATCGTCTTCGAGGATGCGGTCCATGCGGAATGGGATTTCGCGCAGTCGTGTTTCGCGGAAGAATCTGCGGATGTCCTGCCAGGCTTTCTGTACTGCGGCCGGTTGCAGGGGCGGTATGCCGAGTCGGCTCAACTGCGCTGCATGCTGCGCAGCGCCTACATTCTTCCCGCGTCGGTACGCGAAGCCGTGATGACGGGTTATGAGCGCTACCTCGATGCGTTGCAGCGTGCCTATCTGGACAGGCTTCAATCAGGCAGTGCAGGTCGAGTAAAGATGCTGACGGACGAGGATGCCGCCCAGTTCGGGCAGGCGTATCTGGGATGCGTGGACAGCCTGCATGCCGAACTGGTCTATGGCGGCTGCGCCAATTTCCCGCTCAGGCTCGCCGCGCTCAGGCGAGTGATGGGTGATTCCTTGAGCCTGGCCCTCGCGGCCAAGGGCTGAGCGCTCGCAGCGGTCATCGCGCTGCTGGCAAACACCTTCTTTCTTCGATCGCAATTTTGGTTGACGTACTGCTTCATACAAGTAAGCTACCGGCCGGTAGGTAGTAAAATTATTCGTGGCGACGCGTTTGGTGCTCGCCACCTCGTCGTCGACATCATTGCCATGCATTCAAAGAACATTTTCGGTCTGGCCGCATCCCTGGCCCTGATCACCGTCCTGGGTCCGTCTGCCATCGACATGTACCTGGCGTCGATGCCCGACATGGCACGTTCGTTGAACACGCCGTTCGCGACGGTGCAACTGACGTTGATGGTCTTCTTGCTGGCAATGGGGGCAGGGCAGCTTCTGTTCGGTCCGCTCGTGGACGCCTATGGGCGGCGCCGGCCGCTGTTGTATGCACTGCTGGCGTTCATCGTTGCATCGATTCTGGCCAGTGCCGCGCCGTCGATCCATGTGCTGTTGCTGGCGCGCCTGGCGCAAGGGCTGGCGGCAGCCCTGACGCTGGTGGTCGCGATGAGCACCGTGCGCGATGTCAGCGAAGGGGCCAAGGCCGCTCAATTGTTCGCGCTGCTGATGACGATCCAGGGACTGGCTCCCGTTCTGGCGCCGGCGGTGGGTGGCTACGTCGACGTGCACTTCGGCTGGCGGGGCGTGATGCTCGTGCTGGCCATGCTTGGCGGCATTGCCCTCATCAACTCCTTGATCAACCTGCCGGAGACGCTGCCGGTGCATCAACGCGCACCGCTGCGCCTGCGAGGCGTGCTGGCTACTTATGTCCGGATCGCCGTCGACGGCCGCTTCCTGCTGCCCGCGCTGGCCCTGACCTCGGTGTTCTTCTTCCTGTTCGCCTACATCGGCGGTGCGACGCTGGTCTACCAGACTCATTACGGCCTGACGCCAGAGACGTTCGGCCTGGTATTCGGCGGAACCGGCTGCGCGGTGTTGGTCGGCGCGGTGTTGAGCAGCCGCCTGGTGGCGGTCGTCAGCATCCCGCGGCTGGCGTGGGTGGGCGCCGGCATGATGACGGTGGGCGCCGCGATCGCGGCGAGCGCGACGGCAATGGGATTGCCCTTGGCCAGCGTGGTCGCTGGTCTTGCCATCGCGATGCTTGGCCTGGGCGTCGCCGAAGCCACGCTGATGTCGCTGGCGATGGCATCGCAGCGCCAGTCGCTGGGATCGACCGCCGCCTTGCTGGGAGGCATGCAGATGAGCATTTCGTCGACCGCCACGCCGTTGGCTGGACGGATGGCAGAGTCTGGCGCGTCGGCCTGGACGATGTTCCTGCTGGGTTGCGGCATCACGGTGCTGGCGCTGACCACAGGTGCGGTCATGCGGGTGGTGTCGCCGCTGCGATCAGACGTTTCCTGATGCAAATGGAGAGTGCTGCCAGGCGCGCTGTCGTACATGCGCGACAAGGTGAAAAGGGATGCTTCACGGACACGTTTTCAGATTTCTTTCTGCCAACGCCGTTCGTAGAATCACTCGGGAAATCCCTGGTGCCGAATTACCTGATCGCCGACGCGTCGACACTCTGACGACCGCTTGATCGAACACGTTTTACGCACTGCCGTTTGTCGTTTTGAGGGCGTCGTGTCGCGACATCTGCTGGCCTCTGTACTCGGGCCCTTGCTTGGACTCTTTATCGTCAGTCTGGGCAATGGCTTCATTTCTTCCCTGACTTCTTTGCGACTCGATGCGGCGGGTGTTTCCGACACTGTCATCGGCATTGTGTCGTCCTCGTATTTCATCGGCCTGGCGCTGGGCGCCATGTTCAGCGATCGCCTGATCGCGCGCATCGGCCACATCCGTGCTTACAGCAGCTTCGCTTCGTTCACCGCGGTCACGTTCCTGCTGCAAGGGCTGTTCTTCGATCCTTGGGCGTGGTTCGTCCTGCGGCTGATCAACGGCTGGGCCATCGTCGGCATCTTCCTGGTGGTGGAAAGCTGGTTGCTGCTGTCGGGCGACCAGAAGATGCGCGGCCGGCTGCTGGCGCTCTACATGATCGCGCTGTACGGCGCAGGCATGCTGGGCCAACTGCAACTGGGCGCCATCGACGGCTGGGGCGACCAGGCGCCGTTCATGGTCGCGGGCATGCTGGCCTCGATGTCGGTGTTGCCGATGGTGATCCTGCCGCGCATGTCGCCGGAAGTGGGGCGGGTCGAGCCCCTTTCGCCGCGTGACCTGCTGCGCATGTCTCCTGCCGGGGTGGCGGGCTGCTTCGGTTCGGGCATTGCGATCGCTGCGATCTACACCTTGCTGCCGATCTACTTGCAGCGGGTGGGCATGAGCATCGATCAGGTCGGCCTGCTGATGGCCTGCGTGATCCTGGGCGCGATGGTGCTGCAGTACCCGGTGGGCCGCTGGTCGGACCGGCGCGATCGGCGTGTGGTGCTGATCGCGCTGAGCGTGTCGTGCGTGGTGCTGTCGCTGATGATCCTGCTGCTGCCCGATTCCATCTACTTGTTGGCGATACTGCTGTTCCTGCTGGGCGGCGGTGTCTTTGCCATTTATCCGGTGGCGGTCAGCCATTCGGCCGACCGCGCCGCAGCCGATGACCTGGTGCGCATGATCCAGGGCCTGTTGCTGATCAACTCGGTGGGGTCGGCGATCAGCCCGCTGGCCGTGTCCCAGGTGATGACGGCGGTCGGAAACAGCGGCTTGTTCCTGTCCTTCGCCGTGCTCAATGCGTGCCTGGCTGCATTCTTCCTGCGGCGCCGCAAGACCACGCCCGAATCGATTCCCGTGGCACCGTTCGAGCCCGCCGCCCAGATGTCTCCGATCGGCGCGGAGATCCGCGTGACCGACGAACTGGTGCAGGCCACCATCGAGCGGGAACACATGGACGAAATGGCTGGCTTGTCGCCTGAGCCGGGTCTGGCTGCCCGGACCTGAGTAAAGAGGGCAGGCCCGGCTTACTGTCCGGTGTCTGCCTGACCCTTGACGCGAGGCCAGGGCGTGCGGACGCGCTGGCGCCAGGGAATCACGGGCGCCGAGGTTTGAAGCGGCGCGGCAGGCGGCATTTGCGACATCGCGGGTGCCCCGGCACGAGCGGCGCCGGGTCGACGCATCACGATGGACGAACGCAGCGTGATGGTGCGTGCGGGTTCGATGCGGCGCGAGGTGCGGGCAAGCGTGGTGATCTGCATGCGCTCGTCGGTGTCGGCCTGCATGATCACGCGCAGCGCGGCTGGGGTGATGTCACGAGCGCCAGCGATGGGACGAAGCACGATGCCGAAGCCGGCCGACTGACGTACCGCCCGGTCCAGGCGATGCATGGATTCGTCCTGCATGTGGGCAGGCATCCAGGCGATCAGGGCACCGAAGTCGTCACGGGCGGTGGCCTGTTCGACCGCCCACAATTGTTCAGCCGCACGCGAGCCGCCGATCAGCAGCAGACGCGAGCGCGCCACGCCGTGCCGTGCCAGCAACTCGATCAGTCCGGCATCGGGCGGATTCAGCAGCAGGACGGTACGGCCGCTGCGGGTGAGCAGCGTCAGCACGGGGGCCAGCGCCGGCAGTTCGGCCAGGCCGGTATCGGCCACCAGCAGTTCGGTCAGGCGGGCCAGCGGCCAACCCGCGCCGGGCAGGCCGCGATCGAGTTCTTCATGGCCGGTCGACAGGCAGGCGTTGCCCGCCGGATCGACGCGGGCGATGGGACGAGTATCGACGAACGGGGACGACGGGGCTGCCTGGGCAGCCACGGGCATCAAAGCACGCATCGCGGTTCTCCTTAGTGGATCAGGCCGGCTCGGATCAGTCCGACGGCGATACCCTCCAGCGCGAAATCGTCGCGGTCACCGACAACGATGGGCTGGAAGTCAGGGTTCTCTGGTAGTAGCTCGAGACCGTCAGGACGCTTGCGCAAGCGCTTGACGGTGACTTCGTCGCCCAGGCGGGCTACGACGATCTGGCCATCGCGGGCGTCGCTGGCTCGCCGTACGGCAAGCAGGTCGCCTTCGAGGATGCCGACGTCGCGCATGCTCAGTCCGCGCACCTTCAACAGGTAGTCGGGCTTTTCGGTGCCGAACAGGGCAGCATCCACGCCCACGTGGGCATCGATGTGTTCGGTAGCCAGGATGGGGCTGCCGGCGGCGACGCGGCCGACCAGCGGCAGCATCAACTGGTTGAGCGTGGCGGCAGACGCTTCCAGCGTGGCGGCCGCATTGCGTGCCACGGCCTCTGCTTTCAGGCGGATGCCGCGCGAGGTGCCTGCGGCCAGTTCGATGACGCCTTTGCGCGCCAGGGCCTTCAGGTGTTCTTCGGCGGCATTGGGCGAGCGAAATCCCAGGGCACGGGCGATTTCGGCGCGGGTGGGAGGCATGCCTTCACGCGCGATGGTGTCGCGGATGAGGTCGAAAATCTGCTGCTGTCGCTCGGTGAGCTTCTGCATGTCGGCTCCTTGGTGCGCAATGCCTGTATTTTTATACAGTGTCCGGTCCGGCGCAAGCGTTATAGCGTTGGCGCTCGGTATGATGCGGGCAAGACACAACGCCACTGGCTTCTCATGCTTCCCACCATTCATCTGCTGGCCACCGGCGGCACCATCGCCGGTGCGGCCGGTTCGTCGGCCACCACCACCCAGTACGCAGCGGGCGCGCTTGGCGTCGATGCGCTGCTGGCCGCAGTGCCTGCCTTGGCATCGATCGCCTGCGTGCAGGCGGCGCAGATCGCATCCATCGACAGCCGCAACGCGGCGCCCCGGTTCTGGCAGGAAACCGCGCGCGCCATTCAGGCCGCCGTCGACGATCCCACGGTCGATGGCGTGGTGCTGACGCATGGCACCGATACGCTGGAAGAAACCGCCTGGTATCTGCACCTGACGTTGAAGACGCACAAACCGGTGGTGATCACTGCCGCCATGCGGCCGGCGACGTCCCTGTCGGCCGACGGCCCGCTGAACCTGCTCAATGCCGTGCGCGTTGCCATCGACAAGGGAGCGGTGGGGCGGGGCGTGCTGGTGGCGGTCAATCACCAGGTGTTCGGCGCGCGTGGCGTCCGCAAGGGGCACACCATGCGGCCCGACGCGTTCGCAGCCGAAGGGCTGCTGGGACAGGTGCACGACGACAACGTCGACTGGGCGGCACGTCCGCAACGCCCGCACACGCTCGATACCCCGTTCACGCCGGACACGCCGCTGCCCGAAGTCGATGTACTGGTGGCCTATGCCGGTGCATCGCCGCGCCTGATCGACGCGGCCCGGGCGAGCGGGGCGCGTGGCATCGTGTGGGCAGGCACCGGCAATGGCACGGCCTCCGACGACATCGACGCTGCGCTCGATGCCGCCGCGCAGGCGGGCGTGGCCGTGGTGCGGGCCAGCCGTGTCGCCGAAGGGCCGGTGCGGCATGTGTCGGTGCCTTACGGCGGCAGCGTCGATGCGGGCTGGCTCAGCCCCTATCAGGCGCGTGTGCTGTTGATGCTGTCGCTGGGTGCGGGCTTGCCGGCCAGCGACGCATTCGCACGTTTCTGAGTTTTCCGGCGATGCCTTGCTTCGCTGCACGGCGGTGTTCGAGTGTGGCGCCGATGTGGCCCGTGCTTGCCCGCACTTTGCTTTTTTGCTAAACGCGCGGCATAATCGCTGGCTTAGTCCAATTTCCCCTTGCCCGATCCCGGTCAGACGCCTGGGCGGGCTGATGGGGCTTTCGGCGGATCCAATATTTGGACCACCGCTTGGGCCTCAGCTATCCACAAGGAGCATCAATGCGTCACTACGAAGTCGTATTCATCGTTCATCCGGACCAGAGCGAACAGGTTCCGGCAATGGTTGAGCGCTACAAGACGCTCATCACCGGTCAGGGCGGCATCATCCACCGTCTGGAAGACTGGGGCCGTCGTCAACTGGCGTACCCGATCCAGAAGCTGGTGAAGGCTCACTACGTTGCCTTCAACATCGAAGCCAACCAAGCCACGCTCGACGAGCTGGAACACGCGTTCCGCTACAACGACGCCGTGCTGCGTCACCTGGTCATCAAGCTGAAGAAGGCTGATACCGCTGCATCGCCGATGATGAAGATCGTCGAACGCGAAGAAGCCCGCAAGTCGGCTCCCGAGTCGACCCCGGCCGCAGCAGCCTGATTCTCTTAGTCGCCGGGTAACGGCAGGGCATGGCCCTGTCGAACCTCCCGAAAAGCCATTGCATTGAACCGGATCGAACTGACCGCCCAGGCGGTCGAATGTGCACCACTTCGCTACACACCGGCAGGCTTGCCGGTGCTGGAAATGACGCTGCTGCATGAATCCGAGGTCATCGAGGCGGGAAAGCCCCGCCGCATTGAAATGACCGTCAATGCAATCGCCATGGGCGATCTGGCCCACATGCTCGAGCGCAACAGCCTTGGCAAGTGGATGCAGGTCACGGGGTTCCTGGCGGCGACCAGAAAAGGTTCCAGTCGGTTGAGGCTTCACATTCAGTCCTACGTCGCAGTGCCCGGCTCATCGCCCGACACGCCGCAAGTCTGAAACGCCGCAACCGTCGTCAAACGGATTGAAATTCGAGGTACACCATGGCCGCTTTCGGCAAACGCAAGGAAAAGAAGAAGTTCGGTCAGCAGAACCCGCTGTTCAAGCGTCGCAAGTTCTGCCGTTTCACCGCTGCTGGCGTCGACCAGATCGACTACAAGGATGTGGACACGCTGCGTGACTTCATCCAGGAAAACGGCAAGATCATCCCGGCCCGTCTGACCGGCACCAAGGCGCACTATCAGCGCCAGCTCGACACGGCGATCAAGCGCGCGCGCTTCCTGGCGCTGCTGCCTTACACCGACAACCACAACTGATTGCCGGGGAATTACGAACATGCAAATCATTCTGCTCGAAAAAGTCGTCAATCTCGGCAACCTCGGTGAAGTGGTCCGCGTGCGTGATGGTTACGCCCGCAACTTCCTGATCCCCCAGAAGAAGGCCCGTCGCGCCACCAAGGTCGCGCTGGAAGAGTTCGAAGCCAAGCGCGCTGAACTGGAACGCATCCAGGCTGAAAAGCTGGCTGCCGCCCAAGCCGAAGGCGAGCGTCTGGAAGGCGCCACCGTGCGCATCACCCAGAAGGCTGGTGTCGACGGCCGTCTGTTCGGCTCGGTCACCGCCAACGACATCGCTGAAGCGCTGAAGGAAGCTGGTTTCTCGACCGTCGAGAAGTCGTTCGTGCGTCTGCCCAACGGCCCGCTGAAGACCATCGGCGAATCGACCCTGGAAGTCGCGCTGCACACTGACGTCACCGTCAGCATCAACGTGGTCGTCCACGGCGAAACCGTCTGATCGGTTTTTCCTCCGCGGCGGCTTCGGCCGCCGTCGGCGCAGCGCCCCGCTCTCGTCAGAGGCGGGGCGTTTTGCATTGTGGCCGTCGCGCTGCGCGCCACGCCTGCTTACGGTGTCGGCCCGGCTTTAGCCGCTAAAATATCGGCATGCCGATAGCTGTTGCCATCGGTCTGCTGAATCCATCTCGCCGATCCCACGAACGCTGCCCGCCGCCGGCCGCGTTGTCGGCATCTGCCGCAGCCTGGCTGCGCGTCGTCCCCGCTTCACACAGGCTCATCATGAACGCTCCCGCCGATCCCCAGCTCGAATCCCTGCGCGTCCCTCCGCATTCGGTCGAAGCCGAGCAGTCGGTGCTGGGGGGCCTGCTGCTGGACAATGCGGCGTTCGACCGCGTGGCCGACGTGGTGCGCGAAGACGATTTCTACCGCTTCGACCATCGCATCATCTTCCAGCACATCGCCAAGCTGATCGGACTGGCCAGGCCGGCCGACGTGGTGACGGTCTTCGAATCGCTGCAAACCGGCGGCAAGGCCGACGATGTGGGCGGCCTGGCCTATCTGAACTCGCTGGCGCGCAACACGCCGTCGGCGGCCAACATCCGCCGCTACGCCGAGATCGTGCGCGATCGGGCCGTGCTGCGCGCACTGGTCACGGTGGCCGACGACATTTCTTCGGGCGCGTTCAACCCGCAGGGGCGCGATACCCGCCAGTTGCTGGACGAAGCCGAGTCGAAGATCTTCCAGATCGCGGAAGAGGGCGCACGCGGGGCCGCGGGCTTCCACGCCCTGCAACCGTTGCTGACGCAGGTCGTCGAGCGCATCGACGAGCTGTACCACCGCGATTCGGATTCCGAAGTCACCGGCGTGCCCACCGGCTTTGCCGACCTCGACAAGATGACCTCGGGCATGCAGGGCGGTGACCTCATCATCGTCGCCGGTCGTCCCTCCATGGGCAAGACGGCGTTCTCGATCAACATCGGCGAGCACGTCGCCATCGAAGAAGGCTTGCCGGTCGCCGTGTTCTCGATGGAAATGGGCGCGACCCAGCTGGCGATGCGTATGCTCGGCTCGGTGGGGCAGCTCGACCAGCACCGTCTGCGTACCGGCAAGTTGACGGACGACGACTGGCCCCACCTGACCCACGCCATCCAGCGCATGCAGGACGCCCAGTTCTACATCGATGAAACGCCGGCGCTCAGTTCGATGGAATTGCGTGCCCGGGCGCGCCGCCTGGCTCGCCAATGCGGCCAGCTCGGCCTGGTCATCGTCGACTACCTGCAGCTGATGGCAGGCAATTCCTCGGGCGGATCGGAAAACCGGGCGACCGAAATTTCCGAAATCAGCCGCTCGCTCAAGGGGATCGCCAAGGAATTGAATTGCCCGGTGATCGCGCTGTCGCAGTTGAACCGAAGCCTGGAACAGCGCCCCAACAAGCGCCCGGTGATGAGCGACCTGCGGGAATCGGGCGCCATCGAACAGGACGCGGACGTGATCCTGTTCATCTACCGCGACGAGGTCTACAACCCCGATACGCCGGACAAGGGTACGGCCGAGATCATCATCGGCAAGCAGCGTAACGGCCCCATCGGCAGCGTGCGCCTGACCTTCCAGGGGGCATTCACCAAGTTCCAGAACTTCTCGGCAGCGCAATACTGATCGTGGCGTGGCGCCGGCCGATGAAGGTGCAGTGAGGTCACATGGTCTGCCAGGCCTGGAAGGCCAGGAAGACGAACCCGAGCGTGACGGCGGCAACGGCAACCGCAACGATCTTGAAGATGCGGTTGCCGTCTCTGAAGATGATCAGGGCAATGAATGGGACGACCAGCGCCATTGCCACCAGGATCACCGTCAGAAGCGTTTTTTCCATTTTTTCGTACTCGTAGATAAGTGGTCGAACATCACGGGACGGCAAATGTCGTCCCCAAGCGCCTCGGCGCCGCCGCGGCACCTTAAGTTCTATGCGGCCGCGAGGCAAGCGCCGCAAGGTCGGGCAGGGCAGCGGAACACCGTGTCAGCACGAGCGTGATGCATCTGCAACGCCGCCTGCAAGCGGCCTGAGAACGCCTCAAAACGCTCTGCTACACTCGCGCCTGCCAAAAATGTGTCACGTCATAAATTGGTAATAAAAGGCGTGGTGCACACCAAGAGGATTTGATGTTTTCACGCCTGATGCCCAAAGGGGCCCGCTTCTTCGACCTATTCAACGCGCACGCTGAACTGGCCTGCCAGTGCGGCCGCGAGCTGGTTGCGCTGATGTCCAACCAGGGCGATCGCGGCACCTTGCTCGACAACATCGAGAGCCTCGAGAAGAAGGCGGACAAGGTCACGCACGACACGGTCGACCTGCTGCATCGCTCGTTCATCACGCCGCTGGATCGCGACCAGATCCACACGCTGATCACCACCATGGACGACGTGCTGGACCTGATGGAAGACGTGGCGCAATCGCTGTTCCTGTACGACATCCGCAGCGTCACGCCGGAAGCGCGTCAGCTTGCCGAGATCAGCGTGCAGTGCTGCGACCGCCTGCGCATCGTGGTCGGCATGATGCACGATCTGAGCGACACCGAGGGCATCCTCAAGGTGTGCGCCGAGATCGACCGCCTGGAATCGGACGCCGACCGCGTGATGCGCTCGGCCATGGCCCGCCTGTTCCGTGACGAAGCCGACGTGCGCCAGCTCATCAAGATGAAAGCCGTCTACGAAATGCTGGAAGAGATCACCGACCGCTGCGAAGACGTGGCCAACCTGATCGAAGGCATCGTCCTCGAGAACGCGTAATGACCACGCTTACCATCAGCATGACCGTGCTCGTCGGTCTGGTCGCGCTCGCGCTCGTGTTCGACTTCATGAACGGTTTCCACGATGCGGCCAACTCGATCGCGACCGTGGTGTCGACCGGCGTGCTCAAGCCGCACCAGGCCGTGGCTTTCGCGGCCTTCTTCAACCTGCTGGCCTTGTTCGTGTTCCACCTGAAGGTGGCCGCGACGGTGGGCAAGGGCATCATCGACCCCTCGGTGGTCGATCACTACGTCATCTTCGGGGCCTTGGTCGGCGCCATCACCTGGAACGTCATCACCTGGCGCTTCGGTATTCCATCGTCGTCCTCGCACGCCCTGATCGGCGGCCTGGTGGGTGCGGGCATCGCCAGCGCCGGCACGGGCAGCCTGATCGGCTCCGGCCTGCTGTACATCGTTGCCTTCATCGTCATCTCGCCGATGCTGGGCTTCCTGCTGGGCGCGCTGATCCTGCTGGCCGTGTCGTGGCTCTTCGTACGGGTGCGGCCCATCAAGGTCGACAAATGGTTCAGGCGATTGCAACTGGTGTCGGCCGGGCTCTACAGCCTGGGCCACGGCGGCAACGACGCGCAGAAGACCATCGGCATCATCTGGCTGCTGCTGATCGCGGCCAACGTGCCGGGCGCGCGTGAGGAAGTGCCGGCCTGGGTGGTGATTTCCTGCTACGTGGCCATCGCTGCTGGCACCCTGTTCGGTGGTTGGCGGATCGTCAAGACCATGGGCCAGCGCATCACCAAGCTCAAGCCCGTGGGTGGTTTCTGCGCCGAAACGGGCGGGGCGATCACGCTGTTCATCGCAACCATGCTGGGCGTGCCGGTGTCGACCACGCACACCATCACCGGCGCCATCGTCGGGGTGGGTGCCAGCCGCAAGTTCAACGCCGTGCGTTGGGGCGTGGCAGGCAACATCGTCTGGGCCTGGGTGCTGACCATTCCCGCGTCGGCAAGCGTCGCGGCCCTGGCCTACTGGGGTGGCAAGACGCTGTTTTAAGTGGGGAGTGAGGCGGCGGTGGCAGGTGACCCGACAGAAGCCTTGCCGGAATTGCCGTCTTATTCGATACGCTGACCCCCATGTGAAGCGCCACTGATACGTCAACCGGGCATGGTCATCCCCATGCCGTAGATCATTCAATGACGGCCCGCCTCGTGCGGGCCGTTTTGCATTCAGGCAGCCCCTGGTCGCCGAGGGATGGCGGGTAACGGGCAGTTCTCGCAGAGCGGCACATCCTGCAGCAGGTACCGCAGACAGCACACGCGGCGCCGGCGGCGAGGCGGCGCATTCGCATAGGTCACCGGACGGAACAGGGGGTTGGGGGTGCCGTCGGCGCAGGTCGAGGTGGTCAGCCAGGCGTGGGCTTCGGCTTGTGCGTCTGCCGGCATGAGGCCTTCAATGCGTTTGACGAACCATTCCAGATAGTTGCCGGCGTTGCTCCACACGACCCGAGGGGTGAGCCCGCTTGCCACGGCCATGGCATCGACGACAGGAATCAGGTGTTCGTCGACCAGCTCCGCGAGCCGGGTGGCGCCGGGCTGTCGTGGTTCGCCCGTGTGCGGCAGCACCAGCGCTTTCGGCATGCCATGCTGATCCACGCGCAGCCTGACGGCACTGAAAGCCAGCGGCAATTGCCAATCCAGCAGAAGTGCCGCGCCCAGCAGCGGCGGCAGCATGCGGGCGAAGTAGCGCTTGGACCATTCCGAGGCCAAGGCCCGCCCGTCGCCATCCGAATGCGATGGATACGCCAGGCGCGCCAGATGCGCCAGCGAGTCCGGCGCAAGCATGGTCGCCAGTGTCTGTGCATCGTCGGCCGGGCCGATGGTCAGCGCGTCCCGGAAGTCCGCCAACGGGCCATCAAAGAGAGGAGCGAGGGCGGTGATCATGCGCGGCGTTCGCGCATGGTGGCCAGGGTGGCAGCCATCCGGGTTGCAATGCGGCCGGCCGACACCGGCCCACCGAAGGTCCAGTAGGGGGTGTCCAGAAACGCATGGCGGTCTGGTTGCGCCACCGGTAGCGCCTGCCACAGCGGTGAACCGAACACCAATGCCTTCTGCTGTCCGCCAATGAACAGGGTGAACAGGTCGGGTACGGCTGCCAGCGCGTCGATGCCGATGCGGCGATGCAGGGTGTGCGCGGCCGCCAGCGTCCAGGGCGGCTGCATGCCCAGGCGGGGCACCAGGCTCGCGATCAAGGTCTGCTGGTTGGAGACGATGAACAGGGCCTGTTGCGGCAGCGGGTACAGCACGGCGAGCGGACGCGCAGTCAGGCCGAGCGAGGTGGTGACGTCGCGGGCAGCGGCCAACGCGTCGTCACAGTCTGCGATCACCGCTTCTGCGGCGGCTTCGCGTCCCAAGTACGTGCCGAGGTCTTTCAACACGGTCTGTCCGATGGCAATCGCGTCGCGTGCATCGGGGGCAAGCGACACGGGGTAGATCCGGGTCGGGGCGATGCGTGACAGGCGGGTGAGCAAGGCCTGGTGCAGGTACTCGACGCCGACGATCAGGTCGGGGCGGGCGCGCGCAAGCGTTTCCAGGTCGGGTTGCTGCGGCGTGCCCAGCGGCACCGTGTCGGCGAGCAGATCGGCGCCGATGCGAACGTGGCGGCGATAGGCCGCCAGGTTGGCGCTGGCGACCGGCGCAATGCCGAGCGACACCACCAGTTCCGTGGACAGATCGTCGAGCGTGGCGATGCGGGCCGGCGGCGCGGCCCGGCCGATCGACGGCCAGGGCGCGCCCAGCGTGGCGGCGAATGCAAGCAGACGTCGACGCGTCAGCACGGGCGAAGATGCAGGCAAGGTCATGCTGATGACGTCACCGGTCGGGCGTTGCGACGCAGCAGCCACAGGAAGAACGGTGCGCCCAGGGCGGCGGTGGCGATTCCCACCGGCACGTCCAGCGGCGCGAGCAGGTGTCGTGTGACCACGTCGGCCGCCAGCAGCAGCACCGCACCCAGCAGCGCGCTGGCGATCAGACGTTCGTGCGCGAGATGAAAACCCAGCAGGCGAACGCCGTGCGGCACCAGCAAGCCCACGAATCCGATCGGTCCGGCGACCGCGACCGGCGCAGCGATCAGCACGCCGGCCAAGGCGATCAGCGCCACGCGGCGGCGTGCCAATGGCAGGCCCAGTCCGATGGCCATCGTGTCACCCAAGCGCATGACGTCCTGGCTGCGGGCGCTCAGGACACTGGCGGCGAGTCCTGCCAGCAGCCACGGCAGCAGGAGGACGACATCCTGCCAGGTCCGGCCATAGGTACTGCCAACCATCCAGATCAGCCCCATCGATACGTTGGCGGTGAACTGCGCCAGCAGCAGGTTCACCAGGCCGAGCGCTGCCCCGGTGATGGCAAAGCCCGTCAGTACCAGGCGCAGTGGTTCCAGCCCGTGTCGCAGGTTGAGGAAGAAAATGAGCGAGAGCGCCAGCGCCGCGCCCAGCCACGCGACGGGGACGCGCCATGACAGGGCCAGATCGGGGGCGAACAGCAGCAGGGCCAGCACCGCCAGCGCAGCGCTTTGGCTGATGCCGAGAATCTCGGGGCCGGCCAGCGGGTTGCGCGTGATCGTCTGCAGCAGCGTCCCCGCGATCGCCAAGGACGCGCCAGCCAGCATGTCCACGACCAGGCGCGGCGCGCGAATGTCGAACACCGTCGCCGCCAGCGGGTCGCCTGCGTGCCAGGCACGCCAGAGCCCGATGGCGTCTCCCGACAGCGGTGACAGCCCCAGCAGGAGCAGCATCGCCATGGCTGCGCTGGCAATCGCCGTGAAGTGCCACAGGCCGAGCACACGGGTTCCGCTGGCTTGCGCTGGCCGGGTGAACGCGACGCCCAGGGCACGCGGTCCGATGGCCAGCAGGGCCACGACGGCCAGCGATCCCGACAGCATGGACAGCACGCCCAAGGGCATGCTCGCGTACGGGGCCAGGGCGAGCGTCAGGTTGTCGGCACCGATGGTGATACCGGCCCCCCACAAGGCGCAGGCGGGCAGCATCGTCGTCGGGCGCACCATGCCGAAGGCCAGCCGCAGCAGATTGGGCGTCACCAAGCCGATCATGCCGAGCGGTCCGGCCAGTTGGAAGGCGACGGCTGCCAGCACGCTGGCAAGCACGATCGTGGCGAGCTTGAAGCGCGCAGGCGGCAGGCCGAGCCCCTGCATGGCGGCATCGCCCAACACGGAAACGTCCAGTGAGCGTGCCATGACCAGCAACAGCAGAACCCCGGCCGGCAACGCGATGGCAGCCGGTATCAGGCCGTGCCAGCCCAGTTGCTGCAGACTCCCTGTGTTCCACAAGGACACCACCATCGCGGCCTGGTCGTTCAGGCTCAGGAACAGCGCCAGTGCGGCCCCCAGGCATTGCGCCACGCCCACGCCCGCCAGGGTGAGCCGCAACGGCGCCGTGCGCCAGCCGCCCGCCACGGCGAAGGTAAGCAATGCCGCGGCCAGTCCGCCTGCCAGCACGAACGGCAGGCCGCCCGCTGCGGGCAACAGCAAGCCGGCGATCACGCCCACTTGCGCGCCCGCCTTCAACCCCAGCAGGTCCGGCGAGGCGATGGGGTTGCGCGTGACCCACTGCATCAACGCGCCCGCCATGCCCAGACAGGCCCCCACGGCCATGCCGGCAACCAGCCGTGGCAGCAGCAGCCAGTCGCGCGTCAACGCAGCCAGCTCTCCCGCAGCGCTGGGCTGCAGTGCAAGCTGGACTGCGGTCATGACGGCGAGCAACGCCAGGCCGAGCCAGGTGGCGCGGTGATGCGCAGCGAACCTCATGCAACCGGCCCGCCGGCACGCGGCAGTTCGTGCAGCCGGCCTTGATCCATGCTCAACACGCGGTCGGCGGCGTCGAGGTATCGGTCGTCGTGGGTGATCGCCACGACGGTCACGCCCGCCTTGCGCAGACGCGGCAAGGTCTCGCGGTAGAACACCTGTCGTCGTTGCGGGTCCTGGTCGGCTGCCCATTCGTCGAGCAGCAGGATGTCGCGCTGCTCCAGCGCCGCCACCATCAGGCCCAGGCGCTTGCGTTGGCCCTGGGACACCGCGCGCCGTACCAGCCGGGCGTCCCGGGCCGATGCATCGGGCAGCGCCAGGTGGCGCAGCCAGTCGCGCACGATGCCATCGGGCGGATCGCCATCCGGGCCAAGCAGGCGGTCTGACAGGTGGAAATCGCTCAACACGATGGAAAACAGTCGCCGGTAGGAAGGCATCGTCGCGGCGTCGATTCGTTGACCGTCCACCGCGATGGTGCCTGCGTCGGCATGATACAAGCCGGCCAGCACGCGCGCGAAGCTGGACTTGCCACCCCCGTTGCCCCCTGTGATGAACACGGTCTCGCCACGGCGCAAGGTCAGATCGATGGGGCCGATGCCGAAGCCCGGTGCGTCCGGCATGTCCGGATAACGGAAGCAGACATGGCGCATCGACAGCGTGCGCCAGTCGGCTGGCAACGCAGGCGAAGCGGTCGTGAAGTCCGGTTCGTACGGGGCCAGGGTCAATCCGTCGATCTTGCGCCAGGCCACGCGCGCGGCCAGCAGGGAGGGGATGGACGCCACCGCCGATACCAACGGGGTCCGGATGAACAGCAGCGTCACCGCGAATGTCGACGCCGTCCCCAGGTCTGCGAGCGCCCGTCCGCTGGCTAGGTAGAAGGCCAGGCCCAGCGCGCCCAGCACCATGACGTTGGCCCAGTTGCCCGCCAGCCCATGATAGAAGTCGGTACGGGTGATTTCGTCGCGGTAGGTACGCGCGGCGGCGTCGATCTCGGCATGCATGAAGGCGGCGCGCTGGCGGTTCAGTACCAGTTCCTTGAAACCATCGAGCAGGTCGTGGAAGTGGCGGTACAACGCATCTTCCGCTTCGCGCAGGCCGCGCAGGTGCCGGTGCAGCCGGTTCATCAACGCCAGGCCGATGGCCAGCGTCACCGCCATCCAGGCCAGTACGCAGGCGAACAGGGCAGGCGACAGCCACGCCAGATAAGCGAACGCCCCCACGGTGAGCGTCCCGCCGTAGATCAGTTCGGGCAGGTGGACGAAGGCCATCGTGATGCTGCGTATGTCGCTGGCCAGGGTGGCGAAGAGGGCGCCCTTGCCGACGCGCTCGACGGTTTGCACCGGCGTGTCGAGCAGGCGCTTGATCAGTACGCGGCGCAGCGCGTGGACGCGCCGATGCCCAAGCGCTGTCAGCATCGATTGGGCAGCCACGGACACCACCAGCAGCGCCGCCAGCAGCATGGCGAAGCGGGCGAGCGTCCCGGTGTCGACGATGCCGCCCGCCAGCAGGCGGCGATCGGCGAAGGCGATCACCGCCACGCCGATCGATGCGCTTGCCATGCCCAGCACGAGCGCCCCCGCCAGGGGCGCGCCCTGTCCGGCCAGCAAGGCGCGCCAGCCGCCGGCGTGCTCGGGCTTTACCACCGGTAGCGCACGGTCGCCGTCACGGTACGCTCGGTGCCCCAGTAGCACGAGACCGGGCCCAGGCAATTCGACACGTACTTGCGATCGAACAGGTTCGACACCGCCAGGCTCACGTTCGCGCCCTTGAGCGCGGCGTTGGCACGGCCCAGGTCGTAGCGCACGGCAGCATCGACCAACGTGACGCCACGCAATCCGTAGCGGTTGTCCAGGTCACCGAAGAAGGTGCCGCGATAGCGCACGCCGGCACCCAGGCCAAGTCCCGCCAGCGCCCCTTCGCGCACGGTGTAGTCGGCCCACAAGGCGGCCTGGTGACGGGGGACGAAGGCCATGCGGTTGCCGACGCGGCCTGTCGTGTCGCCAGCATTGGTGCGCGTGATTTCCGTATCGGTCAGTGCGTAGGACGCCGTCAGCGCGAGTTCGGGCGTCAACTGCGTCTTGGCTTCGACTTCCAGGCCGGTGGCTTCCACCTGTCCGGTCTGCACGCTGAAGCTGGTGTTGAGCGGATCGGGTGCGCTGACGTTGTCCTGCTTGAGCTGGAACACCGAGGCCGACACCATGGTCTGCGAATTGGCGGGTTGATACTTCGCGCCGAGTTCGAGCTGCTTGCCGGTGGTCGGCTTGAGCGACGCACCTTCACGCGTGGTGCCCGAGACCGGCTGGAACGAGGTCGAGTAGCTGAGGTAGGGCGACACGCCGTTGTCGAACACGTAGGCCACGGCCGCGCGTCCGGTGAACCGGTTGGCGTCGATGTCGGTGCGCGTCGAGCGCGTGCCGGCGCGGGTGCTGGTGTCGGTATTGGTCCAGTCCTGGCGGCCGCTCAGCGTGATGCGGAAGCGGTCGATACTGATCTGGTCCTGCAGGTAGATGCCCAGTTGCTCGCGGCGCTGCGAGATCACGGTGCCATCGGGCGGCACGGCGAGGCTGGCCGACCCGTAGTTCGGCCGATAGAGGTCGAACAGGTCGAAGGCGCTGCTGCCCGGCGCGGTCAGGATGTTCAACTGGCTTTCGGTGAAGTCCGAACGCTCGCGCAGCGCATCCAGGCCGACCGTCAGGCGATGGCGGGTCGCGCCCCATCCCAGGTCGGCGCTCAACTGGTTGTCGATCTGGACCGTGCTGGCGGTTTCCGGGAAGGCCCAGGCATAGCGCACCGCACGGGTATTGTCCGGTGCCAGTTGACCGACCTGCACGCGGCGCGAGTCGGTATCGACATGGCTGTAGCGCGCGGTCTGGCGGAAGCTCAGGGCGTCGTTGAACTGATGTTCGAGCGTGTAGCCCACCAGCGTCTGCTCGTCGGTGAAGCGGTCGTATCGCGGGTCGCCGACATAGCGGTCGCGCGCAATGTAGCCGAGCGGGCTGGCCACGGCCGTGCCGATGTAGGGCAGGGCGGGCGCGCCGCCGCCGCCGTCGGACCGAATCTTCTGGTATTGCGCCTGCAGAGTCAGTTGCGTGCGGTCGGAGATGGCCCAGCCGAGCGCGCCCTGGAGGAAGCCCTTGTCGTCGTCGACCATGTCGTACTGCGTCCCGCTGGCACGCGCCACGCCGGTCAGGCGATAGGTCAGCACCTCGCTGTCGCCGATCTTGCCACCGAAGTCCAGCCCCAGTTGCTTGCGGTCCTGGTTGCCGACCTGCACTTCCACTTCGCGCAGCGTGTCGGCGGTGGGGCGCTTGCTGCGCATGTCGATCAGGCCGCCCGGTCCGGTCTGCCCGTACAGGCCCGACGACGGGCCCTTGAGCACTTCGATCCTTTCGAGTCCGTAGGTTTCGATGCGTGGCTGCGCGTAGCCGCGAATGCCGAAGGGCAGCACCAGTCCGTCCAGGTAGCGCGGTGGCGTGAAGCCGCGCACCGTCAGCCAGTCGTGCCGCACGTCGCTGTCGCCGTACTGCGTGATGACGCCGGGCGTGAAGCGCAGTGCCTGCGTGACCGAGGTCGATCCCTGTCTGGCCATTTCCTCGGCGGTCACGACGTTGACGGTCTGCGGCGTTTCCAGCAGCGAGGTGTTCGACTTGGTGGCCGAACGGCTGCGGGTAGCGGTGTAGCCGGGGGCAGACGGGTCGGATTGCGCAGACGAGGTGGCCTGTACGTCGACGGCCGGCAAGACGGCCGGCGCGTTCTGGGCGTGGGCTTGCACAGGCATCACCAGCGCGGCGGCGGGAAACGCAAGCGCGAGCGCACGGGTCAGTGCGTGATGGACGAGTGGTGAGGATCCCTTCATGGCGGCGATACCTGTAAACTGATTGAGAACGATTATCAATTTGAAACAGGTGGCATTATCCGTAGCCCGAGCATGGCGCGCTGACGTAAACGCGGCCGATCTCGACGGAAATGCGGCCGCGCCACATCCCTGCCGAATTCCATCCGCCATGTCGTATTCCTCTGCCTTGCCGCATCGCTACGACCGCCCACCCGAGGCGCATGAGTGGTGGCGCGCGACGCTGCCGACCGTACCCGTCACAGCCGACTGGGAACGCACCATCGCGCTGCTGGAGCGGGTCGACGAGGGCGTGAGCCTCGCGGTGTTGCGCGGCCGGCCGCAGCAGTCGCTCGAACTGGTCACGCCGGGCGCACCCGTGTTCGGCGTTCAGGTGCTGCTGGCCGGCGCGCCCCGTATCGCACTGGACGATGGTCCGTCATGCGTGGCCGCGCCGGGCGAATTGGTGATGTTCGCGTATCCGGGCGAGCAGGGGGGCGTGATATCGCTGCCGGCCGATGAAGACGTCCATCTCGTCGATGCGCGTTGGTCGGCCGACGCCTTGTCACGCATCGCGCCGTTTTCGATTGCCGAGCGGCTGCGTGCGCGCTTCGAGGATGCCGGTTCGGTCGCGCGCTTGGGCGGCATGCTGGTGTCGTGCACGGCCAGCCCGCCCATGCTGAGCCTAGCCCGCGCCGTGGCCGCCGCCCCGCCGGTGCGCGACCCGCTGGCCGCCAGCCTGTGGCGGCGGGGATGCCTGCAGCAGTTGTTCGCCTGCGTGCTGGACCTGCTCGCCGACGAACGCACGCCGTCGACGCTGAACGCGCGCGAGCAGCAACGGGTGGCCCAGGCGCTGGTGCTGCTGGAGTCGCGTTGTGCCGAGGCATGGTCGGCTGCAAGGCTGGCAGCGGCGGTCGGGGTGTCGGAGAAGAAGTTGCGCGTCGGTGTGCACGAGCACTGCGGCCTGACCGTGCACGCCTTGCAGCGCCAATACCGTCTGCGCGCCGCGGCAACGCTGTTGGCGCGCGGCATGAGCGTGACGGTCGCCGCGGCCGAGGTGGGATACACCAACCTGAGCCACTTCAGCAAAGCCTTC
>JAAIGF010195034.1_pt1 | contig 24346 bp, 15 predicted proteins | sample 6487441 | NCBI WGS metagenome assembly JAAIGF01 (sample SAMN13974129, study PRJNA590717) | phyllosphere metagenome | biome: pepper field; feature: multiple bacterial spot infested pepper fields; material: pepper leaves; isolation source: leaves from pepper fields | host: Capsicum annuum ... | reverse complement strand
CATTCTCGCCACGGCGCGAATAGATGTGGTTGAGCACCATGCCCTGGCACAGCAGCCGCGTGAAGGGCTCGTCGAACTTGATGAGGCCCAGGTCGCGCATGACCTTGGTCCAGAAGCGCGCATACAGCAGGTGCAGCACGGCGTGCTCGATGCCGCCGATGTACTGGTCCATCGGCATCCAGTAATCATTGCGCGAATCGACCATCGCCCCGTCGTTGCCGGGCGAGGTGTAGCGCATGAAGTACCAGGACGAATCGACGAAGGTGTCCATGGTGTCCGTCTCGCGCCGGGCGGGCTTGCCGCAGCTCGGGCACGTGCAGGACAGGAAGGCTTCGCTCTTGGCGAGCGGGTTGCCCGAGCCGTCGGGGATCAGGTCATCCGGCAGCACGACCGGCAGGTCCTTTTCCGGCACCGGCACGGGGCCGCAATCGGCGCAGTGGATGATGGGGATCGGCGTGCCCCAGTAGCGCTGGCGCGAGATGCCCCAGTCGCGCAGGCGGAAGGTGGTCTGCTTCTCGCCCAGGCCTTGCGCGCCCAGGTCGGCCGCGATGGCGTCGATGGCGGCGTCGTAGGCGAGGCCGTCGTACTTGCCCGAGTGCACGGTACGTCCGGGCGCAGCCAGGCCGGGCTTGGCGCCGTACCATTCCTGCCAGGCGTCGTCCGAGAAGGGCTTGTCGTCGATCTCGACGACCTGGCGGATCGGCAGGTCGTACTTCTTGGCGAAGGCGAAGTCGCGCTCGTCATGCGCGGGCACGCCCATCACGGCGCCATCGCCATAGCTCATCAGCACGTAGTTGCCGACCCACACCTCGACGGCGTCGCCGGTCAGCGGGTGCGTCACGAAGAGCCCCGTGGGCTGGCCTTCCTTTTCCTTCAGGGCCAGTTCGGCTTCGGTCGTGCCGCCCTTCTTGCACTCCTCGATGAAGGCGGCCAGCTGCGGGTTGGCGCGTGCGGCGTGCTGGGCCAGCGGATGCTCCGGGGCCACGGCACAGAAGGTCACGCCCATGATGGTGTCCGCGCGCGTCGTGAAGACGTACATGCGGCCATCCTGGATCAGGGCGCCGTCCTCGCCACGGATGTCATGCGGGAAGGCGAAGCGCACGCCCTCGCTCTTGCCGATCCAGTGCTCCTGCATCAGGCGCACGCGCTCGGGCCAGCCGGGCAGGCCGTCCTTGACGGCGGCCAGCAGCTCTTCGGCGTAATCCGTGATGCGCAGGTAATAGCCGGGGATCTCGCGCTTTTCGACCAGTGCGCCCGAGCGCCAGCCGCGCCCGTCGATCACCTGCTCGTTGGCCAGCACCGTCTGGTCCACCGGGTCCCAGTTCACGACCTGGGTCTTGCGATACGCAATGCCCTTGTCCAGCATCTGCAGGAACAGCCACTGGTTCCACTTGTAGTACGCCGGATCGCAGGCCGTCATCTCGCGCGACCAGTCGATCGCCAGCCCCATCGCCTGCATCTGCTTCTTCATGTAGGCGATGTTGTCGTAGGTCCACTTGGCGGGCGGCACCTTGGACTTGATGGCGGCGTTCTCGGCCGGCATCCCGAAGGCGTCCCAGCCCATGGGCATCAGCACGTTGTAGCCGCGCATGCGCAGCTGGCGCGCCATCATGTCGTTGATGGTGTAGTTGCGCACGTGGCCCATGTGCAGCTTGCCGCTGGGGTAGGGCAGCATGGAGCACGCATAGAACTTGGGCTTGCCCGAGCCGTCGGCGGCCTTGGCGTGCTCGGTCACGCGATAGGCATCGATCTGCTTCCAGTGGTCCTGGGCGGCGGCTTCGACGGTGGCGGGGTGATAGCGTTCCTGCATGGCGGGGCTCGGCTGGCGCGACGCGCGCGTGGGAGAAGACAAACGGCGAATTATAGGATTGTTGGCGCGCGGGTGCCCGGGCGAGGCCGGGACCCCGCGCGGGCACGCCCGCGGCGGGCTCAGGCGGAGGCGGGGGCCACGCGCTCGAACACCGCCAGGCGCTCGCGCCAGGCCTGCGGGATGGCCACGCCTTTCTTGGCGGCCACATCGGCGTACACGTACAGCAGCTCGCCACCGACCAGGAAGGCGTCGCCGCGAAAGATGCCGGCCTCGATGGCCATGCTGCTGCGGCCCAGGCGGGCACAGCGCACGCCGATCTCGAGCTCGTCATCGAATTCGGCCGAGGCCTGGTAGTCGATGGTCGCGCGCCGCAGGAACATCTCGATGCCTTCGGCAGCCTGCACCTGCGAGCCCGGCAGCGCGGTGGCGCGCCAGTACTCGGTGAAGGCGACATCGAAGTACAGCATGTAGTTGCCGTTGAACACGACCTTCTGCATGTCGACTTCGGCCCAGCGCACGCGCAAGGGGTGAAAGAAGGCGAAATCGGCGCGATCCATGCGGCTTTCCTGGGTTGGGAGCAAAGCGGGCAGTCTAGCAGCGCACGCGCGGCCAGGCAGCGAGGCAGGGCATGGCGCACGGTCGGCCCCGGGCGGGGGCCGTGCCATCCCAAGCCCCGTCAGAGGAACAGCCGCACCACCGCGCCACCGACCTGCATCATGGGGGCGATCAGCACGGGCAGCGCACCCACGACCAGCAGGACCAGCAGAATCGGCATGCCGAAGGGTTCCAGCCGCGAGTACTGGTACGCCAGCCGGTTGGGCAGCAGGCTGAACACCACGCGCCCGCCGTCCAGGGGCGGCAGCGGCAGCAGGTTGAGCGCCATCAGCACCAGGTTCACGTTCACGCCGGCCACGGCCATCTGCACGAAGAAGTCTTCCTGCACATTGCCCACGGTCATGAAGCGCAGCGCGAGCGCCCACAGGATGGCCATGAACAGGTTGGCCCCGGGCCCCGCGACGGCCACCCACAGCATGTCGCGCTTGGGTTTGCGCAGCCGACCGAAATCCACCGGCACGGGCTTGGCCCAGCCGAACAGCAGGCCGGCGCCCCCCATCAGCTTGCTGGTCATGAGGATCAGGAGGGGCACGAGGATGGTGCCCACCGGGTCGATGTGCTTGACCGGGTTGAGCGTCACGCGCCCCATGACGGCGGCGGTGTCGTCGCCGAACATGCGGGCGACGTAGCCGTGCGCGGCCTCGTGCAGGGTGATCGCGAAGATCACCGGGATCGCGTAGATCGCGATCGTTTGTATGACCGATTCCATGCGCTCGATTGTAGCGGCTCATGCCGCCCGGGCAGGGCAGGCGCGGCGCGGCGTCGACAGCCGGCCTGTGCGCCGCCCGGCGTCAGGTGCTGATGCCCAGCAGGGCGGGGTCGCCGCGGCCCAGGCGGATGAGCTCGGGCGTGCCGCTGGTCAGGTCGACCACCGTGGTGTAGCGCTTCGGACAGGGGCCGGCCTCGATCACGCCGGCCAGCTGGTGCTCCACGCGATCGCGGATCTCGTCGGCGTCATACAGCGGCTCGTCTTCGCCCGCGGGGATGAGGGTGGCCGACAGCAGGGGGCCGGTCTCGGCGTACAGGCCCGCCACGACGGGATGGTCGGGCATGCGCAGGCCGATCGTCTTGCGCGAGGGGTGTGACAGGCGCCGCGGCACTTCCTTCGTGGCTTCCAGGATGAAGGTGAAGGGGCCCGGCGTCGCGGCCTTGAGCAGGCGATATTGCTGGTTGTCGACCCGGGCGAGCTGGCCGATGTCGGCCAGGTCGCCCACGAGCAGCGTCAGGTGATGCCGCTCGTCCACGCCGCGCAGGCGGCGGATGGCGTCGGCCGCGGCCTTGTCGTCCAGGGCGGCGACGACCGCATAGCTGGAGTCCGTCGGGATGGCCAGCAGGCCACCCTGGCGCAGCAGGCCGGCCGCCTGCTTGAGCAGGCGGGGCTGCGGGTTCTGCGGATGAACGGAAAAGTACTGGGCCATGATGCAGCTCGCAATCAGGATCGGGTTCGGGGGCGACGCCCGGCGCGACGTTGCCGCTCGTCGAACGTATCAGCAGGTTTCCTGCCCGTGGGCCGATCGCACGGGCGGATCCGGGCCGCGTGCCCGGCGCCGCGCCACGGTGCCCGTGCGGCGGGCGGGGGATGGCGATGCGCCCTTTCGGCCGCACCGCCCGGCTCAGCGGCGCGCCAGGAAGTGGATGAACTGCGGGTTCTGGTCGTCCTGGCGCAGCAGGGGGTTGCCCGTCTGGCGGCAGAACGCCCGGAAGTCCGCCATCGAATGCGGATCGGTGGACACCACGCGCAGCACCTGGCCGCTCTGCAGCGTGGCCAGGGCCTTTTTCGCGCGCAGGATGGGCAGCGGGCAGAGCAGCCCGCTGGTGTCGATGTCCAGGTCCGGCTGCGGCGGCGCCGATGCGCCATCCGCCGTGCCGTCCAGGGGCAGGGTCGCGTCGCTCATCGTGCGTCAGCCCAGCTTGGCGTCGACCCAGGCGCGCGCTTCCACCAGGGCCGCGGGCAGGGCGCCGGCATCGGTGCCGCCCGCCATGGCCATGTCGGGGCGACCGCCGCCCTTGCCGCCCACGCGCTGGGCGACGACGTTGACGAGCTCGCCCGCCTTGACGCGATCGATGACGCCCTTGCTCACGCCCGCCGCCAGGCTGACCTTGCCGCCGGCTTCGACAGCGGCCAGCAGCAGCACGGCATTGCCCAGCTTGTCCTTCAGCTGGTCGATGAGGCCGCGCAGGGCCTTGCTGTCCACGCCTGCGACGGCGGTCAGCAGCACCTTCACGCCGCCCACGTCCACGGCCTGGGCCGCCAAGTCGCTGCCGGCATTGGCCGCGAGCTTGTCGCGGGCCTGGGCCAGGTCCTTTTCCAGGGCGCGGATCTCGGCCTGCATCTGCTGGATGCGTGCGCCGAGCTCGGCAGGCTGGGTCTTCAGGGACGCGGCCGCGGACTGCAGCACGGCGTTGGTCTTCTGCGCCCAGGCCACGGCGTTGTCGCCCGTGATGGCTTCCACGCGGCGCACGCCGGCGGCCACGCCGCCCTCGGCCACGATCTTGAAGAGCCCGATGTCGCCGGTGCGCTGCACGTGGGTGCCGCCGCACAGTTCGCGCGAGAACCCGATGTCCAGCACGCGCACCTCGTCGCCGTACTTCTCGCCGAAGAGCGCCGTGGCGCCGCCCGCGACGGCGTCGTCATAGCCCATCAGCTGCGCCTGCACCGGCTGGTTGGCCAGCACTTCGGCGTTGACGATGGCCTCGACCTGGGTGATCTGCTCGGCCGTCATCGGGGCATCATGGGCGAAGTCGAAGCGCGTCTTGTCGGCGTCGACCAGCGAGCCCTTCTGCTGCACGTGCTCGCCCAGCACCTGGCGCAAGGCCTTGTGCATCAGGTGGGTGGCCGAGTGGTTGCGCACCGTGCGGGCACGGCGCACCCCATCGACCTCGGCGCGCACGATGTCGCCGACCTTGAGCGTGCCTTCCTGCAGCGTGCCGTGATGGCCGCTCACGTCGGCGATGATCTTGAGCGTGTCCAGCACCGCAAAGCGCACGCCATCGGCAGACAGCAAGCCGGTGTCGCCGTGCTGGCCGCCGGATTCCGCATAGAAGGGCGTGTGGTCCAGCACGACCACCGCGCCTTCCTGGCCGGCATCGAGCTGCTCGACCGCCGTGCCATCGGCATACAGGGCCACCACGCGCGCGTCGTCGTAGGCCAGGTGCTCGTAGCCATGGAAGGTCGTCTTCGCGCCTTCATAGGCCAGGCCCGCGGCCATCTTGAACTTGCCGGCGGCGCGCGCCTGCGTGCGCTGGCGCTCCATGGCCGCATCGAAGGCGGCCGTGTCGACCTGCACCTGGCGCTCGCGACAGATGTCGGCGGTCAGGTCCAGGGGGAAGCCATAGGTGTCGTACAGCGTGAAGGCCGTCTCGCCATCCAGCATCGCGCCTTCGCCTGCGGGCAGGGTGGACAGCGCGGCATCCAGGATGCGCATGCCGTGCTCGAGGGTTTCGCCAAAGCGTTCTTCTTCCTGCTTGAGCACCTGCGCCACGCGCGCCTGGGCGCTGGCCAGCTCGGGATAGGCCTCGCCCATCTCGGCCACCAGGTCGGGGACGAGCTTGTGGAAGAAGGGCCTGGTCTGGCCCAGCTTGTGGCCATGGCGCAGCGCGCGGCGCACGATGCGGCGCAGCACGTAGCCCCGGCCTTCACTGCCCGGGATCACGCCGTCCACGATCAGGAAGGCGCAGGCGCGGATGTGATCGGCGATGACCTTGAGCGAGTTCTGCGTCAGGTCCTGCGTGCCGGTCTCGCGGCCGGCGGCCTGGATCAGGCGCTGGAAAAGGTCGATCTGGTAGTTGCTGTGCACGTGCTGCAGCACGGCGGCGATGCGCTCAAGGCCCATGCCCGTGTCCACGCAGGGCTTGGGCAGCTTGGTCATGTTGCCCGCGGCGTCGCGCTCGTACTGCATGAACACGAGGTTCCAGATCTCGATGTAGCGGTCGCCGTCTTCTTCCGGCGACCCGGGCGGGCCGCCCCAGACGTCCGGGCCATGGTCGTAGAAGATCTCCGAACACGGACCGCACGGCCCTGTGTCGCCCATCTGCCAGAAGTTGTCCGACGCGTAGCGCGCACCCTTGTTGTCGCCGATGCGCACGATGCGCTCGACGGGCACGCCGATCTCGTCGCGCCAGATGGCATAGGCCTCGTCGTCTTCCTGATAGACCGTGACCCACAGCTTTTCCTTGGGCAGGCCGTAGGTGGTAGTGAGCAGTTCCCAGGCGTACTGGATGGCCTCGCGCTTGAAGTAGTCGCCAAAGCTGAAGTTGCCCAGCATCTCGAAGAACGTGTGGTGGCGGGCCGTGTAGCCCACGTTCTCCAGGTCGTTGTGCTTGCCGCCCGCGCGCACGCTGCGCTGGCTGCTGGTGGCGCGCGTATAGGCGCGCGTCTCGCGGCCCAGGAACAGGTCCTTGAACGGCACCATGCCCGAGTTGGTGAACAGGAGCGTGGGGTCGTTGCCGGGCACGAGCGATGCCGAGGGCACGATGGTGTGGCCTTTCGCCGCAAAGAATTGCAGGAACTTCTGGCGGATTTCGGCGGATTTCATGGGCTGCGCGAGAGAGGGGGCCATGGGATCTGGCTAACAGAACATTATAGGCGGGGGCTTGCGGGCTGTCAGGCGGCGCGGCGCGGGCCTGAAGCGCGTCCGCAACAGTGGCGGTGCTGGGTTGCACCTTCCCAAGGTTAGGGTTGCACCTTAGTTTCGCAAGGGTTGCACTTCGCCTACAATCCACTCGCCCTGCCTCTCCCGACCTCTTTTTTCCGCCCCGCGAGCCCCCATGTCCGCCACGACCCTCGGTGTCAAAGTCGATGACCATCTGCGCACCCGCATCAAGGATGCCGCCGCCCGGCTCGGGCGCACGCCGCACTGGTTGATCAAGCAGGCGATCTATTCGCTGCTCGAGGAGATCGAGCGCGGGCGCCTGCCGGCGGCCCTGCAGCATCTGGGCGAGGACGGCGGCGATGCGCCGCCTGCCGAGGCGGGAGGGCTGCCGGACCCCGCACCCCAGCCCTTCTTCGACTTCGCGCTGTCGGTTGCGCCGCAGTCGGTCTCGCGGGCGGCCATCACCTCGGCCTATCGCCTGCCCGAGCCGCAGTGCCTGCCCATGCTGATCGGGCTCGCGCAGCCATCGGACCCCGCCGCGGTGCAGGCCCTGGCGCGGCGCCTGGTCAAGGCCTTGCGCGGCAAGCGCACGGGCGGCGGCGTGGACGGCCTGATCCAGGAGTTCTCGCTGTCCAGCCAGGAAGGCGTGGCGCTGATGTGCCTGGCCGAGGCCTTGCTGCGCATCCCCGACCGGGCCACGCGCGACGCCCTCATTCGCGACAAGATCGCCGGTGGCGACTGGCAGTCGCATCTGCGTGCCTCGCCCTCCATGTTCGTCAACGCCGCCACCTGGGGGCTGATGATCACCGGACGCCTGGTCGGCACCAACAGCGAGCGCGGACTGGCGTCGGCCGTGACGCGTCTCATCGGCAAGGGCGGCGAGCCGCTGATCCGCAAGGGCGTGGACATGGCCATGCGGCTCATGGGCGAGCACTTCGTGAGCGGGGAGACGATCTCCGAAGCGCTGGCCAACAGCCGCAAGTGGGAGGCGCGCAACTTTCGCTATTCCTACGACATGCTGGGCGAGGCCGCGACCACGGCGCAGGACGCCGAGCGTTATTACGCCGCCTACGAACAGGCCATCCACGCGATCGGCAAGGCCGCTGCCGGTCGCGGCATCTATGCCGGGCCGGGCATCTCGATCAAGCTGTCGGCCCTGCACCCGCGCTATTCGCGCGCGCAGCAGGAGCGCGTCGCCGAGGAACTGCTGCCGCGCCTGCGCGCCCTGACCCTGCTCGCGCGCCGCTACGACATCGGCCTGAACATCGATGCGGAGGAGGCCGATCGGCTGGAGATCTCGCTGGATCTGCTCGAAGCCCTGTGCCAGGACCCGGCGCTGAGCGGCTGGAACGGCATCGGCTTCGTGATCCAGGCCTACCAGAAGCGTGCGCCCTACGTCATCGATCATGTGATCGACCTGGGGCGGCGCACCCGCCATCGCCTCATGATCCGCCTGGTCAAGGGCGCCTACTGGGACAGCGAGATCAAGCGCGCCCAGGTCGAGGGCCTGGAGGGCTATCCCGTCTACACCCGCAAGGTCTACACGGACGTGGCGTACCTCGCCTGCGCGCGCAAGCTGCTGGATGCGCCCGACGCCGTCTATCCCCAGTTCGCCACGCACAATGCGCATTCGCTTGCCGCGATCCACAGCATGGCCGGCCAGAACTACTACCCCGGGCAGTACGAGTTCCAGTGCCTGCACGGCATGGGCGAGCCGCTGTACGAGGAAGTCACCAAGCCGGTCGAGGAGGGCGGGCTGGCGCGCCCCTGCCGGATCTACGCGCCGGTGGGCACGCACGAGACGCTGCTCGCCTACCTGGTGCGCCGGCTGCTGGAGAACGGCGCCAACACGTCCTTTGTCAATCGCATCGCCGACCCTGACGTCAGCCTGGACGATCTGGTGCGCGACCCTGTGCTCGAGGCGCAGGCCATCGTGCCGCTGGGCGCGCCGCACCCGCGCATCCCGCTGCCCATCGATCTGTACCGCGCGCAGGGCGGTGGCGAGCGCGCCAATGCCCAGGGCCTGGACCTGAGCAACGAGCAGCGCCTGGCGTCGCTGTCGGCCGCGCTGCTGGCCAGCTCCACGGTCGCCTGGCGCGCCGCGCCGCCCGAGGCCCCGGACGAGCTGCCCGCGGTGGCCGTGCGCAATCCGGCCGACCACCGCGACATCGTGGGCCATGTGGTGTCCGCCCGGCCCGAGGACGTCGACGCGGCGCTCGAGCGCTGCGTGCGCGCCGCGCCGATCTGGCAGGCCACGCCGCCCGATGAACGCGCCGCGTGCCTGCGCCGCGCGGCGGACCTGCTGGAAGCCCGCACGCAGCCGCTGCTGGGCCTCATCGTGCGCGAGGCGGGCAAGTCGTTTGCCAATGCCATCGCCGAGGTGCGCGAAGCCGTGGACTTCCTGCGCTACTACGCCCTGCAGGTCGAGACCGGCTTTTCCAACGACAGCCATCGCCCGCTGGGGCCGGTGGTGTGCATCAGCCCCTGGAACTTTCCGCTGGCCATCTTCCTGGGCCAGGTATCGGCTGCGCTGGCCGCCGGCAACCCGGTGCTGGCCAAGCCGGCCGAGCAGACCGCGCTGATCGCCGCCCAGGGCGTGGCCCTGCTGCACGAGGCCGGCGTGCCGCCGGAGGTCGTGCAGCTGCTGCCGGGCACCGGGGATACCGTGGGCGCGGCCCTGACGGCCGATGCGCGCGTGCGCGCCGTCATGTTCACCGGGTCGACGCAGGTGGCACGCCACATCGCGCAGGCCCTGGCCGGCCGCCTGGATGCCCAGGACCAGCCGATCCCGCTGATCGCCGAAACCGGCGGGCAGAACGCCATGGTGGTCGACTCCTCGGCCCTGGCCGAGCAGGTCGTGCTCGACGTCATCCAGTCCTCGTTCGACTCGGCCGGCCAGCGTTGCTCGGCCCTGCGCATCCTGTGCCTGCAGGACGACATCGCCGATCGCATCCTGGACATGCTCAAGGGGGCGATGCACGAGCTGACCATCGACAATCCGGACCGCCTGTCCACGGATGTGGGCCCGGTGATCGACGCCGAGGCGCGCGACGGCATCGAGCACCACATCCAGGCGATGCGCGCGCGCGGCTGCCCGGTGGTGCAGCTGCCGCTGCCGCCCGCCTGCGCGCACGGCACGTTCGTGCCGCCCACGCTGATCGAGATCGCGGCAGTGGCCGATGTGGAGCGCGAGGTCTTCGGGCCGGTGCTGCACGTGCTGCGTTATCCGCGCGCCAGCCTGGATCGCGTCATGGACGACATCAATGCGACGGGATATGGCCTGACATTTGGCGTGCATTCGCGCATCGACGAGACCATCGACCGGCTGGTGCGGCGCGCCCGGGTCGGCAATGTGTACGTCAACCGCAATGTGATCGGTGCGATCGTCGGCGTGCAGCCTTTCGGTGGCGAAGGCCTCTCGGGCACCGGCCCCAAGGCCGGCGGGCCGCTGTACCTGCCGCGCCTGCTGGCCATGGCGCCTGCGGCGGCCGTGGACGCGGCACCCGTCCGCGAAGCGCCGGCGCCGCTCGATGCGCTCGCCGCCTGGTTCACGGACCAGGGCGACGAGCGCGCCGCTGCCTGGTGCGGCGATCTGCGCCGGGCCTCGCCGGTGGGCAGCGTCACGGTGCTGCCCGGCCCCACGGGCGAACGCAATACCTATGTGCTCGAGCCGCGTGGCCCGGTGCTGTGCGTGGCGGGCTCGGCGCATGGCGCCCGGGTGCAGCTGGCGACGGCGCTGGCCACCGGCAATGCGGCCTGGTTCGTGCAGAACGGCCACGCCGACGCGCTGCTGGAGGCCTTGCCGGCGGCGCTGCGCGCGGTGGCCAGGGTCGTGCCCGAGGCGGCGCTCGATGCGGGCGATGCCCTGGGCGGCGTGCTGTTCGAAGGGGATGGCGATGCCCTGATCCGGCTGGGCGAGCGGCTGGCCCGGCGCGACGGGCCCATCGTCCAGGCCCAGGGCCGCAGCGTGACCGACCTGGAACAGGGCCGCGGCTATCGCCTGGAGCGCCTGATCGCGGAACGGTCGATCAGCGTGAACACGGCCGCCGCGGGCGGCAATGCCAGCCTCATGACCATCGGCTGAATCCGATCCATGCCTGCCGCACCCACCGTGCGGCAGGATGTCCGGCGCTGCGAACGCGGCGCCTCACGCATCCCCCGGCCACACGCCGGGGTCATCACCACGCGGGACCGCCAGTGCGCGGATAACAAGCCAAGGAGGAGGGGCCATGCAGATCACCAGCATGCCAGTCACGATCATGTTCGCCATCTACATCATTGCCATGCTCGGCATCGGATGGATCGGCTATCGCGCGACGAACGACCTGTCGGACTACATTCTGGGCGGACGCAAGCTGGGCGCGTTCGTCACCGCGCTGGCGGCGGGCGCCTCCGACATGAGCGGCTGGCTGCTCATGGGCCTGCCCGGCGAGGTCTACGACACCGGCATCTCGGCCTCCTGGATCGCCATCGGCCTGATCATCGGCGCCTACCTGAACTGGCGCTACGTGGCAGCCCGCTTGCGCGTCTACACCGAGCGCTCGGGCAATGCGCTGACATTGCCGGACTTCTTCTCCAATCGCTTCGAGGACCGCGCCAACGTGCTGCGCATCGTGTCCGCCGTGGTGATCCTGGTGTTCTTCACGCTGTACTGCGCCTCGGGCGTGGTGGCGGGCGCCCGGCTCTTCGAAAGCATGTTCGGCATGTCCTACACCACGGCACTGTGGGTCGGGGCGTTCTGCACGATCGCCTATGTCTTCATCGGCGGCTTCCTGGCGGTGAGCTGGACCGACACCATCCAGGCATCGATGATGTTCACGGCGCTCGTGATCGCCCCGCTCATGGTCATCCACGTGCTGGGCGGCTTTGGCGAAAGCACCCAGGCCGTGGCGGCCGTCGAGCCCGCCAACCTGGACATGTTCCGCGGCATGACCACGGTGAGCGTCGTGTCGATGCTGGCGTGGGGGCTGGGCTACTTCGGCCAGCCGCACATCCTGGTGCGCTTCATGGCGGCCGAATCGCTGCACACCATCCCGAATGCGCGCCGCATCAGCATGACCTGGATGATCCTGTGCCTGGCCGGCGCCGTGGCCGTGGGCTTTTTCGGCATCGCCTACTTCTCGGCCAACCCGGATCAGGCCGCCGGCGTGACCGCCAATTCCGAACGCGTCTTCATCGAGCTCTCGCTGATTCTGTTCAATCCGTGGGTCGCGGGCATGCTGCTCGCCGCGATCCTTGCCGCGGTCATGAGCACGCTGTCGGCCCAGTTGCTGGTGTGCTCGAGCTCGCTCACGCAGGACATCTACAAGACCTTCGTGCGTCGCGACGCCTCGCAGCACGAACTGGTGTGGTTCGGGCGGGCCATGGTGCTGCTGGTGGCGATCGTCGCCATCGCCCTGGCCTGGGATCCGGACAGCCGCGTGCTGAGCATGGTGAGCTACGCCTGGGCGGGCTTTGGCGCGGCCTTCGGTCCGGTCGTCATCCTGTCGCTCCTGTGGCGTCGCATGACGCGCAACGGTGCGCTGGCCGGCATGGTCGTCGGCTCGGTGACGGTGCTCGTGTGGAATGCCGGGGGCTGGTTCGGCCTGTACGAGATCCTGCCGGGCTTCGTGCTGGCCACGCTCGCCATCGTGCTGGTGAGCCGCATGGATCGCATGCCGTCGCGCGAGGTCCAGGACACCTTCGACGCGGTGCGGGCCGACATGGATTCGCCGCGCGTGGGCAAGGCCGGCTGACGGGGCAGCGGGGCCTTGCACGGCATCTTTGCACCGTGTTATATTTCTCCCCGCTGCATTGCGCCCGTAGCTCAGTTGGATAGAGTACTTGGCTACGAACCAAGGGGTCGTGGGTTCGAATCCTGCCGGGCGCACCAACATTCTGTAGAAAGCCGTCCTTCGGGGCGGCTTTTTGCATTGGGGTCCCGGGCAGAGCAGGGCCCGCCAGCGTGCGGGCAGAGGCGGCGTTGCTGCTGCCCTTTTTCACCCTGCCGTGCAGCGCGCAGAAATTCGTGCTATAGTCGATCTTCTTTGCAGTACACAGTGCGCCCGTAGCTCAGTTGGATAGAGTACTTGGCTACGAACCAAGGGGTCGTGGGTTCGAATCCTGCCGGGCGCACCACCCGATTTGTCAGAAAGCCGCCCTTGCCGGGCGGCTTTTTGTTTTTGCGCAAGTGCCATGCGGCTCACCACCGAGCCTGGCCGGGTTGTCGCCGCAGGTGGGGCATGATATTTTTCCCGATCGCTTTTCGAGGCCTGCTGCCGCAGTTGTCCCCTATCCGCCATGACTGACGCTTCCTGGCCTTACGGCGGTGGCGAAATGGGCGCTGCCATCCGCGCACGCGACTGGCGCGATTCGCCGCTCGGTCCGCGCGAGCACTGGCCCGGCGCCCTGCGCCAGGCCCTCACGCTCATGCTGAATTCGCCCGAGAGCATGTATCTGCTCTGGGGACCGGAACACCTCTTCTTTTTCAACGACACCTACCGGCCCATCCTGGGTCCGCGGTTGCCGCATGCGCTGGGGCAGCCCTTGCCCGCGGTCTGGGCCGACGCCTGGCCATCGGTGCGGCAGACCATCGAGGCGGCGCTGCGTGGCGAGTCCTCGAGCTTTCAGGACCTCTTCATCCCGATGGCGCGCCACGGGGAGCCCGAGCAGACGTGGTGGTCGTTCTCGTTCTCGCCCCTGCATGACGACGACGGGGTCATCCGGGGGGTCTTCTGTGTCACCCAGGAGACCACCGGCCGTGTGGTCGCGCAACGCGAGCTGCAGGCCGAGCGCCACCAGCTTGCCCGCACGTTCGAGCAGGCGCCCAGCCTCATGGCGTTGCTGACCGGACCCGAGCACCGCTTCGAACTCGTCAATGCCCGGTACCGCGCGCTGGTGGGCGATCGCGTCCTCATCGGCCGCACGGTGTCGCAAGCCCTGGGCGATGCCGTGGCGCAGGGCTATCTGGAGATCCTGGATCGCGTGTATCGCACGGGTGAGCGCTATGCCGCGCAGGGCGCGCGCTACGACGTGCAGGCACAGCCCGGGGGCGAAGTACGGCAGCACTATCTCGACTTCGTGTTCCAGCCCGTCATCGACGCCGGGGGCCAGGTGTCCGGCATCCTGGTGCATGGCCTGGACGTCACGGCGCGCACGCGCACCGAGCAGCGGCACGAAAGCCTGATCGAGCTCGATCACGCCCTGCGCGATGGCGGCGACCCCATCGTGCTGGCGACCCGGGCCAGTGAACTGCTGGGGCGCACCCTGGGTGCCAATCGCGTGGGCTATGGCACGATCGACGAGGCAAGCGGACTGCTGTACACCGAGCGCGACTGGACGCTGCCGGGCGTGCCCAGCGTCGCGGGCGAGACGCCGCTGCACCACTACGGATCGTTCATCGAGGACATGCGGCGCGGCCTGCCGGTCGTGATCCATGACACCCGCACGGATCCGCGCACCTGCGCACCGGAGCACGTGGCCCGCCTGCGCGGCCTGAAGGTGGCCGCATTCGTCAACGAATCGCTGCTCGAGCGCGGGCGCCTCGTCGCCATGTTCTTCATTACCGACGACAAGCCGCGCACCTGGTCCGACGAGGACCTGGTCTTCATCCGCGAAGTGGCGGCGCGCGCGCGTGCGGCGATCGAGCGCGCGCGTGGCGAACAGGCGCTGCGCGACCTGAACGACACGCTGGAGCAGCGCGTGGCCGAACGCACGCAGGCGTTGCTCGCCACCGAAGCCCAGCTGCGCCAGGCGCAGAAGATGGAGGCCGTGGGCCAGCTCACGGGCGGCCTGGCCCATGATTTCAACAACCTGCTGACGGCCGTGACGGGCGGGCTCGAACTGCTGCGCTCGCGCATCGCCCAGCAGCGCTACGACGAGCTCGAACGCTATCTGGGCCTGGCGCAGAGCGGGGCCCGGCGGGCCGCCGCCCTGACGCAGCGCCTGCTGGCATTCTCGCGCCGGCAGACCCTCGCACCGATGCCGGCGGACGCGGACCGCCTGGTCGCCGGCATGCGCGACATCATCGAGCGCACCCTCGGCCCGGGCATCGTGCTCACGGCCGAGCCCACCCCCGAGCTGTGGCGCGTGCTGGTCGACGTGCCGCAGCTGGAAAGCGCGCTGCTCAACCTGTGCATCAATTCGCGCGACGCCATGCCGGACGGCGGCCACCTCATCATCGCCACCGCCAACGTGACCCTGGACCCCGCCAGTGCCGGCGCGCTGGACCTGCCGCCCGGAGAATACGTCGCGCTGCACGTCACCGACGATGGCATCGGCATGTCGGCCGACGTGGTCGGCAAGGCCTTCGATCCGTTCTTCACGACCAAGCCGATCGGCCAGGGCACGGGGCTCGGTCTGTCCATGATCTATGGCTTCACGCGGCAGTCGGGCGGCCAGGTGCGCGTTTCCTCCTCGCCCGGCCTGGGCACGACGGTCTCGCTGTTCCTGCCACGCCATGCAGGCGAACTGCCGGCCGAGGTCGCCGATGCGACGGTCCCGGCACCGGCGTCGCGCTCGGGCGCGAGCATCCTCGTCATCGAGGACGAGGCCCCCATCCGCTCGCTGATGGTCGAAGTGCTGGCCGATGCCGGCCACCGGGTGCTCGAGGCGGCGGACGGTCCGTCCGGCCTGCGCGTGCTGCGCGAGGATGCCGACATCGACCTGCTGATCACCGATGTGGGGCTGCCCGGCGGGCTCAACGGGCGCCAGGTCGCCGATGCGGGCCGTGTGCTGCGGCCCGGCTTGCGCGTGCTGTTCGTCACCGGCTATGCCGCCAACGCGGCCGTGGGGGCGGGTGACCTGGACGAGGGCATGAGCGTGCTGACCAAGCCGTTCGACATCCTCAGCCTGGAGGCGACCGTGCGCGACCTGCTGCCTTGACAGCGGCAACGCGCATGTCAACATGACAAACCCGCGTTGATCGGCGGCTCACCCCCGCCGATAATGGAAGGTTCTCGTCCAGTCGCGCCCGTTTTCAGGGCGCGACGGCCAGTCGAATGGCGCCTCACGGCGCCGCTGCCTATGGAGTTCCCTGTGAGCACACCCCTGAATCCGCCGTTTCGCGCCGACCACGTCGGCAGCTTCCTGCGTCCGCGTTACCTGCTGGAAGCGCGCGAGCAGTTCAGCAAGCGCGAGATCGACGCGGCCGCGCTGCGCGCCGTCGAGGATCGGGCGATCAGCGAGATCGTGAAGTTCCAGGAAGATGTCGGCCTGAAGTCGATCACCGATGGCGAGTTCCGCCGCACCTATTTCCACGTCGACTTCCTGCAGCAGATCGGTGGCGTGCAGAGCGACGTGCCCGTGCTGGTCAAGAAGGCCGATGGCACCGAAGAGCTCGCACCGCCCGTCATGCGCGTGGTGGACAAGGTTCGCCACGAGAAGGACATCCAGGTCGATGACTTCAAGTTCCTGCAGAGCCAGATTTCCCCGGGCAGCGTGGCCAAGGTCTGCATCCCCTCGCCGACGATGCTGCACTTTCGCGGTGGTCGCGCGGGCATCAGCAAGCAGCACTACCCCGAGCTCGATCCCGAGTTCTACGACGACGTGGCCGAGGCCTATGGCCAGGAACTGCACGCGCTCGCGCGCGCGGGCTGCAACTACGTGCAGATGGACGACACCAACCTTGCCTACCTGTGCGACGAGCGCATGCGCGAGGCCGCACGCCAGCGCGGGGACGATCCCAACGAACTGCCGCATCGCTACGCGACCTTCATCAACAAGGTCGTGGATCGCAAGCCCGCCGGCATGACGCTGGCCATCCACCTGTGCCGCGGCAACTTTCGCAGCACCCACGCGGCCGAGGGCAACTACGAGCCGGTGGCCGAGGCGTTGCTGTCCGAGATGAACCTGGATGCGTACTTCCTGGAGTACGACGATCAGCGTTCCGGCGACTTCCGTCCGCTGCGCTATCTGCCCAAGGGCAAGCTCGCGGTGCTGGGCCTGGTCACCACCAAGTTCGGCGCGCTCGAATCGAAGGATGATCTGAAGCGCCGCATCGAGGAAGCGGCCAAGTACGCGCCGCTGGACCAGCTCGCGCTGTCCCCGCAGTGCGGCTTCTCCAGCACGGTGCATGGCAACGACATCGCCGTGCAGGCCCAGCGCGACAAGCTGCGCCTGGTGCTGGACGTGGCCCGCGACGTCTGGGGCGATGCCTGATCCTGGGGTTTGTACCCACAAAAAAGCCGCGTCGCTGCAAGGCGACGCGGCTTTTTTTCCAGGGTCTCACGGCCGCGAGGGCCGTGCTCCCGTCTTACTGCAGCATCTGCTGCGCACGAGCGTGCAGCTGCGGATCCTGTTCCAGGGCCTGGCTGATGCCGTTGAACTCATCCACGCTCAGGCCGCTTTCCTGCACGGCCGAGGCCATGCGGTCGTTGGCTTCAGTCACGATCTGCTGTTGGGCGTTGGCATCTGGCGCTGCCTGCAGCCGCTGGTTGTACTCATCCGACAGAACGGCAACCTTCTGCGCGGACTCGACGAATTGCTGGAGCTGCTGATCCGTCACGTCGGCCGTAGCCACGCCGCCCGGTGCGGCCATGGGTGCGGCTGCCGCAGGCGCGGCGCCCGTGGCGGCCATCGGATCGCCGGCGGCCGGGGCTGCCGGGGTGTAGGCGGGGGCGGTGCTGCCAGGTGCTGCCGTGGCGGGCGCGGCCGTGGGCGCTGCCGACTCCGAGAAACTCGAGGTGGGCTGCGCATGCGCGATGGCGGCCGAGCCGACTCCGGCGCAGAGCAGGGCGGCAGAGCAGAAAGTCGCGATGCGTTTGTGCATGTAATTCCTCCGTGAATGCGCTGTCAGCGAAGCGTCAGTATTGCAGCGGAGGAAGGGCCAGGTCAGCGAGCGTTTGTTTGATCCTGTGTCGAGGCATGTCCGCCCGACCGCGGATCGGAAGGCCCCGTGAGCGGGGCCGTGGCCCTGGGGCAGACCAAGCCCCGGAGCCACCCGTCGGGCCCGTGGGGCCGACGGTCTTTGTTACCGACGCGCGAGGCCATGATGCGCCCCGCACGTCACCCGGGCCTTACGCCTTGGCGAAGTTGTCCTGAGCAAACGACCAGTTGGCGAGGTGCGTGAGGAAGGTCTCGACGAACTTCGGACGCGCGTTGCGCTGGTCGATGTAGTAGGCGTGTTCCCACACGTCGATCGTCAGCAGCGGCACGTCCGTCGTGGTGAGCGGCGTGGCGGCGTTGCTCGTGTTCACGATGTCGACCGAGCCGTCGGCCTTGCGCACCAGCCACGTCCAGCCCGAGCCGAAGTTGCCCACGGCGCTGTTGGTGAAGGCTTCCTTGAACTTGGCGAAGTCGCCCCACTTGGCCTGGATGGCCTGCGCCAGCGGGCCCGTGGGCTCGCCGCCGCCCTGGGGCGTCAGACAGGACCAGAAGAAGGTGTGGTTCCACACCTGCGCGGCGTTGTTGAAGATACCGCCCTGCGACGTGCGGATGATCTCGACCAGATCCTGTGATTCGTGCGGCGTGCCGGCGATCAGCTTGTTCAGGTTCGTCACATAGGCCTGATGGTGCTTGCCGTAGTGATAGTCGAAGGTCTCGACGCTCATGTGCGGCTCGAGCGCGTCCTTGGCGAAGGGCAGGGGGGGCAGGGTGTGTTCCATGGTGCTCCGGAATGGTCGATTGCATTGACTGCCGAGCAGCCAACGCCCTGGTCACGTGGCGTGCCAGAGGGCGTTGTTGTAAATATGCAACGGCGTTCTGTCAAGTCGGAGGCCGGTGATTGCGCCAAGCGTCCGTAATTGACCCGGGTACAATGAGCCGAGGCTGCCGTGCCCCTGCCGTGATCCTGATTTCCGACCGCCTTCATGACCTACCCCTCCGATACCAACGTCACCGTCTTCGACGCGGGCGTGCGCGTGGCTGCCGGCCCCCTGGCCGACGCGGTGACCCAGTCGTTCCGCTACCTGGCGCGCGCACCCCAGGCCGAGCTGGCTGTCTATGCGGATGCCACGGGCGAGCGGCTTGAACTGGATTGGGCCGCGGGTGAGGAAGCGCTGCTGGCGCAGGCCCTGGCGCCGGCCACCCCGCCGGCGGGCGAGGCCCCGCTGGACGAGGCGCGGCGTGGGCCGGGTCGCCCGCGCCTGGGCGTGGTGGCACGCGAAGTCACGCTGCTGCCGCGCCATTGGGAATGGCTCAATACGCAGCCGGGCGGCGCATCGGCCACCCTGCGGCGCCTGATCGACGAGGCCCGGCGGGCCCAGGAGGCCCGCGAGGCCGCGCGACGCATGCAGGAGGCCGCCTACCGCTTCATGCAGGCGGCCGGGGGCGATCTGCCTGGTTTGGAAGAGGCCTTGCGGGCGCTGTATGCCGGCGACGCCGCGGGGGTGGAGGCACAGTTGTCGAGTTGGCCCATCGACCTGCGCCAGCACGTGCTGGAGCTGGCCTTCGGCCCGCGCCGGTCTTCATCATGATGACAAAACGACAGCCTGTGGAAGAAAAGCCACGACGCGGCGTTTGTCACCACATTCGGCAGGCACGCTCGCTATCATGAGCCGGTGGCGTCCGCATTCCGCAGGCGCGCATTCAATGCCGGCAGGAGGGTAGTGCATGGACATCGTCATCATGATCATCGTCGGGTTCGTCGTGGGGCTCATCGCCCGCGCGATCATGCCCGGCGCGCAGCAGATGGGCCTCATCCTCACGACCATCCTGGGGATCGTGGGCGCCGTGGTCGCGGGCTTCCTGGGCCGCAGCATGGGCTGGTACGGCGCGGGCGAAGCGCCCGGCTGGATCGCCTCCATCATTGGTGCCATCATTGTGCTCGGGATCGTGGGGCTGCTGCGTCGCGGCCGCTGACCCACCCGTTGCCACGACAAAAAGCCAGCCCGAGGGCTGGCTTTTTGTCGTCCCGTCCCAAGGGCAGCGAATGCCGCCCTGAAGGACCCGGACTCAGGCGCTGGCGCGATGCGCGTCGCGCAGGGCCTTGATCTGGTCGTGGTTGCGCAGCACGCCGTCGTACTGGCGTTGCACGATGGCACGCACGTTTTCCGGCAGGTTTTCCTGCAGGGCTTCGGCGTATTCCTTCTTGGCGTGGTCTTCACCGCGCTCGCACTCTTCCAGGATGGCCTTGTCTTCGCGACCGGCCACGGCGGCCTTCAGGTTGACCCAGCCGCGGTGCACGGCACCGGCCACCGTACCGCTGTCTTCGGGCTTGCCACCCAGCTGGGCCACGACGGCCTGCAGTTCGGCGGCGCCGGCAGCGCATTCCTGGGCGCGGTTGCGCAGCGTGTTGCGCAGTTCCGGGTTCTTCGCGTCATCGGCGGCGGCGACGAAGCCCTTTTCGCCGTTCTTGGACGTTTCGATCAGATGGTTCAGAACTTTAACGACGTTGTCGGCCATGATGCCTCCTAGGTTCACACTGGTTGGATGAAGGGTCGAAGCCGTTGCTTCGTCCTTGCCGGGGATCAAGCAAACCCCGTACCTGCCGAGCCGCCCGCCACGGTCGTTTGCGCCCCAGGATGCGTCCATGTGTGACGGACGCTGACGCGAGACTGACGGTGGTGGCGCGCAGCGGCGATGGGGCGAATCCGCAAGCCCCATGCCACGGGCCGGGGTGCCACTGCGCAAGGGGTATGATCCGGCCCCCGATCCTGACGCGCATGCCGGTGTCCGACACCGATTACATTGCGTCGCCAACTTTAAAACCCTGTGCACGCCGCTTGCGTACATTGACCTCATCCCAATGTTCCCGCTGCCGGCATGCCGCCGTCGCCCGACTCGCATGGCCAATCAACGCTCCCTAGAAATCGACGTCTTTCGCGGCCTGGTGCTGATCTTCATCGTTGTCGATCACATCAGCGGCAGCGTCCTCGCCTGGACCACGCTGCGCAACTTCGCCATTGCCGACGCGACCGAAGTCTTCGTGTTCCTGGCCGGCCTGGTGACGGCCATGGCCTATACCGGCATCGCGCGTCGCGGTGGTACGGAAGTGGCCGACAGGCGCTTCTGGCGCCGTTCGTGGGAGATCTATCGCGCGTTTCTCGTCTGCGGCGTCCTGATGTTTGCCGCGGGTGGCCTGCTGCTGTGGTGGCAACTGCAGACGCCGGCCCTGGGCGCGACCGAGGTGAAGGACTTCGTCGCAGCACCGGGCCGCAGTCTGTTCGAAATGCTGACCATGCAACGTCAGCCGTTTCTTGCCGACATCCTGCCCATGTATGTATTTTTCGCCGTGATGGCGCCGCTCGCGATTCGCCTGGCGCGCCGTGACTGGACGTGGCTGCTGGGGGCGAGCGTGGCCTTGTGGCTGGTCGCGCCCTGGCTGGGCGGATTGCTGCCCTCGTCCACGATCCCGCATTGGTCGTTCAATCCCTTTGCCTGGCAGATCGTGTTCGTGCTGGGTCTCATCGTGGGCCTGTACCCGGATCTGCCGCAGCAGCCGCAAGGCCTTGCCCGTCGCGTGCTGACTGGTGCAGCCATCGTCGTGGTGATCCTGGGTGCCATCGTCTCGCTGTTCTCGTATCACGAGTCCTTGCGTATGATTTTCCTGTCGAGCTGGCTGGACCGCGGTCTGCAGACCTTCTCCAAGCCCAACGCGTCGGCCGTGCGCGTCGTCAACTTCATGGCCATTGCGTGGCTGGTGTATGCCGCCGTGCAGCGCGGCTGGTTCGATCGCCTCTTCGCCCGGATGCGCCCGGTGGCCCTTGTCGGAAAGAATGGACTCGTATGTTTCGTGGGTGGCGCGGTGATTTCGATTCTGGCCGAGGCCCTGGCGTTCGCGCTGTCGGGCGGCGAGCCGAGCCGTCCGGTCGGCCTGCTGGCCGACGTGGTGGCGATCGCAGCCCTGATCGGCCTGGCCGTGCTCTGGGAACGCCGTCGCGAGACGCCCGCCCCGGCGACGCCGGCGGCTCCGGCGCCGGCCAAGGCCGGTCCGGTGCTGGCCGCGTCCAAGGTCGTCGTGCCCGCGCGAGCGCCTTCGAATTGATGCGGGGTCGTCTGCGGCTGATCGCGTCGTGGGCCGCGCTGGTCGCGCTGGTCCCGATGACGGCGCATGCCGCGGCGCCGGGCGCGCCGGCCAGCACGGCGACACCGGTCGAGCCGGACGCGCGCCGCGCCGCGCCGGTGCCCACGCTGCCGGATACCCAGACCCTGGTGCTGCAGCCGCAGCGGGCGGCCACGCCGCCCACCATCACGCCGCAGGTGCTGTCGTCACGCGCCGACATGGTGAGCGGCGGCGACGTCCTCATCCGCATTCCGGTGCCCGCCGGGCATGCCCCACAGGACGTGACGGTGCGCCTGGCGGGCTCTGACATCACGCGTCATTTCATCGTCACGCGCGATGGTCAGCTGCTGGGCCGGCTGTCGGGCCTGCAGGTCGGCACGGCAGACCTGGACGTGCGGCTGGCCGGTGCGACCGTGGGGTCGCTGACCCTGGTGAACCATCCGATCAGCGGCCCGCTGTTCGCCGGCCCCCAGGAACAGCCCTTCATCTGCCAGACCACCGAGTTCAGCCTGCCCGGCGGCACGCGGCTGGGCGCACCGCTCGACGCCAACTGCACGATCGAGACGCGCGTCGATTACTACTATCGGCCGCAGGGCGTGAGCGGTGGGGTGTTGCGCCCGCTGCCCGAGGGCGACGGGCCGCCCGCGGACGTGGCTACCGTGACGCGCGATGGCAAGCCGGTGCGCTACATCGTGCGCCTGCAGACCGGTACCGTGAACCGCGCCATCTACCAGGTGGCCGTGCTGCATGATCCCTATGTGGATCCGGACGTGTCGCCCTGGCGCGGCTGGCCGGGCTGGAACAACCGGCTCGTGTTCGCGTTCGGTGGCGGCTGCAATGGCGGCTGGTACCGGCAGGGGGCGTCGGTCGGCGATGTGCTCAACGGCCACATGATGGAGCAGGGCTATGCGGTGGCCTCGTCCTCGCTGAACGTGTTCGGCAACAACTGCAACGAGCTGCTTGCCGCCGAGACCATGGCAATGGTCAAGGCCCGCTTCATCACGACCTTCGGCGTGCCGCGCTTCACCATCGGCTGGGGATGCTCGGGTGGCTCGTACCAGCAGCACTTCATCGCGGATGCCTATCCGGGGCTGCTGGATGGCATCGTGCCGGGCTGCAGCTTTCCCGATCTGCTCGCCACCATCACCATGCTGGCGGACGTCACGCTCATGCATCGGTACTTCCAGCGCGAGGACAGCCTCTCGTTCACCCCCGATCAACAGCGCGCCGTGGCGGGCGTGGCCAACCTCGCCACGCTGCAGAATCCGGACATCGAGCGAGGCGTCAAGCGCATCGCCGCGACGGGCTTCGTGCCGGACGGACTGCCGCGCAACCTCCTGTTCGATCCCAGCACCAACCCGGCGGGCGTGCGCGTGGACGTGTTCTCGCACGGCATCAACATCTTCGGGCGCGATCCCGAGCGCGGCGGCGCGCTGCGTCCGCTGGACAATGTCGGCGTGCAGTACGGGCTGCAGGCCTTGAAGGGGGGGCAGATCAGCTTTGCCCAGTTCCTGGACCTGAACGAGAAGGTGGGGGGCTTCGATCGGGACGGCGTGCCCTCGGGGGAGCGCACGCAGGGCGCGCCGGGCGCGCTGCAGGCCGCCTATGCGGCGGGTCTGGTCACCGGACGCGGCGGGCTGGGCAATGTGCCCATCATCGACTACCGCGCCTATACCGACGACCTGCCCGCCGGCGACATGCACCTGCGCTACCACTCGTTTTCGATGCGCTCGCGGCTGTCGAGTTCAGCCGGTGGGCCCAGCAATCACGTGATGTTCGTCGAGGATGCCCGCTATGGCCTCTACTCGACGGCGAGCCCCTTGCTGCGCAGGGCGCTGGCTGGCATGGATGCGTGGCTGACCGCCATCGATCGGGACACGGCGGCGGGCTCGACGGCCGACAAGGTGGCGCGCAACCGGCCCGCCGACCTGGTGGACACCTGCATGACGCGCGATGCGCAGGCCGTGGCGGTGGAAGAGCCGATGAACGCCCTGGGCGGGCGGTGCGCAGCCCTGTATCCGGCACCGGCCGGCCCGCACGTGGCAGCCGGCGCACCGCTGGCCGCCGATGCCTTGAAGTGCCGCCTGCGCCCGCTCGATGCCGGCCTGTACCCGCAGCCGCCCACGCCGCAGGAATGGGCGCGCCTGCAGCAGATCTTTCCGCAGGGCGTATGCGACTGGAGCCGTCCCGGGGTGGGGCAGGATCAGCAGGGCACGGCGTGGGCCCGCTATCCGTCGCGTCCCGTGACGGGCGCAGGGACGAGCGCGCGCACCGGCGAAGCGCCTGCCCAAGTTGGAGATAATCCGCCAGCGGCCGCGCAGGCGGCGGCAGCCGACCCGGCGTCGCGCGCGCTGCCGCCGGCCACGGCGCCCATGCTGGCCACGGATGCCGGTACGCCGCTCACGGTGT
>JAAIGF010382593.1_pt1 | contig 24380 bp, 21 predicted proteins | sample 6487441 | NCBI WGS metagenome assembly JAAIGF01 (sample SAMN13974129, study PRJNA590717) | phyllosphere metagenome | biome: pepper field; feature: multiple bacterial spot infested pepper fields; material: pepper leaves; isolation source: leaves from pepper fields | host: Capsicum annuum ... | reverse complement strand
ATATCGGTAAAACCATTTTTAACACCATCATGATGACGCTGTTCATGCTGGTGTCGCTGTCGGGCATTATCAAATTTGTCGATCAGCTGCGCAAAACCGGGCAGGGCGCGTATTCCGCACTGGATGCGGGCTACTACACCCTGCTGAGCGTGCCGAAAGATATCGAGATCTTCTTCCCGATGGCGGCGCTGCTTGGCGCGCTGCTTGGCCTCGGCACGCTGGCTCAGCGCAGCGAGCTGGTGGTGATGCAGGCGTCCGGCTTTACCCGCCTGCAGGTGGCGCTGTCCGTTATGAAAACCGCGATCCCGCTGGTGCTGCTGACCATGGCCGTCGGCGAGTTTGTGGCGCCGCAGGGCGAGCAGATGGCGCGTAATTTCCGCGCGCAGCAGCTTTACGGCGGGTCGCTGGTCTCCACGCAGAACGGCCTCTGGGCGAAGGATGGCAACGACTTTATCTATATCGAACGCATCAAGGGCGATAACGAGATTGATGGGGTCAGTATCTATCGCTTTAACGACGCCCGCCGTCTGCAGAGCGTGCGCTACGCGGCTACCGCGACCTGGGATCAGGCGCGTAAGCGGTGGGAGCTGGCGCAGGTGGATGAGTCAGACCTCACCGATCCAAAGCAGATCACCGGTTCGCAGAGCCTGAACGGCGAGTGGAAAACCAACCTGACGCCAGACAAGCTGGGCGTGGTGGCGCTGGATCCGGACGCGCTCTCTATCAGCGGACTGTATAACTACAGTAAATATCTGAAGCAGAGCGGGCAGGAGTCGGGCCGTTATCAGCTCAATATGTGGGGTAAAATCTTCCAGCCGCTTTCGGTAGCGGTCATGATGCTGATGGCGCTCTCCTTTATCTTCGGACCGCTGCGCAGCGTATCGATGGGCGTGCGCGTGGTGACGGGTATCAGCTTCGGCTTCCTGTTCTACGTGCTGGATCAGATTTTTGGTCCGCTGAGCCTGGTCTATGGCCTGCCGCCAATATTAGGGGCAATCCTGCCCAGCGGCGCTTTCTTCGCTATCAGTCTCTATCTGTTGCTGAAACGACGTTAAGCGGGAGAGATCCAGGGGCGCATGAATGCGCCAGGGCCTCATTAATGAGGCCCCTGCACGATAACGTAGGGGCGCCATTTATGGCGCCCTCGGTTAATGATGGCGCCCTGGCTCAGCCTCGGCGGGTCAGGGCAGCGTCTGCAGAAGCGCGGGCAACTGGGACAGCAGATAGAGCAGCAGGCCGATGGTGCCGCCGACCAGCGTGCCGTTGATGCGGATAAACTGCAGATCGCGGCCAATATTCAGCTCAATCTGCTGTGACATATCGCGTGCGTCCCAGCTTTTTACCGTATCGCTGATATGACGCGTCAGAAAAGCAGCAAACTCCGGGGCCACGCTGCGCGCCGCATCCTCCAGATGCTGATTCATCGAACTGCGTAACGCCTCATCGGCCAGCAGGGTCTCTCCCAGCCACAGCGCCGCCAGCCGTACCCGCTCCTGTACGCGGGAATCGTCGCTGCTGAGATCGCGCTTCAGCCAGGCGCGCAGATCCTGCCACAGCTCACCGATATAGCGATTCAGCGACTCATCCTCTTTCAGCCACTGCTTCACTGACTCCGCGCGCGCTGCCATCTCCGGATCGCTTTTCAGCCGGTCAATCAGCCGCTGCACCGCGCGATTAAAGCCGAGACGCAGCTCATGCCCCTGATCGCGCGCCACTTCGTCGAGAATGGAGTCCACCGCGTTAGCGACCAGCGTGGCGCTGTGTTCACCCAGCCACTCGGTCGGCAGCACTTTAGCTTTAACCGGATGCTCACGCTTCAGCCAGCGCACAATCTGCAGGGCGATAAACTCACGCGTGCCGGGCTTATGCAGCAGCTGCATCAGCTGTTCAATCGCCGCATCCAGCAGCGCCTGATGACGGTTATTTTTGGTCAGGCTGTCGAGGATCATCGCACTGGACTGCGTCAGATCGACCTTATCCAGCGCGCGATGCACGGCGCGCCGCATAAACTGCTGAATGCGGGCATCGTCAGTGAGATCGAGAAAACCGCGCATGACCTGCAGTAGATGACGCCCTACGCGATCGGCGTTGCCCGGCGCGTTCAGCCACTGCGCCAGCAGCTGTGCCGGATTGTTGCGGCGGATCAGCGCCAGCAGCGAATCGGTATCGAGAAACTTCTCCTGTACAAAGCGACCGAGGTTTTCGCCGATGCGATCTTTGTTACGCGGAATAATCGCCGTATGGCGCGCAATCAGCGGCAGCGGCACGCGGCGAAACAGCGCCACCACCGCAAACCAGTCGGCCAGTGCACCGACCATAGCCGCTTCCGCGATCGCTTTAACGCCCAGTACCCAGAAATTGGGTGGCAGAAACAGCGTAACGATAAAGGTTGCCGCTGCCGCCAGCAGCAGCGCCAGCGCCAGCTGTTTGCTGCGCTTCAGTTGTTGATATTTATCCATTATCCGATCTTAGCAGAGAGTCCTTAACGGCGGCGCCCGCCGAGCAGGCTGCCCAGCATGCCGCGCACGATCTGGCTGGTGACCTGGCGCGCTGCGCTGCGGGCCACGCTCTGAACCACGCCGTCGCGTTTACCGCCGCGCGGTCCGGTGGTGCCAAACAGAATATCTTTCAGACCGCCAAGAATGCCGCTGTCTACCTTCACGTCGGCGCCTTTAACGTCCGGCGCCGCTGACTGCTGCGGTGCGGCGGCAACACCCTGCTGCAGGCGCTCAAACGCCGACTCGCGATCGACCTCCTCATCATATTTGCCATAAAGCGGCGAATGGTTGATCAGGTCGTTGCGCTCATCCTGCGTCAGCGGCCCCATGCGTGAGCCGGGGGCGATCACCATAGCGCGTTCCACGATGGATGGACTGCCTTTCTCATCGAGGAAAGAGATCAGCGCCTCACCGGTGCCGAGCGCCTGAAGCGCCGCCACGGCATCAAACGCCGGGTTAGCGCGCAGGGTCTCAGCGGCACTTTTTACCGCTTTCTGATCGCGCGGCGTGAAGGCGCGCAGGGCGTGCTGCACGCGATTGCCAAGCTGGCCTAATACCTTGTCCGGAATATCTGACGGGTTCTGCGTCACGAACCAGACGCCCACGCCTTTGGAGCGGATCAGGCGGATGACCTGCTCGATCTTTTCCAGCAATACGGGCGGTGCATCACTGAACAGCAGATGCGCCTCATCAAAGAAGAAGACCATTTTCGGCTTATCCAGGTCGCCCGCTTCCGGCAGCTGCTCATAAAGTTCCGCCAGCAGCCACAGCAGGCTGGTGGCGTAGAGTTTAGGCATCTGATAGAGCCGTTCTGCTGCGAGAATATTGATATAGCCGCGGCCCTGCTCATCGCAGCGCATCCAGTCGCGGATATCGAGCATCGGCTCACCAAAAAAATGCTCCGCTCCCTGCTGCTCCAGCGCCAGCAGGCCGCGCTGAATCGCACCCACTGATGCGCTGCTGATGTTGCCATACTGCGTCTGAAACGCTTTGGCGTTGTCGCCGATATACTGCGTCATTGCGCGCAGATCTTTGAAATCGAGCAGCAGCAGCCCCTGATCGTCTGCAATGCGGAAAATAATCTGCAATACGCCCGACTGCACCTCATTCAGCCCCAGCAGCCGCGCCAGCAGCAGGGGGCCCAGATCGGTAACGGTGGCACGTACCGGGTGGCCCTGCTGGCCGAAGATATCCCACAGCATCACCGGGTTGCCGTGCGGCTGCCAGTCGCTGACGCCAATCCGTGACAGCCGCGCCTGCAGCTTCTCAGAGGCGCTGCCGGGAGTGGCAATGCCGCTTAAATCGCCTTTGACGTCAGCCATAAATACCGGCACGCCGGCCTGTGAAAAGGATTCTGCCAGCTTCTGCAGCGTAACGGTTTTGCCGGTACCGGTGGCGCCAGCGATCAGCCCGTGGCGATTGGCCATCGCCGGGAGCAGCGACAGCCGGATATCGTGGGTTTGAGCAATCAGCAGTGGGGTGGTCATAATTTCTCGCTCTTCAGCAATGCGTTATGACACCAAGGATAGCAAGCGCAGCCTGCGGTAGCGCAACTGATTGCGCAGAAAAGGAGAAGCCCTCCGGTCGTGCCGGAGGGCAGAAGAGGCGTTACCCTTTACGGACCGTATCGAAGAAGAGCAGGCTGACGCCGATACCCTGCTGGACGTGGGTCACGTTTTGCCGGATCGCCACCTGCTGCGCACCCTGCAGCGTGACCACAAACGGTGAGTCCTGCTGTACGCGCTGCTGCAGTGCGGTATAAAGCGCCCGGCGTTTTACCACGTCGCTCTCACCCGCCGCCTCCCGCGTCTGCGCGCTGAGCTGCGGAATATCCCAGCCCACCCGCCACGCCAGCGTTTTAGCGCCGCCCGGTACGTTCCAGGCAAAGGCGCTGGCGTTGGTATTGGGATCAACATAATCCGCCCCCCAGTAGATAAAGATCGACTGGAAGTCGCGGCCGCGCATTTTACTCCACAGCGCCGACTCCGCTACCGGCTGCAGATCGATATCGATATCTGCTTTAGCAAAACTCGCCTGCAGCGCCTGCGCTACATCAATATAGGGAGGCTGGTTGATGACCGTCAGCGCAATGCGCGTGCCGGGCTGAATGCCGCCCTCCGCCAGAATGGCTTTGGCTTTCGCGACGTCATAGTGAAACGGTGTCTCCTCCAGTGCGCCGTCAAATCCCTGCGGCAGGAAACTCTGATGGATGCGGTATTGTCCTTTCAGCAGCTGCTGTGAGATAGCCTGATAATCCACCAGCCAGCGCGCGGCGCGCCACAGCGCCGGGTTAGCCAGCGCCGGCTGCGCGGCGTTGTGGGCATTGAACGCCAGGTAGTAAATCAGGCTGGAAGGAAAGGCTTCAATACGCAGGTGCTTATCCTGTTTCAGCGCGTCGATCTGATCGGGGCCGAGCTGATAGGCGACATCGACATCGCCCTGCTGGATCAGCAGGCGGCGTGCGCCGGCATCCGTTACCCCTTTGAGCAGCACGCGCCGCAGCTGCGGTGCCGGTCTGACCTGCGGGCTGGCGCTCAGCACCACCGCCTGCTGCGGCACATACTGCTGCAGCGTAAAAGCGCCGCTGCCGGCGGAGTGGGTGTGCAGCCAGCCGTTGCCGCTGTCACCGTTGACCGCATGCTGCTGTACCGTTTTGCTGTCAACAATCGACGCCACCGGCGCGGTGAGCAGGCGCAGCGCCAGATCCTGTCCAATTGCGGCCGGCCAGCGGATCTCCAGCTGTGTATCGCTCAGCACCTGAAACTGGCTGGCGATATTGGCAGGGGTCCAGCCAAACTCCGCCAGAATAAACGCCGGCGCTTTGTTGAGCTCTACCGCGCGCGTCAGAGAGAACACCACATCCTGCGCTGTCACCGCGTTACCGCTGGCAAAGCGCGCGCCGGGCTGCAGGGTAAACCGCAGGCTGTGCGGCGTACTGCCGGGCTGCCATTCGCTAGCCAGCAGCGGCGCAAGCTGCTGCGGCGCGTTGCGGTCCGGCTCGGTCAGGGTCTGGTAGAGATTGCGTTGCACGCTGTTGCTGACCGTCTCAAAACTCTCCGCCGGGTCAAAGCTGATGATGCCATCCAGCGGTACCGCCACTACCAGCGTATCCTCTGGCGTGGCGGCATGCAGGGTAAAGGCAGTACTCCAGACCGCTGCCAGTAAAATCAGTAAGCGCATTATTATTATCCTCAGAGGAAGAGACGCTGAATTTAACGCGCGGCGGGCAGAGTCAAAATGCCGGTTTGTTCTGAGCTTTGTCAGAATATAAGGTTAATACCGGGTATTAATTATTTTGCCGCTTTTTTACGCATTAAATGGGCAAATAAAACGCAGGGAGATGAAAAGCTGGCTGAGGCTTAATGAAGCTGAATATTTACGCTGATCGTTGCTGCAGCGTAAGCGTGATTTATTTTCAACAGTTGCGCCGGGCGATTATTTCTTTAATACAGCGCTTTTAGCGTTATATCAAGATAAAGCGCTAAAAACCCCTGCTTTTAGCGGGTTTAAACCACAATTTCAGTTAATAAGTGGCACTATTGCACGCGCATGACACTGCAAAAAAATAACCATCCTTCACTTAAACACATTTTAAATTTAATTTTTACATCCTGAAATATTTGTATCCATAAGATTGCCCGCCTGTTTGCCGATTTATAACGTCATTAACAAAAATATAAATTATCTTTCTTAGCTAGTGAGAATTGTCGCGCCATGCTGTTAGAAAAACCCACCACCAGACGTAAATTTTTACTCGGGGCGCTGCTGGCTTTGCCGGTCAGCGACCTTTTATTAAAAGGCGTTACCGCCGCGCAGGCGGCAGAAATGGCTGCGCCGGAACTCGCCGATTATAAACCGATCTTTTTCAGCGCCAGTGAATGGCAGTTTATCCTGGCCGCAACCGACCGTCTGATCCCGGCTGGCGGCAGCGGCAAGGCGCCCGGCGCGCTGGAAACCAACGTGCCGATTTTTATCGACCAGCAGCTGCACACGCCGGAGTTCGGTGCAGAAATCTATCTGCAGGGGCCGTTTGATGTACACGCGCCGGCGACCATGGGCTATCAGATCCCGTTTACGCCGCAGCAGATGTACCGCACCGCCATCAAGCTGGTGGAGCAGTGGACGCAGACGACCTATCAGAAAGCCTTCCACGAGCTGAGCACGGAAGAGAAAGATGCCGTGCTGACCCGTATCAACAAGAATGATGGCCTCGATTTTGCGGCGCTGGGCGAGCCGTCGCTGAAAGCCTCACAGTTCTTCAGCCAGCTACTGGCTGATACCAAACATGGTTATCTTGCCGACCCGATGTATGGCGGTAATAAAGGCATGAAGGCGTGGATCGCTATCGGCTTCCCGGGCGCCCGCGCCAGCTTTACCGAATGGGTGAAGCAGCACAACGTGCCGTATCCGCTCGGACCGGTCAGCCTGCTGGGCCAGCGCGCCTGAATTTCCCTATTTGGTATATGAGACAGAACTAACATGGCACAGATTACAAAAAAAGAAGTCGATGTCGTTGTGTGCGGCCTCGGCTGGGCCGGCTCGCTGATGAGTATCGAGCTGGCGCTGGCCGGACTTGAGGTGCGCGCGCTGGAGCGCGGCGGCGAGCGCGACTATCCCGACTTCGCCTACCCGAAGCCGGCTGATGAATACGCCTATAACGTACGTAATAAAGTCTTCGCCACACCAAAAGAGGTGGCGGTGACGGTGCGTTACAATATGGACCAGACCGCGCTGCCTACCCGCAAATGGGGTGCCTTCGCACCTGGCACCGGCGTGGGCGGAGCAGGCATGCACTGGACGGCAGTACTGATCCGTCCGACCCCGACCGATATCAAACTGAAAACCTATGTTGATCAGGCGTATAAGCCAGGCATTCTGCAGGATGATATGCGCGTGATGGACTTCCCGTTCAGCTGGGAAGAGATTGAGCCTTACTTCTATAAATTTGAGCTGATCTGCGGGCAGTCCGGCACCACCGGCAACCTGCGTGGTCAGATCCTCGAAGGCGGCGATCCGTTTGAAGGGCCGCGCTCAGAGCCTTACCCGCTGCCGGCGCTGGACGACACGCTCAATAACGTGATGTTTAAAGAGGCGGCGAAGAAGCTCGGCTATCATCCGTTCCCGAACCCTTCAGCCTGCGTGTCGCGCGCGTGGAAAAACCCCTACGGCAACCAGATTGCACCGTGCAACTACTGCGGCTACTGCTCAAAATATCCGTGCCTGAACTACTCCAAAGCGTCACCGCAGACGGCGGTGATGGATGCGCTGAAGCGACTGCCGAACTTCTCCTACGAAGTGAACGCTGAAGTGGCTAAAGTCGTGCTGCACGATGATGGCAAAACCGCAAAAGGCGTGATCTACTACGATGCCGACGGCAACGAGGTGTTCCAGCCAGCCAAAATTGTGGTGCTCTCCAGCTTCCAGCTCTACAACGTGCGTCTGATGCTGCTCTCCGGCATCGGCAAGCCGTATAACCCGATCACTGAAGAGGGTGTGGTAGGGCGCAACTATGCGTTTCTCTCCAACGGCGGCGCCACGCTGTTCTTTAAAGATAAGAACTTTAACTCTTACGCCACCGCCGGCGCGACCGGCCAGATGTTCAATGACATCTCGCCAGGCAACTTCGACGGCCCGGGCCTCGGCTTCCTCGGCGGTGCCAAGATCCACAGCTCGCAGGCAACCGGTACGCCGATGGCTGCTGCGCTGCCGAAAGGCACACCCGCCTGGGGTATGGGCTACAAAGAGGGTCTGGAGCAGTGGTACAACCATTCGATGAAGATCAGCATCACCACCACCTGCCAGTCCTATCGCGATATCTATCTCGATCTCGATCCGCACTACACCGATCATCGCGGCAACCCGCTGCTGCGTATGACCTTTAACTGGAAAGAGAACGAGCTGAAGCTGCAGCAGCATCTGAAGGGCATCGTGGGCGATATTGCTAAAGAGCTGAACCCGGACAGCATGAGTATGAGCTTCCTGCCGATGGGCGCCGATTTTGATATCACCAAATATGTCTCAACCCACAACGTGGGCGGTGCGGTGATGGGCGATAACCCGAAAACCTCAGCGCTGAACAAATACCTGCAGAGCTGGGACGTGCATAACGTCTTTGTGCCGGGCGGCAACGCCTTCCCGCAAAACTTCCAGGCGAACCCGACCGATACCATCGGCGCGATCACCCTGATGGCGGCGCAGGCGATCAAAGAGCAGTATCTGAAGAACCCCGGCCCACTGGTACAGGCATAAGCAGATGAAAAAACTAACATTACTGGCAGCGCTGGCGCTGAGCGGCGTGGCGCTGCAGGCGCAGGCGGAAGATGAAGCGGCCCTGATTAAGCAGGGCGAGTATCTGTCGCGGCTGGGCGACTGCATGGCGTGCCACAGCGTCGCGGGCAAAGCAGCCTACGCGGGCGGGCTGGCGATTGAATCGAACCTGGGCACGATCTACTCCACTAACATCACGCCGGACAAAGCGCACGGTATCGGTAACTACAGCGAACAGCAGTTCTCTGACGCGGTACGTAAAGGGGTGCTGCCAGATGGTTCACGCCTCTATCCGGCCATGCCGTACCCGGACTATGCGAAGATCAGCGATGCTGATATGCACGCGCTCTGGGTCTACTTTATGAAGGGCGTAAAGCCGAGCAGCGAGCAGCCGCAGGAGACAAAGCTGAGCTTCCCGTTCAGCCAGCGCTGGGGTATGCGCTTCTGGAACTGGGCGTTTACCTCCGACAAGCCATTTCAGCCGATTGGCGGCGCCTCTGCTGAAGTGAATCGCGGTGCCTATATCGTCGAGAGTCTTGGCCACTGCGGCAGCTGCCATACGCCGCGCGGTCTCGGCATGAATGAGAAATCGCTCGACAGCAGCGACAAAACCTTCCTCGCCGGCGGCAGCCTGAATAACTGGGATGTGCCGTCGCTGCGCGGCATGCCGCACTGGAGCGAGCAGGAGGTGATCGATTACCTGCAGACCGGGCGTAACGATAAAGCTGCCGTGGGCGGTGAGATGAAGTCGGTGATTGAGCACTCCAGCTCCCATATGACCGACGCCGATCTGAAAGCGATTGCTGCTTATCTGAAGTTCCTTGGCGGCAATCCGCCGCTGCAGGCCTACAACGTGCAGGCGCAGCAGCAGACTGAAGCGAAGCTGACGGCCGCGAAGAACCTGAGCGAAGGCGAGCGTCTCTATCTCGACAACTGCGGCGCCTGCCACTTCGTAACCGGTAAAGGTGCGCCGGGGATCTTCCCCGAGCTGGATCAGGCAACGATCGTGAACGCAGGCGATCCGACGGGGCTGATCCACACGATCCTCGTTGGCGCGCAGCAGCCTTCAACGGCTAAAGCGCCGTCGACGCTGGCGATGCCGGGCTTCGGCCAGCGCCTGAGCGACGAAGAGGTCGCACAGCTCGCCACCTTCGTTCGCCAGGGCTGGAGCAACCGCGCCACGGCCGTGACCAAAGAGCAGGTCGCCGACGTCCGCAAAACCCTGCATTAATCGTCACCCGGATTCAACCAGGGGCGCATAAATGCGCCCCCTACGGGGCCCGCACCAAACTCAATGAAACGTGCGCACCACTTCCAGCACGCCGTTGATCACGAACTGCACGCCCATACAGACCAGCAGAAAACCCATCAGGCGCGAAATCGCTTCAATGCCGCCTTTACCCACCAGCTTCATAATCGCGCCGGAGCTGCGCAGGGAAATCCATAAAATCAGGGCTACCACCAGAAAGGTCAGCACCGGGGCGACCATCACCACCCAGGCGGGGAAATCGACGCCGGCTTTCACCGTTGAGGCTGAGCTGATGATCATCGCAATGGTACCCGGACCGGCGGTGCTCGGCATCGCCAGCGGCACAAAGGCGATATTCACCGTCTCGCGCGGATCGTCGCTGGCATCCTGCTCATCTTTTTTATGGCGCGCCTCTACCGAATGGCCGACCGGCTTTGCCGGAAACAGCATGCGAAAGCCGATAAAGGCGACAATCAGCCCGCCCGCCATGCGCAGGCCGGGAATCGAGATGCCAAAGGTGTGCAGCACCGCGTTGCCGGCGTACCAGGCGACCATCATGATCAGAAACACATAAACCGACGCCTGCAGCGCCTGACGGTTACGCTCCTGAAAATTCATCTCGCCCGCCAGCCCTAAAAACAGCGCCACGGTCGTCAGAGGGTTGGCCAGCGGCAGGATCACCACCAGCCCGAGGCCTATCGCTTTGAAGAGTTCCAGCATCATGCATCTCCGCAGGGCAGGGCCGCGTGCGCAGCCCTGTGACAGGATGTATTACTCAGTGCTTCGGCGTGTCGAGCGCTTCGATCATCTCGGGGAAAAAATCTTCCAGCAGCTCGGGCGTCATCAGTTCGGGGTAGTTAATGAGGTGTTCACGAATGCGCTCATTGACCTCCGGCAGCAGGCGCTGCGCGGCATCATCAGCGCTGATTTTTTTCTGCTTCATCAGGCGCAGCACGTTATCCGGCAGGCTATCTTCATCCTCCACCTCATCCACGCCTTCCAGCGCGTCGAGCTCATCCAGCAGATCCATCAGCGCTTCGATCTGCGGCGTGCGCGACTCATACTCCGCCGGGCGTTCGCTCTCCAGATAGCGCAGCAGGGCGCGCACCGGCGATCCATCCGGCGTAGCGGGCGGCTCGCTGGCGAACCAGCTCAGCAGGTCATGCTGGCTCACCTGATGGACGTGATAGCCGTTATCGGTCAGCTCATCGGCGAGGATATCAGCGGTGTCGTGCTCAATCAGGCAGATATGGGTGCGCTTTGGCGTGTACTGTTCCAGCCACTGATAGATCTCTTCAATGACGCTGTCGTCATACTGAAAAGTCTGGTTGAGGTAGCTGTCATCCTGCTCATGTACGCAGAGCCGAATCAGATCGGGATCGAAGTAAATCGCTATGTTGATGCCTTTCATGCGCGCTGTCCTGTTTGCTGCAAAATCTCACTATAGCGTCAGGGCGCACAGAAAAACATGGGGAGGCCAGCAGCGCGCGCATCTGGCCATAAAAAATCTCATTCATCAGCACGATAAGGCCGGGACAGCGCCCCGGCACACGGCGCTGATTACATGCCGATATATTTTTTACCCTGCTTCAGCACCACATCACACGCTTTGGTTTTAAGCTTCTCACCCATTGGCGAGTTGCTCAGGCTCTGCAGGTTAAGCTGCTGGCCGTTACCGGTATTGAGCAGGCCCGCGATTCCCTGCTGATAATCAGTTTTCTGCTCCTGCGCCGCCGGCGTGCTCAGGCCGAGTTTGCTCAGCACCTGCTCTTTCACCGACTTCACGTTGTTATCCACCACGTTATGCTGCACGCAGTACTCCATCACGCCCGCTGCGTTGGTCATATTGCTGGCGCTTACCGCTTTATCGCCGCCGTTCAGCAGGCCGGTCAATGTGGAGAGCGAGAGCCCTCCACTCTGCGCGCCATTGCTGCTGGTGGTATTGCTGTTTTGCTGCTGCGAGAGCTGTGAAGCGGCGCTGCTCAGCTGATCCTGCCAGCTCGCCGCCGACGCGCTGCCCGCGACCAGTGCTGCCGCCATACCCCATGCCCAAACGCCGCGTTGCATTGATTTACTCATGTATAACCTCATGGTTCCGTCTTTCAGACGCCGATAATGCAGGATATGAGGCGGAAGATCTCAGAAAGTTCCGGAGAAGCGGGCAGGGCCATGCAGATTGAGAGTGTTCTGGTTTTTGATGAGATGATGACGCTGTTTTTTTCAACGCTCAGCGCACGCGCTGCTCAATAGCGGTTGCACACCCCACGGGTAACGGTATAATCGCCAGCGTTTTCCGTATCCTTATCCATGCCGGAGTGGCGAAATCGGTAGACGCAGTTGATTCAAAATCAACCGTAGAAATACGTGCCGGTTCGAGTCCGGCCTTCGGCACCATCTATTCATTTTCCTGTAAAATCAATGGATTAGAAAAAAGTTTCTGTCTTTTCTGCACGGGAAAATTGCTATCTTCGCTTCGCCTGAAATTGCCGCTGTGGTTAGTAGTGGCGAATCGGGATGTTAACCTCCAGCGGCGTATAGTTCTAGGCTCAAACACGTATAAGCGTGAACAGTCGCACCGTTCAGCATCAAACTTGAAGCTAATGACGTAGCCAACGTCTCAAAACTCTCCCGCAAACTTTCAGTGAATCGCATTTCAGCCCGATGCCCTCTTAATGCTACCTGTTGTGATGACAATGCAGAGGATAAACAGTTTTTATGGTGGTCTCGGTACTTGCACACCAAATGCAAGCTCTGCCAGCGTTTCAGCCACGCTCCCGCAAGGGTACACGGTTATCCTGATAAGCTTCACTGACTGACATAAACCTGATGATGTCGCTCCGCTCCGCTTGTTGTCTTACCACCAACGGGGCTTTATGGCTACTATTGTCCTGAAACAGGTAGTGACCTGCCCCCAATATTAGATACAACCTTCAGTTAGTAATGTCGGTTTGTTTACCTTCACATTCTCCATTTCGCCACCGTGCTGCAAACTCTGATGGCGTCTGATAATTCAGTGCTGAATGTGGACGACATTCGTTATAATCCTGACGCCATTCGCTGATGGTTTTCCTGGCATGACTGACGTCGCTGAACCAGTGTTCATTCAGGCATTCATCGCGAAAGCGTCCGTTAAAACTCTCAATAAATCCGTTCTGTGTCGGCTTGCCAGGCTGGATAAGTCGCAGCTCCACTCCATGCTCAAAGGCCCACTGATCGAGCGCGCGGCAGGTAAACTCCGGGCCCTGATCGGTTCTTATCGTAGCCGGATAGCCGCGAAACAGCGCAATGCTGTCCAGAATACGCGTGACCTGCACGCCTGAAATCCCGAAGGCAACAGTGACCGTCAGGCATTCCTTTGTGAAGTCATCGACGCAGGTAAGGCACTTGATCCTGCGACCAGTAGCCAGCGCATCCATGACGAAATCCATCGACCAGGTCATGTTGGGCGCCGCCGGGCGGAGCAGCGGCAGACGTTCTGTTGCAAGCCCTTTACGACGACGTCTGCGTTTAACGCCCAGTCCGTTCAGATGATAAAGGCGGTACACGCGCTTGTGATTAACCAGAAGCCCTTCTCGGCGCAGTAACTGCCATATGCGGCGGTAGCCAAAACGCCTGCGCTCCAGTGCCAGTTCAGTAATGCGCCCTGATAAATGCGCATCAGCCGCCGGGCGCTGAGCCTCATAGCGGCAGGTCGACAGAAACAAACCTGTAAGCCTGCAGGCACGACGTTGCGACAGACCGGTCGCATCACACATAAACTCAACGGCTTCCCGCTTCTGGCCTGTCGTCAGTACTTTCGCCCCAGAGCCACCTGAAGTGCCTCCTTATCCAGCATGGCTTCGGCAAGCAGCTTCTTGAGGCGCGCGTTCTCCTCTTCAAGAGATTTAAGCCGCTTCACCTCAGGAACTTCCATGCCACCAAACTTCTTGCGCCAGGTGTAAAAGGTGGCGTCGGAAATGGCGTGCTTGCGGCAGAGCTCACGGGCAGAAACGCCGGCTTCCGCTTCGCGAAGAATACTGATGATCTGTTCGTCGGAAAAACGCTTCTTCATGGGGATGTCCTCATGTGGCTTATGAAGACATTACTAACATCGCGGTGTATTAATCAATGGGGAGCAGGTCAGCTGAATTCTACGGATGTTTTGTTTAAATCAACTGAATCTAAGCGACAATTAGCCAAGATTAAAAAGCACTCTTTTGTTGTACCAAGTTTAAATTTACCAAAAGGATGGGTTTGGACAACATTCCTTCAATCAATGAAGAAGGTTGTTGATTGCCATAATAAAACAGCTCCATATGTTAATAAGGGTATTCATTTAATAAGAACCCCGACATTTGCAATGGTGTTATTTCATTAAAGAATACGAAGTTTGTTGACAAAGATACATATCTTTACTGGTCAAAAAGGTGCCCTCCGAGAAGTGGAGATATCATGTTTTCCCGAGAGGCTCCTATGGGAGAGGCAGGTATTGTTCCTGATAATACGGTATTGTGTATGGGGCAAAGAATGATGTTACTTAGATCCGTCCCACAATATCTTAACAACAAATATATCTTGTTAAACATATTATCCAGTAGCTTTAAAGTAATAATGCTTTCTCAGGCCATTGGTACAGGAGTAAAACATTTACGTGTGGCTGACATTGAATCATTAACTTATCCTCTACCCCCAGTAGAAGAACAAACCGAAATCGTCCGCCGCGTAGAACAACTCTTCGCCTACGCCGACACCATTGAAAAACAGGTCAACAACGCGCTTTCCCGCGTCAACAACCTGACGCAATCGATCCTGGCAAAAGCCTTCCAAGGTGAACTCACCGCCGAGTGGCGGGCAGAAAATCCGGAATTAATTAGCGGAGAAAACAGCGCCGCTGCGTTGCTGGAAAAAATCAAAGCCGAACGGGCAGCCAGTACAGGTAAAAAAGCCTCGCGTAAAAAATCCTGATTCTTGTCTTATTGCGCACCTTTATGGTGCGCTGCTTATTATTTTCTGCCAGCTAAATCGTAATTTTTATATTCAAATAATTTTATAAATGGCTTATTTTACACTATTTCAAGCTGGACTTACTGTCTTTTTCCTGATGATATATACAGGTATTTAGCGCGGCGCGGATGTGCGCCAACACCTCCGCGCCGCTAATCACAATCACTATTTATAGGGAATAGTAATCATGACTGACACGCATTCTATTGCACAATCTGCTGAGCCAGAAGTCCTTGCGACAAATAATCGCCAAACAACCGTTGGCTATGCGAGCCGCTATCCGGATTATCGTCAAATTCCTGCTATTACCATGAAAGGGCAATGGCTGGAAGAGGCTGGTTTTGTCAGTGGCACGGCAGTTGAAGTAAAGGTAATGAAAGGCTGCATTGTGCTCATCGCCCAACATCAAGAGTCTGAACTCATGCAGTCGCTGCGTCAGGCGTGCAAGCTGTCGGCGCGGAAACAAAAGCAGGTGCAGGAGTTTATTCAGGTTATATCCGGTAAACAGAAAGGCGTCTGAATAAGAAACCGCTCCCGACATTGCATCGGGAGCGGTTAACTATCACGAAGCGATTACCTCCGCCAGCACATCGGTTGCTCAGCATTCTTCGCTGTTGGCCACGTTCCCCTCCTTACAGGCCAGCGCCATATTGCCTGACTGGAAAGAAACATTGTCTTTTAAATCAAAATGATACCACTTTGATGCAAAGTTAATGCGCCAGTACTTTATTCATTCATACTCATCTGAATTCGTTGCTGCTAACGTTAAATGAATAGTGACTTGATTAAGATTATTCCGATAAGATGTATTTATCTCATTTCTAAATCGCCTTACACATGGAGTATGTGATGGTTCAGGATCCCGCTGCATTAGCCCCTTTCTTTCATTCTCATATTGCAAAAAACACGCAATACAGCCCAAGATGGGGCAAGCGCTATCGTCAGCTGGCAGAACAGATCCAGGCCGAAAAACCCAATTTTTCGGCGGATACGATCCGGCAGATTTGGTACGAACGTAGTAATGGTATCTCCAGCCTCAGGCAGGGTGGCATGTCCCTGACTGAATTCGAAAATGCACAGGACGAGTTGCTCGATCTCACTCTTCAGATTGCGAAAGAATGCACGCAGAAGAATTATGAACAGGTGATTAAACACCTGATTCAACTGAAAACAAACGGAGTATTGAAAAAGGTTTACCGGGCGCTTTGCCATCGTGCTTTTGCTGCGCTCTACCCGTCGCAAATTACCAGCGTCGTGAATATCAGCAACTTTTTCAGCAGCTACAACTACTGTAATAACCATTTTCAGCTTGGTCTACCTCAGGGACAAGAGTGGTTCGCCAGCAACATAGTGCTGAAAAAAACCTTACACCAGGCGCTGGGGGATAATGTTGATCCTATTGAACTGAATATGTCACTCTGGCATCTCTACGAGCAGGTTATTCCCGGGAAGAATGATATTGCCTCTATTGGCAGCGAGGCTGCTGTGGCCGAGGACGATCAGGACGAGGAAATTGCCACTCCACAACTGCCCAAAAATACCATCCTCTACGGCCCTCCAGGCACCGGTAAAACGTACCGTACTATCGATTTGGCTGTCCGCGCTTGCGAACCTGCAGCTTATTCACAGCAGTTAGGTAAAGATGAATGCGAAAGACGTCGCGAGCTGAAAACGATTTATGACCGTCTGGTTGCTGAAAAACGCGTGCGCTTTATTACCTTCCATCAGAGTTTTGGCTATGAAGAGTTTATCGAGGGACTAAAAGCGGAAACCACTGAAGATGGTGACGTCAGCTACGAAATCAAACCGGGCATTTTTAAGCAGATCTGTGAAGATGCTACGTTTGGACACGCCGGGGTTCAGCAAAAGCTTGATGATGCGCTAATCCGTCTGCAAGAGCGTCTGGCTGAAGAGGGAAGTATTACGCTGAAAACGCAGCATGGTAAGGCCTTCCAGCTGGCTTACAAACTCAAGACCTGCTTTGGCATTTTTCCGTTGCAATCGAAAAAAGCGGATTTAGGGAAAGGTTACAGTGCTTACCTTAAAGATATTCGCCTGATGTACCAGGACTCGCAGGTAAAAGTACACAACCCGTCCTATGTGCGCAGCATTCTTCATCACCTGATTGAAAAAGAAAAATTACCTTCACATTCACAGGGGCCGGAACCGGAAAAGCGGCAGAACTACGTCCTGATTATTGATGAGATTAACCGTGGCAATATCTCCAAGATCTTCGGCGAACTGATTACTCTGATAGAGACGTCTAAACGTGCCGGAGAGCCAGAGGCGTTAAGTGTAATGCTACCTTATTCTTCTGATCCGTTTAGCGTACCGAACAACCTTTATCTGATTGGCACCATGAATACCGCCGATCGTTCGCTTACCGCACTGGATACTGCCCTGCGTCGTCGATTCGAGTTTCAGGCCATGCTGCCTGACACCGATGTTCTTAAAGATACCGTTGTTAAAGGTATCGACCTGAAACGTCTGCTGCAGACCCTGAATGATCGTATCCAGGTACTGTATGACCGTGAGCATACTCTGGGCCATGCCTTTTTCATTCCGGTTGTTCAGGCGAAAGATGACGAGGACCTGGCATTTGAGCGGCTCAAACGGATATTGCGAAACAAGGTGCTGCCGCTGCTGGAAGAGTATTTCTACAACGACTGGCAAAAAATCCGCATGGTGCTGGGGGATAACCAAAAGGATAACAAATCTCATCTTCAGTTTGTGCGAGAGGTAAAAGACCAGAAAAAGTTTGCTGATCTCTTTGGTCAGAGCGGGACCGATGAACTGCATGAGATCGGTGCCAGTTTCCAGCTTACTCCTGAAGAAGACGAAGTCTGGGACAATCCGCTGGCCTGGCAACAAATCTATGTTCCACATAAAGAGGATGCGGAGCCGGGGAAATGAGTTCGCGGCAGCGTTTTACAGTCTTTGAATATGGATATCTGGTCAGTGACAAAGACAGCGGGCGCGTAAATTATGCACTCGCACTACCTGCACATCTGTTCGGGTGGCTTGAACAGCGCTGCCTGAGTGATGACGCGGATAATACCCATCGTCTGCTCACCCTGCGCAGTCAACGTGGCGTGAAAACGCTGCAGGTAAAAAACTATGCTGGCGTTATCTCTCTTCCGGAGAATGCGTTTATCGAAGTATTGCCTAAAACCGGGCGACATGATGATAACGTTGACACTGCACGCCGGCAGCTTTTAATGATGCTGCGTACGCTAAAATCCTTTCGTCATATCGCCACGTCCGTATCCAGTGTCAGAACCTCGAAAATGCCGCTGATGGATATTTTTATTCAGCAGTTTATCGATAGTGTGCAGCAGATTGTGAGGAAGGGGCTCAAGCGCGACTATATACGCCAGCAGGATAATCTCCCCTGGATGAAAGGAAAGTTAAGGGTCTCAGCGCAGTTAAGTAAAAACTGCGTGCGTCGGGATCGTTTTCAGGTGGAGTTTGATGAATACAGCGCCGATCGTCCTGAAAATCGGATACTCAAAACTGCGATTGATAAAATCTATCGGCAGGTCAGTAACCCTCAATTACTTCTGCAAATTAACTCCCTGAAAATGTATTTTGACGACATTACACCTGTCGGTGATGTCAGTGTTGCCTTCGGCCAGGTACGTCTCGACCGGCATATGAACCACTATGAACATGCGCTGGCATGGGCGAAGCTGATTCTTTTGGGGCAGTCGCCTCACTGTATGCAGGGTGATGCTAACGCTATTTCACTACTTTTCCCTATGGAAGCTGTGTTTGAATCTTTTGTAACTGCATGGATGCGTCATCATTATAACGATAACTGGCATGTGAAGGCTCAGGTGGATTCGCATACCCTGGTTCGTCTTAATGGCAAAGGTGTATTTAAGCTCAAACCCGATATCTATCTGCAACCTCGCAGGGAGTATGAGAAGCAGGCGATGATTTGTGATGTTAAATGGAAAATGGTCGAAGGCGGAAAGGCGACACTCGAACAGTCGCAGACTGACCTTTACCAGATGCTGGCCTATGGCGTTAACTATCAAAAAGGAGCAGGAGATATGCTGCTGATTTATCCTTCACATGAGAGTTTTAAACAGCCGTTGCCTCATCCCTATGAATTCAGCCATCAACAGGAAAACCCGCTGCGTTTATGGGTAGTGCCATTTTTCATTGGTGACAGTTTGCAAAGTTCTGGCCTGCGTTTTCCTGAGGGGAAAAGCCTGATTTAAAATTCCTGCTTTTATCTTTCCCATAGTTAGCCATATCATTGATAGGTAATATCCTCGCAACAATGCGGCGATGTTCACTTTTTTCTGAGTGAACATCGCTGCGCATTTCTTGCTGGTTTACTTTTTGGTTTCCGCCTGTGGTAATTTTTCAAGTGTCAGCAGTTCCTGACTCTTTACCCTGCGGCATCGGGAAACTGCATCCTGAAGCCTGCTGCGAACACTATCATCATAGTCGGTATCCAGGAGTTGATATTGAAGGCTATCTTTATATGATTGAATAATATTCAGCGGACAGATCAGGCGTATGTCTCCAAGCGAATAAATTTTTACCGCCTTAAGCAGGTAATATTTTTCATCCGAAGATCGTTCTTCCTTCCAGGCTGAATCTCTAAAATATTCAGCAGGATAGGATGCGGATGGGACGCCATAGATATGAGGTGCCAGATCCATTATCCCGGATGTTTTAAGGAACATCGTTAGTATCAGAGCAGGTACCATATGCACAAATGTAAAAATGATAAATAGTATTCCAGCCATTATTCCACCAGTCACTGTTACCTGATGCAATAAGGTAGTTCGGGATCTTAATCTGAGGAACACAACGCCAGGTATCAGTGAGAAAATAATCAGAAAAATAGACAGTGATATTACCGTCAGCGCCTGCCAGAACTCGTTTGTCCCTTCCGGGAATTCCAGGGTGCGAAGAAATAATTCAAGAGGGAAAATATATATACAGGCTGCAAGAGAGAAAAGAGTTGGCTGTAAAACATGCATGAAAAGAAAGCTTTTTATCTTCTTTCTCTTATTTTCCGTGCTTACCTGTCTGTATGTTATTGAGCCATTGAACCACAGAGAAAGTGTAAAGCTGCAAAGCCAGATAGTACTTAACTGAAGGAATACATTCTGTGCAACTTCTCTTTCTGAGTTACGCATGAGAAAGAAATAGCCAAAAATTATTAGCGTTGATAATAGCGAGGTCAGAAGAACTATTTTGATATTTTTTTCTGTCAGCTCGTCACGAAAACGACTTTCCCCCTGATAGTTGAAAATAAAAAGTCCGGTCAGCAGCGAGGGCATAAATAATACAATGCAAAAAGAAGCATGCTGACACAGGCAAAGACCATCAGGTAACCAAACAGTGACGAGAAAGAGATGCTGTCAAAAAATAGTCCGGTTTGCCCGATACGTGCAAGGTGCGACCATACGAAGAGCGCTGCAATTGACGTTGATGCAAATGCGGGTGTAAGGATCGTTAAAAACCAGGCGCGCAGTTTTATAAATCGCTTGTTGATTCTGTTATTTTCCATATTCTGATACCCATCCAAATCTTGACATTTTTTATTTTTAATCAATGTATTACAGGCATGGCGCATTAAGGCCTTGCCGGGTGATTGTCTCCGGTTGTTGCATTTGAGGAAAGCAAATCTGCCTGCCTGAATCCTGCATGCAAAGCTATATACATTTTTTGCTGATGTGGCATTACATACCCCGCAGACGTCTTTTTTATATGAACTTCAGTTTGCGGCTACAGGCGCTGTTAGCAACATACCGCTACTCCCCGGATACCCCATCCACCCCCCCCCTACAGAAAGCCACAAACCTGATCCGGATCAAAAAAAGCCGCATTTTCTCTTTGCCGCGCTGCGCTTTTAAGAATCTGTTAAGAACCCGCCGTATAATAAGCGCTTTACTCTACCTTCAGGATGAAACCATGAAAAAAACAGCAATTGCATTGATTACCCTGGCAGCAGCGCTCTCTGCCACCGCCGCGCAGGCTGCCGGCGGCTGTCAGCAGAAACAGCAGTCAATCCAGCAGGAGCTGGAGATGGCGCGCGAATATGGCAATAAAGCGCGCATTAACGGGCTGGAGAAAGCGCTGCGCGAAAATCAGCAGCACTGCACTGATGCGGCTCTGCTGCAGGAGCGTCAGGAGAAAGTAACGGAGAAGCAGCAGAAAGTGTCTGAGCGCGAAGCGGATCTGCAGAAAGCGCAGGCCAGCGGCCGCCGCGATAAGATTGAAAAACAGCAGCGCAAACTCACTGAGGCGCGTGAAGAGCTGGCTGACGCGCAGGCGGAACTGAGCCGCTAAGCGCTGAGCGGCAGAGATCCGTGCGCCTCTGCCGCTGTAAAAATTCACTTCTCCTGCCTGCAAAAAATCCTCACACTGCTGCTTTATTCTGATGGAAAACATGGCATGAAGATACGGTTGCTGCTGGCGCTCCCTCTGCTTAACGCCCTGATGTTACCGGCGATAGCTGAAGAGGGCGTCTCGTTTGCTCACAAAGAGTGGGAGCTGGCGTGCGATAACACGCTGACCTGTCGTGCGGCAGGCTATAGCGCGGAAGAGGGCGCAGGGGGATCGGTGCTGCTGACGCGGGCGGGCGGGCCGGATACGGCGACGCATGGCCGGGTGGTGCTGGCGGATACCGGCGATGATGACTCAAAGCAGGTCGATACGCTGACGCTCTGGATCGACGATCGCCCGCTGGGTGAACTGGCAAAGGCTGATAACGATGAGTGGACGCTGACCGATGCGCAGACCCGGTCGATTATCACTGCCATCAAAGGCAGCGGCAGCGTGGAGTTCCGTGGCGGTGTCGAGCCGTTTGATCTCTCTGCCAACGGTGCCTTTGCCGTGCTGCTGAAAATGGATGAGGCGCAGGGGCGCATCGGCACGCCGGGTGCGCTGGTGCGTAAAGGCAGCAAACCGGAAAGCAGCGTGCCGCCCGCCGTACCCATGCCGGTGATTATTCAGGCCAGAACCGTTGAGGCCAGGCCGCGTCCGCTGACGCCGCAGGAGCTGGCGCGGATCAAGCCGGCGCTTATCGCTACGCTGACGGATGATGACAGCTGCGATAATCTTGCGCCGGCGGACGATCAGCCGGAAGAGGGCGCAGAGCCGCCGACGCTGACTGCTGTGGATGCGGACCACGTACTGATCGCCGCCCTCTGCTGGCGCGGCGCTTATAACGAAGGGTATGGCTACTGGCTGATGGATCGCGCGCTGCAGGGTTCACCGCAGCTGATCACCGACTCCGGTTCCGATTATCACGCCGGGGTAATTAGCGAAGCGCAGAAAGGCCGCGGCATTGGCGACTGCTGGAGTACCGCCGCATGGGTCTGGGATGGCCGCAATTTTGTACAGAGCAGCGATGCTACCACCGGCATGTGCCGCGCCATCCGCGCCGGCGGCGCCTGGCAGCTGCCGGTGCTGGTCAGCGACGTCAGACCCGCTCTCTGATTGCAGAGCACATGGCGCCCCTGTGGGTATTGTTGCAGGGGCCGCATTTATGCGGCACGGAGTGGATTGGGCGCGATACCCACAGGGGCGTATTTATGCGGCCCGGGGGCAGGTGCGCGGTGTGGGCCAAGGCGCCATGAATGGCGCCCCTGTGGTGGCGTTTGTAGGGGTCAGGTGCGCGATGAGGCCAGGGCGCCATAAATGGCGCCCCTGGGGATACCAATGTAGGAGCCGCATTTATGCGACCCAACGCAGGTTATTTATTCAGGCAGCACTGCTTATATTTTTTGCCGCTGCCGCACGGGCAGGGATCGTTGCGTCCGGTTTTGTCACCGGCAAAGAACGGCAGCTGTGGCTCGGGATCGGGCTGGGCCATGCGCTCGGCCTGCCAGTATTCGTGCAGTTCCAGCGCCGCCGGGCGGATCGCCTCCATGCTCGCTTCGAACGCGTCCGGATCGAGCGCCTCGCGCGCTTCACGCTGCTCTTCGCTGCCGTGGAGGGCAATCGCCTGCAGCTGCGGCTGCAGCGATTCAGGCAGCTGTGACCAGTCGGCGTCCAGCGCGACGCCGCGCATATAGCCGTAACACCAGTCTTCGACCACGGTAAACTCCTGGCCCTCCATCTCCTGCAGGCCAAACAGCGGGTCAAACTGCTCCGGAAAATCGGCCAGACGCTCAGCAATATCATTCAGGTGCTGAAAGGTCAGGGTCATAAAGCGATCCATCTCGCGCTCATTAGCCCATTTAGGGATATGCTTCTGGCCGCCCCACATCGCCACCAGCCACTCGCTGGGTTCAATATCATTCGGGCCGGAGAGCAGGGCGGTCAGCATCCCATCCAGCTCGGCCGTATCTACCACGGAGTGCGCATTGCCATACTTCTCCAGCATATCATCCAGCCAGTTCAGCTCTTTTTCCGTTAACGGCCCCTGATTCATCAGTTCTCTCCTGCACGTAATATTCTGTACGGGCCAGGCCCGCATCTCATGGCGCGATTATAGCGGCATTATCACGATTATTTGCAATTTTAGCGCGCCTGAATCGGGCCAGGCTGAGGTATGCTGTGGCATGACGCGACGAGCGCCGCACGGCAGCGGGAACCATTGGCCCGGTGCGCTTGTCAGTAAATGGACATCAGACTATTAATCAGAGTGGGAATCACCAATGCGCAGGACACACGTAACCCTTTTATCTGCCGGCCTGTTTCTGGGCGCGCTCAGCCTGACGCCAGCTGCACTGGCAGCGGATGAGCAGACCAATAGCGTGCCGATGCCGCCTCAGGTAGAGCAGCCGGATGTGCAGGCCCCTGACGCCGCGCCGGTGCCAGACGCCGATGCGCCAGCCGCTCAGGCACCTGCTGCATCAGGCGACGACGCGCCGGTTCGCCCGTCTAACAACGGCACCGGCGAGCAGCCTTCCGCCGCCAACAACTACAATCTGCACACCATCATTATCGACTACAAAGAGCACAAGGTCGGCGATGTGGTACCGGAAGAGTATCGCAAAAAAGAGTACACCATCACTGACTGGCAGGCGCGTCATCTGCCCGCTCCGCAGGCTGGTGCACACTGGGCTTACATCAACGCCAACTATATTCAGATCACCGATGACAGCGGCAAAATCGTGATGGGCAAATCGGGCGACATCTTCTTTAAAGGATAACGCCAGCAGGCGGGCCACCGGGTCCGCCTGTTTTATTTCAGAGGCAGAAAAGATGGCCCCGACCGTTAATGAGTTTGGCCAGCCGACGGGTAGTGCACTGCCTGACCGGCAGCCGCGCCCGCGCGACTGAGCCCGCTCTCAGGGGCGTGGCACGATGCGGATCTCCGCCATGCCAATGCCGAGCTTGCGCGGCGCCTGACCCACAATATTGTCCTGATTCGACAGCTGCGGCGCCGGTGGCACAATCACCAGATT
>JAAIGF010107772.1_pt1 | contig 24407 bp, 20 predicted proteins | sample 6487441 | NCBI WGS metagenome assembly JAAIGF01 (sample SAMN13974129, study PRJNA590717) | phyllosphere metagenome | biome: pepper field; feature: multiple bacterial spot infested pepper fields; material: pepper leaves; isolation source: leaves from pepper fields | host: Capsicum annuum ... | reverse complement strand
GGACCAGCGCAATTCAGTGTTGAACCAATGGCTGCACCACTACAACTGGCACCGTCCCCATATGGGGATCGGCGGCCAGCCACCCATCTCCAGAGTGCCAATGAACAACGTAGTGGGTTTACACAACTAACAGTCGACTCTGCCAGTCGAGGCTCGTGCAGCCGGCCGCGTTACAACGCTTCCAGGCTGCACCACGGCAGCGCGGGCAGGCCCTGCCCGTCCACGGCCGCGGCCAGCTGCGCGTCGGCGCCGTCCACGTCGATGCCCTGGCGGCCGTACCACGCCGGGTCGTAATAACTGTGCGCATAGCGCTCGCCGGCATCACACAGGATGCTGACGATGCTGCCCTGGTGGCCGGCTTCGCGCATCCACTGCGCGGCCTGCAGCACGCCGATGAAGTTGGTGCCGGTGGAGCCGCCGACGCGACGCCCGATCTGGCGGCTGACGTGGCGCATCGCCGCCAGGCTGAGTGCATCGGGCACCTTCACCATCGCATCGACGCTGGTCGGGATGAAGCTCGATTCCACCCGCGGCCGGCCGATGCCTTCCACGCGGGAACCGCCGCTGCAGGTCAGCCCGCGCCAGTCCGGCTCGCCTGCCACGGCGGCCTGGTAGCCCTCGAAGAACACCGAGATTTCCGGGTCGGCGCAGAGGATGCGGGTGTCATGCCGGCGGTAGCTGACATAGCGGCCGAGGGTGGCCGCGGTGCCGCCGGTGCCGGGGCTGCACACGATCCATTCGGGGATCGGGCTGGGCTCCTCGGCCATCTGCTTGAAGATGGATTCGGCGATGTTGTTATTGGCGCGCCAGTCGGTGGCCCGCTCAGCGTAGGTGAACTGGTCCATGAAATGGCCACCGGTCTCACGGGCCAGCCGTTCCGAATCGCAGTTGAGGTCGCAGGCGCGCTCGACCAGGTGGCAGCGGCCGCCGTGGAATTCGATCGCGGCGATCTTTTCCGGCGAGGTCGTGGCCGGCATCACCGCGATGAACGGCAGGCCCAGCAGGCGCGCGAAGTAGGCCTCGGACACCGCGGTCGAGCCGCTGGATGCCTCGATCACCGGCCGCCCCTCGCGCAGCCAGCCATTGGCCAGCGCATACAGGAACAGCGAGCGCGCCAGGCGGTGCTTCAGGCTGCCGGTGGGGTGGCTCGATTCATCCTTGAGGTACACGTCGATGCCCTCAAACCCGGGCAGTGCCAGCGGGATCAGGTGGGTATCGGCGGAGCGGTTGAAATCGGCTTCGATCTTGCGGATGGCGGCGGCCACCCATTCACGCTGCGACATGGCGGGCAATCGTTGTCAGGACGGAACGGTGCGATCCGTCCATTGTACGTCGCAGTGCCGTCAGGTGGCGGCCGGTAGAATGACGCCATCCGGCCATCACGGCCCTGTCTGAAGGACCTTCCCCCATGACCCTTCCCGCCCTGCGCGATATTCCCGGCGTGGCTGCCCAGGCCCCGGCCGAGACCCACGGCTTCGTGTTCAACCACACCATGCTGCGGGTCAAGGACATCACCGCCTCGCTGGACTTCTACACCCGCGTGCTCGGTTACCAGCTGATCGACAAGCGTGATTTCGCCGAAGCCCAGTTCAGCCTGTACTTCCTGGCCTACGTGCCGGCCGGCGTGGCCGTGCCGGAAGACGATGCCACCCGCCGCGTGTGGATGGCCGGCCTGCCGGGCGTGCTGGAACTGACCCACAACCACGGCACCGAGACCCAGGATGGCCCGGTCTACCACGACGGCAACAGCGACCCGCGCGGCTTCGGCCACATCTGCGTGTCGGTGCCGGAACTGGAATCGGCCTGCCAGCGCTTCGAAGACCTCGGCGTGCCGTTCCAGAAGCGCCTGACCGATGGCCGCATGAAGAACATCGCCTTCATCAAGGACCCGGACAGTTACTGGGTCGAGATCATCGCCAACGCCTGACCGGCCGCGCCAGGCGCTCGCCGGGCATGGCCCGGTGCTACCACAGCGGTCCCCTTCTGAAGAGGTACGCATGGAAACGATGGAACTGCATCGCGGGCGCCTGATCGACCACCTGCAGCTGGTGGTGCGTGACCTGGCCGCCAGCCGCCGCTTCTACCAGGCCGTGTTCGATGCCATCGGCATCCCCATCGCCGGCGAAGGCCCGGACTATTTCTGGGCCGACGAACTGTTCATTTCCACCGCCAGCAGCGAGGCCGCCGCCGGCCAGCTGACCGGACGCCATCATCTGGCATTCCAGGCGCGTGATGCGGCCACGGTGGATGCCTTCCACGCTGCCGCACTGGCGGCAGGTGGCACCGACAACGGCGCGCCGGGCGAGCGGCCCTACCACCCGGGTTACTACGGCGCCTTCGTGCTCGACCCCGATGGCAACAACATCGAAGTGGTCTACCACGGCCCGGCGACCTACAGCGCCGACTCGGTCAAGGTCAGCTTCTGATTGCCGCGCTGCGCGCTCGCCGGGCATGGCACGGCGCTACCAACGAAGAAGCCGGGCAATGCCCGGCTTCGTCCGTCCTGCACGGTCGCCTCAGTGGGCGGCCATGTAGATGTCCTGCAGAACCGCCTTTTCCAGCTCCAGCTCGCCCAGCAGGTTCTTCACGATATCGCCCAGGCTGAGGATGCCGACCAGCGTGTTGCCATCGGTGACCATCAGGTGGCGGCGACGCGAGTAAGTCATCAGCGACATGGCCTGCTTCAGGGTGGCTTCCGGCGCAATGCCTTCCAGGCCGGTGGTCGGCACGGTGGAGATCACGCGGCGGCCGGCCTGCGGGCCGTCGTCGGCCAGGCTGCGCACGATGTCCTTCTCGGAGATGATGCCGACCGGCACCCCGTCCTTGATCACCACCAGGGCAGCGATTTTATTCGCGCTCATCTTGTGGGCGGCGGCACCGATGGTGTCTTCCGAATCGATGGTGATGACAGCTTCTTTCTTGGATTGCAGGAGTTCGCGGACGTTCATTCTTGTTTCCTGGTGCAGGTCACTGAAGTCAAAAAGTGTGCTCTTCCGAATCGCCCCCTCCCCGGGAACAGACCTTTCAGCGCACGTCTGGCGCACGGTGCCGGCAGGTAACTGCATCGGCCAGCACGGTGCTGCAACGCGAACGAGGCCGGTGAAGGAAAACCCGCAGGGGCCTCGGACGATTCGATTCTACGACTGCCCTGCGCGGCCACTACCGGCACCGATGGGACGCTTCATCGTGGAACCTGTCGACGATTCCGAGAATCGCACCTGCGGCAAAACCGGCGCTGAATACAGCCCTTTCAAGCCGCTCAAGTTCGCACCCGCGCGGCCGACGCACGCGCAACCGCCCGACCGTGCAAAGTCAGGGGAACGGTCGCCAGCTGCCGAGCACCGCCTCGGTGGTGTACTGCGCGGCCTCGTCACCGGACAGGTGATGCGACCACGCCACGCGTTCTTCCGGTGAGGCACCGGCACCGACGCTGCCGAACTCGCCGTAGTAAGTGGTACGTTCGGCATCGGGCTTGTCCCAGTTGTGCCAGCCGGCCTGCACGATGTGCGGGCCCAGGTTGGACTGCAGGAACACCGTGCGTGCGAACGGCCGCCACGGCCGGCCCAGGTAGGCCGTGCCCACGCCTTCGCCACGCAGCAGCGCGCGACGGAACACGTAGCCGAAGCGCTGTCCTTCCGGCGTGGATGCCGCGGTGACCCAGCCCAGCTTGCCCTTGGACACGATCGTGCAGTCATCGAACAGTGCGGTGGCCGCGCCGAAGATGAAATCCACCGTGCCTTCGATGTAGCAGTCCTTGAAGTGCAGCACGCTGCCTTCGTGCGTGTAGAGCGTGTCCTGGTTGCCGAGCAGGCGCACGTTGCGGAAGCCGCCGCGCGGCGGTGCGGCATACAGCGCCAGTGCCTGGCCGACGTTGCCGGCGGTGTTCTCGATGGTCAGGTCTTCGGCGATGAACTCATCGCCATACACGTACACCGTGGCCGAGCCACTGGTGCGCATCGCCTTGCCGGTGGCCGGATCGACCAGGTCGGCGTAGTTGTTCCAGCTGAGGATGGACGCGCCGGCGCCCGCGCCGCGCAGCGTCACCCGGGTCTTTTCCTTCGGCACCTTCACCACGCCGCGATACAGACCTTCGCGCAGCACGATGACCTGGCGCGTGCGGTTGCCATCAGGCACCGCATCGATGGCCGCCTGCACGCTGCGGTAGTCACCGCTGCCATCGGCGGCCACCACCCAGTCACGTGCGGCAGCCGGCAGTGCGGCCAGCATCAGCAGGCCGACCAGGGGAAGGAAAAACAAGCGTGAGCGCGGCATGCGGCATCCTGCGGGCAAGAGGGATAACGCGCGGCCGGCGCTGCAGGCCGGCCGCGATCCGGGGCAACGATCAGAACCTGTAGCGCAGGCCGAGCAGGAATTCGCGACCGGTCTGGGTGTAGGTCAGCGGCAGCTTCCACGCCGAGGTACCCACCCACTCGTTGCTGGTTTCATTGGTCAGGTTGATGGCTTCCAGGCTGACTTCCAGGTGGTCGTCGATCTTCCAGCTGATCGAGGCATCCACCGTGTCCACCGCATCCATGCCGTGGAAGCTGAAGCCCTGCACGCTGGCCGGCACCTGGGTGTAGTAGCCGTCGCGATGGGTGTAGGACACGCGCGCGCCAAGCTTCTCGCCTTCGTAGAACAGCGTGCTGTTGTACGAATTCTTCGACAGCCCGGTCAGGTCGGTCTTCAGCGAGGCCGCACCGGTGGAGGTCAGGTACTGGATCTGCGAATCGACCCAGGTGTAGTTCAGCTGCAGGCCCAGGTTGCTCCAGCGCCCCGGCAGGAAGCTGAAGGGCTGCACGTAGTTGAACTCGGCACCCTTCAGGTCACCACCGGGCGTGTTCAACGGACGGGTGAACGTGAAGTCTTCATTGGGCGACACGCCGGTGCCATCGAGCAGGCTGGCCGGCAGGCCACTGGCACTGAACGGCATGACCGTGCTGGTGCCCTGCACGAAGCTCTCGATGTCCTTGTGGAACAGGGCCAGGCCGAGCAGGCCGCCCTCCTGGAAGTACCACTCCACGCCCAGGTCCAACGTGCGTGCGCGGATCGGGTCCAGGTTCGGGTTGCCGCCGTTGACGTAGCGGTGGCCGCTGGACAGGCTCAGCGTCGTGCCCGGGGTCAGCGAGGACAGGCCGGGACGCGCCATCACCTTGGCCGCACCGAAGCGCAGCATCAGGTCCGGCGCCAGCTCGGCCACCAGGTTCAGCGACGGCAGCGTATCGGTGTAGTCGCGCGAGACATGGGTCAGCACCATCGCGCCATCCACCGTGGAATAGCCGGTGGAGGACTGCGTGGTCTTGACCCGGCGCACGCCCACGTTGCCCGACACCGGCACGCTGCCGACATCAAAGCCGAACTCGCCCATCAGCCACGCGCCGCGGTCACGTTCTTCAACGCTACGGCGGGTCGCGTTGCGTTCGTACAGCTGGTAGATGCCCTGCCCGCTGTAGATGCCCAGCAGCTGCGACAACGCGGCCAGGTCGGGCACGGCCCAGGCATCGGGCGAACCGGCCACGCCGCCCAGGCGGGCGATGTCCACCAGTGCCGCCGGCACGGTGTAGCTGCCATCGGCAAAGGTCGGCACCACGGTTTCGGTCCGACGGCGGTACTCGCTGGTGTCGAACGTATAGTCCTTGGCCAGCAGGCCGCCGCGCAGGGTGAAGGACGGACCAAAGTTCCAGGTGAAATCCAGTGCGCCATTGTCGAAGCTGTTGCTGGCGTACTGCGGGCGCAGTCGCACTTCTGCCAGGGTCCAGCCGTTGGGGTCGGTGGGGTCGATGCCGTAATTGAAGGTCGGGTGGGTGGTGCTGTTGCGGAAATCGTAGCTGTAGCCGGACACGTTGGCCTTGTCCATGATCAGCGTGGTCTGCACCGGGTTGGCGTGCTCGGACTTGGAATGGCCGACCAGCAGATTGACCTTGAACGCATCACTGAAGCGATGCTCGCCACTGAGCGAGATCTGCTTGAACTCGGTGCTCCACTCATCGCGCCGCTGTTCCGAACGCACGCCCGCGCCGTCGAACACGCCGTACAGCAACGCACCGGAGGTCGGATCGATATAGCCGTCGCGCAGCACCATGTTCTGCTTCTGCGCCGAATAGGCAAACGAAATCGCCTCGATGTACTTCTCGCTGCGCACGGTATCGATCTTCGAATACAGCGCGTCCAGCGCGAGCTCGGTGTTGTCGGTCGGCTTCCACTGCAGCGATGCGGTCACGCCCAGGCGCTTCTGGTCGTGTTCCAGCAGCGTGTAACGCGGGAAATACGGGTGCCACACGCCATCGGCCAGGCCGGCGGTGAACGGCGAGCTGGGGCTGAAGCCGCCGTTGCTGCTGGCGCTGTACCAGCGGCCGGTGTTGCTGCCTTCCTCGCGCACGCGGCGTTCGGAATAGGCCACCGACAGCAGGCCACCGAAGCGCCCGTCGGCCCAGGTATCGGCGATCAGCGCGGCCGCACGCGGGCTGGCCTTCTCGGAAAGATCATTGAAGCTGCCCTGCCCGCTCGCCGCGAAGGTGAAGCCGTCGTAGTCGAACGGGCGCGCGGTGCGCAGGTCCACGGTGGCGCCCAGCGAGCCCTCTTCCACGTCGGCCGAAGCGGTCTTGCGCACGATCAGCTGCGAGAACAGATCCGAGGCGAACACGTTGAAGTCGAAGCCACGGCTGCGGTTGGTGCCGCCGGACTGGTCGGAGCCGCCGACGGTGGTCAGCGCTTCCAGGCCGTTGATGCGCACGCGGGTGAAATCCGGGCCGAGGCCGCGCACGGAGATGTTGCGGCCTTCGCCAGCGTCGCGGGTGATGGTCACGCCGGGGATGCGCTGCAGCGATTCGGCAAGGTTGAGATCGGGGAAGTTGGCGATGTCCTCGGCCACCACCGCGTCGACCATGCCCTTTTCCGAGCGCTTGATGTCCAGCGCCTTCTCCACGCTGGCGCGGTAGCCGGTCACCGTCACCGCATCCAGTTCGGTGGGGTTGGCCGCGGCGGCCTCCTGGGCGGCAGCCGGGGCGGCCAGAGCCAGCAGCACGGCACTGGCCAGCGCGCTGGCGGCCAAGGTAACCGGTGTCTTTTTACGATTCAGCCTGTGCGTCATGAAAATCCCTTGCAATCACTGCTACTGGCGGTCGAGGGTGCCTATCAAGAGATGACACCGGGGGACACGAAACGTAGCAGCGTCATGGAACTGACACATCATGCGGTGCAGCAAGACAGCGGAAGGCGCCCGCAAGCGCCTGACCACAAAGGGAATTCGCGCCCCGCCCGGCAGGCCGCCATGCGCAGGGTCAGGCCGTGTGTGCGGCCGGCGGCGCCGGGGGCGGCAGCGGCCGTGCGCGGGTGGCCCACCAGCACAGCAGCGAGCCTGCGGTCACGCAGGCCACGCCCTGCACGAAGCCCATGCCCGGGTGCAGCGACAGCCACACGCTGCTCCACAGCACCGACAGCACCGGGGCGAAGTAGGAGAAGATCGCCATCGAGGTGACGTTGCCGTGCTGCAGGCCATGGTTCCAGCACGAATAGGCGGTGGCGGTGAGCAGGCCGAACACTGCCACCTGGGCCAGGCCGCCCCAGTGCAGGTGCAGCGGCGGCGCGTCGCCCAGCGCGTACTTCAGCCACAGCACCGCGGCGGTGGCGATTATGAACAAAGGCACCGCGTTGCGCGAACCGCCGATGCGCTTGGTCACCAGCGAATAGGTGGCCCACATGCACGAGGCGGCCAGCGCCAGTGCGTAGGCCAGCGGGTTGCTGCGCAGGTTGGCCAGCAGCATCGCCGGCGACCACGCGCCTTCGCCGGTGATGACCAGCACCACGCCCAGCAGGCACAGCACGGTGGCCGGCAGCAGCAGCCAGTTGCCGCGCTGCATGCGGGTCAGCACGGTCAGCAGCACCGTCAGGCACGGCCACAGGTAGTTGATCATCACCAGTTCCAGCGCCTGCCCACGGTGGTGGGCCAGGCCGATGGACAGCGACAGCGAGATCTCGGTGCCGATGAACAACGCACCGCCGACCAGCAGGTAGCGTCGCGACAGCTGCGAGGGTCGCGGCACGCCCAGGATGAGCGCCGAGAACACGGCAGCGGCAGTGAAGATCAGGGCGGCGCCACCAACGGCACCGAAGATCTCGCTGATCGTGCGCAGCATGCCCAGGGTCGGGCTCCACAGCAGCACGGCGCTGGCGCCGATGAGGGTCGGAAGATGGGGTGACGCGGAGGCGCGCAGGGCGCGGAAGCCGTACATGGGGGCGACGACAACAGAAGGCGATCGGTTGAAAGGCACGCGCAGCGATGCGCCCGGCCCCAACAGCGGGACAGGCAGGTCATGCGGACGCGTGGGTCTTGGGGAGTACGCCGGTCCGTAGCGTCGTCCCCGGAACGCCCCGGCACTGTGCGTTGCAGGGGGTACGGCGGGAGGCGGGTTACAGCAGCCGACTGGCCGAAGCGGATTGTACGCTTTCGATGCTGCGCCGCAATATCGTCCTGTTCAAACACTCACCTTTGCGTAAAATTCCCGCCCCCACGCAAAGGAATGACTGTCATGACATTGACCCCCACCCGGATGTTCGCCCCGATTTTCGCTGCCCTGCTGGCTGCACCCACTGCGCACGCCGCAACGACCATCGACGCAGCGCAGTGGCAGAAGCTGGCACCCACGCTGCAGGCGGCACTGGAATGCCGCGCCGACCCGGACACCGCGGCCAAGACCCTGGCAGGGCTGTCAGGCAATGGGGAAGGCACCAGCGAACCGATCAAGCCGCCGGTGCCCTTCACCGTGTTCGGGCTGCAGGTCCGCTCGTTCTCGGTCTACATCGATCCCGACGGTGACCTGGGCGCCAGCTACACCAGCAAGCTCTCGGCCAATGCCGCGGCGGTGCGCAACGCCTCCAAGCTGGGCAGGAAGCCCGAGCGCGATACCAGCATGGGTGTGCTGTCCATCGCCCAGGATGGATCGGCACAGCTGACCTGCCTGGTCTATGGCGCCTACGACGAGCGCGACTACCAGGAACCGTAAGCGACCCGTGGCGTGCGCAGCAGCCCTGTTCCGGCAGGGCTAGCGCGCGCTTCCCTGCACATACGGGCGCGACTGCAGGATCAGTACCTCATCGCCGACCACGGCCCATTCAATGTCCTGGTCGGCACCACCCAAGGCCTGCTTTGTGCGGCTACCAATGCGCGCCAACCGTGCGATCAGTGCATCGGTCAGCACCTGCCGCGAACCGGTGATCGGCACCTCGCGCACACCGCCACCGGCACGCGCCACCAGCTGGGTGTCTTCGGCCGAACGGCTCAGCACCTGGACCGCCTTCGACCACGACGAGTACATCACCTGCTCGGCCTGTCGCTGGCCTTCCACCACGCGGATGCCCAGCCCGCGCTTGGCCGAGATGTAGGTGACATGGCGACGCGCGGCATCGAAGGGATCGCGGGTGATCATCACCCCGGAGCTGTCCGACGGCGCGGCCACCTGCACCAGCACCGCCATGGCCACCGCATCCTGCGGCAGGCCCGCCGCCGTGCGCGCTTCGTAGGCCTCGAAGTTGTAGACCGACGCCCAGACCGTCTGCACCGCCTTGGCGACCGCCTCCATGCGGGTCACGTTGGGCACCGTGGTGTACAGCCCAGCCCCGCTGAAACCCGGTAGATCCTCGGAATTGGACGAGCTGCGCACGAACACCGGCGCGCCCTGCAACTGGTCGCGCCACTGGCGTTCCAGCGTACGCACGAACGCGGCATCGGCGGGCGCGTTCTCGATCTGCGTGCGCAGCGACGCCAGCGCATTACGTCGCACCGCGGAATCGCTGTTGAACCCCGGCCGCTGCTGCAGTTCGCGCAGGCGTTGTGGCACCTGCAGCCGCTGCTGCATGGCCTGGTACTGCGAGAACGGAATGCAGAAGCCATCGGGCACCCGTGCCGCCGGTGGCAGCACCGCACGCAGCGTGCCGAGGTTGGCCGCCTTCACCCCGCAGTGCGAGCTGTCACGCGCACGCAGCGCCTGCAGCGGCTTCAGCGCCACCACGGCCAGGTCCGGGCGCGGCAGGCTGCGCTGCACAGGGCGTGCGGCAGTGGCAGAGGGCGTGCGTGCCGGCCGCGCCAACGGGGTCACCCGGTAATCGCTGCCGGTCACCTCCAGCGCCACCCAGCGACCGTCGTACTGGCGCAGCGCGTCCTGCGCATCACGCACGTAGACGTTGGGAATGCCCCAGCCCTTGGCCAGCAGGTTGACGTGCGAGAGCAGGGTCGACGGCCGCTGCGTGACCAACCCGGCGACCGGGGCCAGCGCGATCGGCACCTCATCCAGCACCGGAATATCGCGCGGCGACAGCGTGGCCAGCTGCGCCTCCGTGCGCACGATGCGCAGGCGCCCCTCCGCCTTCCCGGTGTTCAGCGGCAGGAAGCGCTGCTCACGCAGCAGGCTCTCCTGGCTGACGTAGGCCAGCGTCATCTCGCCCGCCAGCTGCTCATGCGCGGTGGAATTGGTCTTGAAACGGATCGGATCGGCGAACGAGGCGCGAAGCACTGCATCGGCCTCGCGCAACAGCGGCGCGGTCAGCTGGTCGCCTTCCCAGAATTCGTAGGTGTATCCCGGCAGGTCCTGCTGCCAGGCCACGGTGCCGAACAGGAAGCGCCGCTGCGGGTCACGGTACTGCGCGTTCACCATGGCCTTGTCCATCGAGCGCAGCAGCCGCTGCTGGCGCACGAACTGCTCGTGCAGGCCGTGGCGGCGCGTGTTGACGTAGTAGATGCGCCCGTTCTCGCGCCGGTCGATGACGAAGATCAGATGCGGCATTTCCAGCGCCGTGCCGGCATTGTAGACGCGCGCCATCTGCATGAACTGTGCGCGGCTGTCGATGCGCGGAAGATAGTCTGGCCCTTCGGCCGGCTGCTGTGCCGCGTCAGGGCGATGCTCATACGCCGAGGGCTTGCGTGCGGTCTGTGCCAGCGCGGGTGCGGCGCAGGCCAGCAGCAACAGCAGGGTCGCGCGGTACCAGAAGGTATTCATACGGGATCGGTCCTTGATGCCGCTACGGAGACAACAGGGTACGCGGTCCGGTGGCGATGGCCCATCAGCCATCGCCACCTCGAAATGGCTCGCCTACCTCACTTCGAACAACGCCCGCGCTGGGCCAGGCTCAGCTGCGCAACCTCGCGGCGGCCCTCGGCCTCAGGCATCACCGTCAGCTTGGCGCCACCGACGAACACGCCCATCTTGATCGACTGCTGGATGAAGTAGTTGCGCCCCGCTTCGGTGTACAGCTTGACGTCGTTGGGCGAGAACTCCGATTCGGTGGAGATCACGTGTTCCTGGTTGCCCGGCACCAGGGTGTAGAAGAACACCTTGTTGGCCGTCTCACCCAGGCACTCGCCATCGATGCGCAGATCCTTCTTCAGCGCCTGGCCGACGAAGGAGTTGCGGTACACGTACACGCCCGCCTTGCCCTCCTCCGGAACCGGGAAGCTCTTGGCCACGTCTACCTGGCCCTTGTCCGACATCGGAACACTCGCACACCCGGACAGCAGGCTGATCGCCGCTGCCATTGCAACCACGTGCCACTTGCTCATCTACAGCCCCCTGTTATGCGTGCCATGCACGCGGATTGAATTCTGGAATCGCACCCGTGTTGAACGGGCGTGGTGGATCGACGCCCACCTCGACGCCGCGGCAGTTGCGCAGGTGGGTGGACGGATCGGGAAATCGAGAGTGGCGCGGGCATCCTCCGTGATGCGGGCGGCGGTGTGCGCAGATGGTGCCATGCCGGAATGAAAAAAGGGTGGCCCTGCGGGCCACCCCATGCGTTCCGCGTGCTGGCCCGAACGGCCTTACTCCACCGTAACGCTCTTGGCCAGGTTGCGCGGCTTGTCCACGTCGGTGCCGCGCGCCAGCGCGGTGTGGTACGCCAGCAGCTGCACCGGAATGGTGTGCACGATCGGGCTGAGCACGCCGGCGTGGCGCGGGGTGCGGATGACATGCACGCCTTCGGACTCGTTGAAGTTGCTGTCCTGGTCGGCGAACACGAACAGCTCGCCACCGCGGGCGCGCACTTCCTGCATGTTCGACTTCACCTTTTCCAGCAGGCTGTCGTTGGGCGCGATCACCACCACCGGCATGTCCTCGTCCACCAGCGCCAGCGGCCCATGCTTCAGCTCACCGGCCGGATAGGCCTCGGCGTGGATGTAGGAGATTTCCTTGAGCTTGAGCGCGCCTTCCAGCGCGATCGGGTAATGCAGGCCACGGCCCAGGAACAGGGCGCTGCTCTTGCGCGCGAAGCGCTCGGCCCACGCCGCGATCTGCGGCTCCATGTTCAGCGCATGCTGCACGCTGCCCGGCAGGAAGCGCAGCTGCTCCAGGTAATCCGCTTCCTGTGCGGCATCGACGCGGCCGTGCAGCTTGCCCAGCACCACGGTCAGCTGGAACAGCGCGGCCAGCTGGGTGGTGAAGGCCTTGGTCGACGCCACGCCGATCTCGGCGCCGGCGCGGGTGTAGCAGACCAGTTCGCTGGCACGCGGAATCGCGCTCTCCGGCACGTTGCAGATCGACAGCGTGTGCTTGTGGCCCAGCGACTTGGCGTACTTCAGCGCTTCCATCGTATCCAGCGTTTCGCCGGACTGGGAGATGGTCACGATCAGGTGCTTGGGGTTGGCATACGCGGCGCGGTAGCGGTATTCGCTGGCGATTTCCACGCTGCAGGGCAGGCCGGCGATGGATTCGATCCAGTAGCGCGCGGTCAGGCCCGAGTAGTAGCTGGTGCCACAGGCCAGGATCTGCACGCCTTCGATGCCGGCCAGCACGGCCTCGGCATTCTTGCCGAACAGCTCGGCCGGGAAACCACCGGCATCGATCGCCGCTTCGAGGGTGTCACCCAGCGCACGCGGCTGCTCGTGGATTTCCTTCTGCATGAAGTGGCGGTACGGGCCCAGCTCCAGCGAGGCCAGCGACACGTCGGACAGGTGCACGTCGCGCTCGACCGGCTGGTCGTGCTCGTCGAACACCTGCACGCCATCGCGGCGGATGTCGGCGGTGTCGCCCTCTTCCAGGAAGATCACCTTGCGGGTGGCCGAGATCACCGCCGAGACGTCGGAGGCGACGAAGTTCTCGCCTTCGCCCAGGCCGACCAGCAGCGGGCAGCCCATGCGTGCGCAGACGAAATGGTCCGGCTCGGCACGGCTGACCACGGCCAGCGCATAGGCGCCGGTCAGTTCCTTCACCGTACGCTGCAGCGCGCCCAACAGGCTGTCGCCGCCCTTCAGGTGGTGGTGCATGAGGTGGGCGATCACTTCGGTGTCGGTCTGCGACTCGAAGGTGTAGCCCAGCGCGCGCAGCTTCTCGCGCTGCTCTTCATGGTTCTCGATGATGCCGTTGTGCACCAGCGCCACGCCGGCACTGATGTGCGGGTGCGCATTGGCCTCGGTCACCCCGCCATGGGTGGCCCAGCGGGTATGGCCGATGCCCAGCTGGGAATTGAAGCCTTCCGCCTCGGCAGCGACGGCCATTTCCGAGACGCGACCGGTACGGCGCACGCGGCGCACGTCCGCGCGCTCGGCACGGTCGATCACCGCGATGCCGGACGAATCGTAGCCGCGATACTCCAGCCGCTTCAGTCCTTCGATCAGCATCGGCACCACATCGCGATCAGCGATCGCACCCACGATTCCACACATGTCGGGCTATTCCTTGAAGACGGTCGCCGCATTCTAGCGTGGGTGTCCGCGCCGTCCCTCCTGTCCGCTTAATGAAAGTGTCCGCAACAGTGTCCGCGGACACCCGGACACGCGGAACCCAATCGCAAGCCATTGAAAAAGCGTGAAAAAAAGTTGGCACGGAGCGTGCTTGGTCTTTGGCACCACCGAAAGGCATGCTCCCGATGATCCGCGACACCTCTGCCCAGGACCAGATCGTTTCCGCCCCCTCTGCCAGCGCCCCCCGTGCGGCCTGGCAGCGCTACCGCTGGCCGGCCCTGGGTGCGGTTGCCCTGCTGGCCGCCATCGGCTGGGCCGTGCATGCCTGGTCCAACGCCAGCCGCTCCTTCGACAGCAGCCGGGTGCGCATCGCCGAAGTGCAGCGCGGCGACCTGGTGCGCGACATCGCCGCCGACGGCCGCGTCATCGCCGCCAACAGCCCGACCCTGTACGCCATTTCCGCAGGTACGGTGGACCTGAAGGTGGTGGCCGGCGACGTGGTCAAGAAGGGCCAGGAGCTGGCGATCATCGACAGCCCGGAACTGCGCAGCAAGCTGGCCCAGGAACAGGCCACCCTGGCCGGCCTGGAAGCGGAGGCCAGCCGCGCCGCGCTGGACGCCACCCTCGCCCGCGCCAAGTCGCGCAAGGAAACCGACCAGGCCAGCATCGAACGGCAGGCCGCCGACCGTGACCTGCAGCGCTACCAGCGCGGCTACGACGGCGGGGCGGTGCCGCAGATCGACCTGGCCAAGGCCCAGGACTCCCTGAAGAAGGCCGACATCACCCTGGCCAATGCGACGACCGATGCGCGCCTGCAGAGCCAGGGCGCCGATCTGGACGCGCGCAACAAGCGCCTGCTGGCCGATCGCCAGAAGGCGGTGGTGGCCGAAGTGCAGCGCCAGGTCGATGCGCTGACCCTGCGCGCGCCGTTCGACGGCCAGGTCGGTCAGGTGCAGGCCACCCAGGCCACCAACCTGGCGGCCAACGCGCCGGTGCTGGGCGTGGTCGACCTGTCCAAGTTCGAGGTGGAGATAAAGGTGCCGGAAAGCTTCGCCCGTGACCTGGCGATCGGCATGCCGGCGCAGCTGACCGGCGGCAACGGCAAGCCGTTCCCGGGTGAGATCAGCGCGGTCTCGCCGGAAGTGGTCAACGGCGAGGTCAACGCCCGCGTGCGCTTTGCCGCCGCGCAGCCGGAAGGCCTGCGCCAGAGCCAGCGCATGTCGGTGCGCGTGCTGCTCGATACCCGCAGGAACGTGATGAAGGTCGAGCGTGGCCCGTTCGTCGAACAGGGCAATGGCGTGGCCTACGTGATGGACGGCCGCACCGCGGTGCGCCGACCGGTGGAACTGGGCGTCAGCAGCCTGGGCGAAGTGGAAATCAAGTCGGGTGTGCAGCCGGGCGACCGCATCGTGGTCTCCGGCAGCGACCTGTTCAAGGACGCCGAACGCGTCTCCGTCAACTGACACATCCTGGAGAGAGGACACCCCATGTACATGCTTGAAATGCGTTCGGTCGCCAAGGTTTTCCGTACCGAACAGGTGGAAACCCACGCACTGCGCTCGCTGGAACTGCAGGTCAAGGAAGGCGAGTTCGTCGCCGTCACCGGTCCGTCCGGCTCCGGCAAGACCACCTTCCTCAACATCGCCGGCCTGCTGGAAACCTTCACCAGCGGCACCTACATGCTCGACGGCCAGGACGTCAGCACGCTGGGCGACGATGCCCGCAGCCGCATGCGCAACCAGAAGATCGGCTTCATCTTCCAGGGCTTCAACCTGATCCCCGACCTGAACCTGTTCGACAACGTCGACGTGCCGCTGCGCTACCGCAGGATGGGCGCCGGCGAACGCCGCGAGCGCATCGAGAAGGCGCTGAGCCAGGTCGGCCTGGGTTCGCGCATGAAGCACTACCCCAATGAACTCTCCGGCGGCCAGCAGCAGCGCGCCGCCATCGCCCGCGCCCTGGCCGGCAGCCCGCGCCTGCTGCTGGCCGACGAACCGACCGGCAACCTGGACACGCAGATGGCGCGTGGCGTGATGGAGCTGCTGGAAGAGATCAACGCCGCCGGCACCACCATCGTCATGGTCACCCATGACCCGGAGCTGGCCGCACGCGCGCAGCGCAACGTGCACATCGTCGATGGCCAGGTGACCGACCTGGTGCGTGAGCCGGTGCTGGCCACCCCGCGTCGCATCGTCGCCGTCAACGAGTGAGGGCCCGACCATGTTCGCCTACTACGCCCGACTGGCGGCGCGCAGCTTCCGCCGCAACAAGGTCCTGACCGCGCTGATGGTGGTTGCCATCGCGCTGGGCATCGGCGCCTCGATGACCACCCTGACCGTCTTCCACGTGCTCTCCGGCGATCCGATCCCGGACAAGAGCGATCGCCTGTTCTACGTGCAGCTCGATCCGGGCCCCCGCGGTGGCTACGTGCCCGGCGAGGAACCCAATTCGCAGATGACCCGCTTCGATGGCGAAGCCCTGCTGCGCGAAGCCAAGGCCGAGCGCCAGGCGCTGATGAGCGGCGGCGGCGGCACCATCGAGCCGGACGGCAGCAGCCTGCAGCCGTTCTCGATCGATACGCGCTGGACCTCGGCTGATTTCTTCCCGATGTTCGACGTGCCGATGCAGTACGGCCGTGCCTGGACCCGCCAGGACGACGACGGCCGCGCACGCGTGGTGGTCATCTCCAAGGCCCTGAACGACAAGCTGTACCAGGGCGGCAACAGCGTCGGCAAGGACATCCGCATGGATGGCCAGAGCTTCCGCATCGTCGGCGTGATGAAGGAATGGAATCCCGAACCGCAGTTCTTCGACCTCACCACCGGCAGCTTCGGCAAGGACGAAGATCTGCTGCTGCCGATGTCGACCTCGATGGACCTGAAGCTGGGCAGCAACGGCAACATGAACTGCTTCGGCGAAAACCCCGACGGCGACAGCTATTCGGTGAACGCCCCCTGCACCTGGCTGCAGTACTGGGCCGAGATGGACCCGGGCAAGGCCGACGACTACCGCCGCTACCTGGAAAACTACTCCAGCCAGCAGCGTGAGGCCGGCCGCTTCGAGCGCCCGCCGAACGTGCGCCTGCGCAACGTGATGGAGTGGCTGGACTTCAACGGCGCGGTGCCCAGCGATGTGCGCCTGCAGCTGTGGCTGGCGCTGGGCTTCCTCGGCGTGTGCCTGGTCAACACGGTGGGCCTGCTGCTGGCCAAGTTCCTGCGCCGCAGCGGTGAGATCGGCGTGCGGCGCGCGCTCGGTGCCAGCCGTGGCCAGATCTTCCTGCAGTGCCTGGTGGAAGCCGGAGCGGTAGGCGTGGTCGGCGGCGTGCTCGGCATCGGCGTGGCCCTGCTTGGCCTGTTCGCCGTGCGCCAGCAGCCGGTGGACTACGCCAAGCTGGCCCACCTGGACGGCAGCATGCTGCTGCTGGCCATCGGCCTGACCCTGTTTGCCAGCCTTGCTGCCGGTTTCCTGCCCGCCTGGCGCGCGATGCAGGTCACCCCGGCCATCCAGCTCAAGTCGCAGTAAGTACCGGAACGAGGACTCCCATGGACATCCGCCCCATCCTCAGCACCCTGCGCCGGCACAAGACCGCTGCCGCACTGATCGTGCTGGAAGTCGCCCTGACCTGCGCCATCGTCTGCAACGCGCTGTTCCTGGTCAGCCAACGCGTGGAAAAGATCAGCATGCCCAGCGGCATCGCCGAGAACGAACTGGTGATGGTCCGCGTCAGCGGCATCGGCAAGCAGACCAACGGCATGGCCCGCACCCGCGAGGACCTGGCGTCGCTGCGCGCCATCCCCGGCGTCACCAGCGCCACCATCATCAACCAGCTGCCGTTCCGCAGCGGCTCGTCCAGCAGCAGCATCCAGCGCCAGCAGGACCAGGAGCGGCCGACCACCGAGGCATCGATGTACACGATGTCCGAGGATGGCATCCGCACGATGGGCATCAACGTGATCGCCGGGCGTGACTTCCTGCCCGACGAGTACATGGACTACGCCGTCGTCTCCAAGGCCGGTTCCAAGGACAAGGCGGTGCCGGTGATCTTCAGCCAGGCCACCGCCGCGAAGATGGAACCCGACGGCAGCGCGCTGGGCAAGACCTACTACATGGGCAAGCAGCCGCTGCACGTGGTCGGCATCGTCGATACCCTGACCACGCCTACCGGCTGGGACGACAACTGGGACGAGTCGATGCTGATGCCGCTGCGCCGCGGCTTCGACGAAGGCGCCACCTACATGCTGCGCACCGCCCCCGAGCGCCGCGATGAAGTGCTCAAGGCCGCCGTCGCCGCGCTGGAGCGCAACGATGCCAATCGCCTGATGCGGGACAAGAAGACCTACGAGGACCAGCGCAACGACTACTTCAAGAACGACCGCGCCATGGTCGGCCTGCTGGTGACGGTGTCCATCGCCCTGCTGGTGGTCACCGCACTGGGCATCATCGGCCTGGCCAGCTTCTGGGTGCAGCAGCGCAGCAAGCAGATCGGCATCCGTCGTGCGTTGGGTGCGACCCGTGGGCAGATCCTGCGCTACTTCCAGACCGAGAACTTCCTGCTGGCTACGCTGGGCATCGTGCTGGGCATGCTCGCCGCGTACGCGATCAACCTGGCGCTGATGAACATGTACGAGCTGCCGCGCATGCCGCTGCTGTACCTGCCGCTGGGCGCGGTGCTGCTGTGGGTGCTGGGCCAGGTCGCGGTGTTCGGCCCGGCCCGCCGCGCCGCCGCCGTGCCGCCGGCCGTTGCCACCCGGGGGGCGTGAGCGGTCGGCCGTTGCGGCGTCGTCACTTTGGCTATATTGGGAAGCTGACGCTAGCGCCGGGCCATGCCCGGCGGCTTTACTGCACCCTCGTCCGCCGGGCATGGCCCGGCGCTACCCCTGACCGGGCATGCCCGGCGCCACCCTTCTGCGAACCATGCCCGCGATCCTGATCATCGACGACAACGCCAGCGTGGGTACCGCGCTGGACGTGCTGTTTTCCCTGCATGACATCGACACCCTGCAGGCGCAGAGCCCGGCCGACGGCCTGGCGATGCTGGAAGCACACGCCGTCGACCTGGTCATCCAGGACATGAACTTCACCGAGGACACCACCTCGGGCGAAGAAGGCGAGGCCCTGTTCGCGCAGATCCGCGCGCGCCATCCCGACCTGCCGGTCATCCTGCTCACCGCCTGGACGCACCTGAGCAGCGCGGTGGATCTGGTCAAGGCCGGCGCCGCCGATTATCTGGCCAAGCCATGGGATGACCGCAAGCTGCTGACCACGGTCAACAACCTGCTGGAACTGTCCGAAGCGCGCCGCGAGCTGGACCAGCGTCGCGCCCGCGAGGAACGCCAGCGCAACGCGCTGGAAGAGAAGTACGAACTGTGCGGCGCGGTGTTTGCCGATCCCGCCAGCGAACGTGTCATCGCCCTGGCCTGCCAGGTCGCGCGTTCGGAACTGCCGGTGCTGATCACCGGCCCCAATGGCGCCGGCAAGGAAAAGATCGCGCAGATCATCCAGGCCAATTCGCTGGTGGCCAAGGGCCCGTTCGTGGCGGTCAACTGTGGTGCCCTGCCCTCCGAACTGATCGAGGCCGAACTGTTCGGCGCCGAAGCGGGTGCGTACACGGGCGCCAACAAGGCGCGCGAGGGCAAGTTCGAAGCCGCCGACGGCGGCACGCTGTTCCTGGACGAGATCGGCAACCTGTCGCTGGGCGGGCAGATGAAACTGCTGCGCGTGCTGGAAACCGGCCGCTTCGAGCGCCTGGGCTCCAACCGCGAGCGGCAGGTGAAGGTCCGCGTGGTCAGCGCGACCAATGCCGACCTGCCGGCGATGATCCGCGACGGCAGCTTCCGCGAAGACCTCTATTACCGACTCAACACGGTGGAACTGGTGCTGCCGCCGCTGGCGGAGCGCCCGGGCGACATCGTGCCGCTGGCCGAGCGCTTCCTCAGCGCCGGCAAGCCGCTGTCCACCGCTGCTGCCGCCGCACTACAACGGCACCCGTGGCCGGGCAACGTGCGCGAGCTGCGCAACGTGATCCAGCGTGCCGAGCTGCTGGCCAGCGGCAACCGTATCGAGGTGGCCGACCTCAACCTGCCGCGTGCAGCGGCCGCGCCGCGCCCGACCCCGAGCGCCGGCAACGATCTCGACCGTGCACGCATCGAGGACGTGCTGGCCCGCAACCACGGCGTCATCGCCCAGGCCGCGGCCGAGCTCGGCCTGAGCCGCCAGGCGCTGTACCGGCGCATGGACCGCCACGGCATTCCGCGCGAATGAAACGGCGCTCCTTCACCTTCCTCCTGTTCCTGCGCCTGCTGCCGGTGCTGGCGCTGGCCGCCGCGCTGCCGTGGCTGCTGGCCTACTGGATGAACCACGGCTGGTGGGTGACGGGGATCTCCTCGGTCGTGCTGCTGTCGCTGATGTGGTGGTCGCTGCGACGCGCTACCGCACCGGTGCGCTCGCTGATGCGCGCACTGGCCGGCACCACCAGCAGCTATCGCGACGGTGAGTTCAACTTCGGCGTGTACTGGCCAGGCAACGACGAACTGGGCGACCTGGTGGACGCACACCGCGAACTGGGCGACGTGCTGCGCGAGCAGCGCCAGGGCCTGGTGCAGCGCGAACTGCTGCTGGACACCATGGTGCAGAACACGCCGGTGGCGATGCTGCTGATCGCGGCCGGTGGCGATGGCATTTCCCGCGTGGTGTTCTCCAACCTGGCCGCACGCAAGCTGCTGCACGGTGGCTGGAAGCTGGAAGGCCAGCGCATGGAAGAGGTGCTTGAACAGCTGCCGGTGGAACTGCGCGATGCCATCGCACGCGGTGGTGACAGCCTGTTCGCGGTGCGCGCGGAGGTCGAGGACGGCGTCGAGCCCGATGAGGACGACGAGCAGGTCTACCACCTGTCGCGGCGCGCATTCCATCTGAACGGCCGCCCGCACGACCTGCTGCTGGTGCGCCAGCTGACCGCCGAACTGCGCCGCCAGGAAGTGCAGACCTGGAAGAAGGTGATCCGGGTGATCAGCCACGAACTGAACAATTCGCTGGCACCGATCGCCTCGCTCGCCCACTCCGGCGGCGAACTGGTCAAGCGCGAGCGTTTCGATCGCCTGCCCGAGATCTTCAGCACCATCGAAGACCGCGCACGCCATCTGGAAGGCTTCATCCGCGGCTATGCACGCTTCGCCAAACTGCCGCAGCCGCAGCTGCAGACCGTGCACTGGGCGCCGTTCCTGTCCAGCCTGCGCCAGCAGATTCCCTTCGGCATGGACCGCGAGCCGGACGAGACGCTGAGCAGCCGCATCGACATCGCCCAGTTCGGCCAGGCGCTGTTGAACCTGCTGAAGAACGCGCACGAAGCCTGTGCCGAAGCGGAGCCGCCCAACGACGACGTGCAGGTGCAGTTGACGCGGTTGCCGCAGTGGCTGCGCCTGGACGTGCTGGACCGCGGCAAGGGCATGAACGAGCAGGTGCTGCAGAACGCGCTGATGCCGTTCTATTCAACCAAGCGCAACGGCACCGGCCTGGGCCTGGCGCTGACCCGCGAGATCGTCGAGGCACACGGCGGCAGGGTTTCCCTGCAGAACCGCGGTGATGGCGGCTTGTGCGTGTCGATCCTGCTGCCGGTGAGTTGACCGGTTCGTCGCATCCACGCATGGCGTGGATCTACTGCAACGCCGCCAACACCCGGCAGATCCACGCCATGCGTGGATGCGGTTCCGGGTAGCGCCGGGCCATGCCCGGCGGCAGTAGATCCACGCCATGCGTGGATAGGCCGACCAAGGTCGGCCGCTACCAACAGCGGTGCCTCAACCCTTCTTCACCGGCCGCTTCCAACCGTCGATCGTCTCCTGCCGCGCACGGGCCAGGGTCAGCTTGCCGTCCGGCGCATCACGGGTGATGACCGAGCCCGCCGCGATGGTCGCGCCTTCGCCGATCGTCACCGGCGCCACCAGCGCGCTGTTGGAACCGATGAAGGCCTTGTCGCCGATGGTCGTGGTCGACTTGTTCACCCCGTCGTAGTTGCAGGTGATGGTGCCGGCGCCGATGTTGACCTTGCTGCCGATCACCGCATCGCCCAGGTAGGTCAGGTGGTTGGCCTTGCTGCCCACGCCCAGGGTGACCTTCTTGGTTTCCACGAAGTTACCCACGTGCACGCCGTCGGCCAGCACGGTGCCCGGGCGCAGGCGCGCGAACGGGCCGATCTGCGCGGCACCTTCGGACACCACGCCTTCCAGGTCACAGTGCGCGCGTACTTCGGTACCCGGCCCCAGGCGCACATCCTTCAAGCGGGTGAACGGCCCCACGGTCACGCCGTCGGCCAGCTCCACCCTGCCTTCCAGGATCACATCGACATCGATCAGCACGTCGCTGCCGACCGTGACCTCGCCGCGGATATCCAGCCTCGCCGGATCCAGCACGCGCGCGCCCTGCGTGCACAGGGCACGCACCGCGCGCCGCTGCCATGCACGCTCCAGCTGCGACAGCTGCCAGGGATCATTCGCGCCTTCGGCTTCCTGCGCGTCGGACACCAGGGCCATCTCCGCCGGGGTGTACTCGTGCGCGGCGAAGGCAAACACATCGGTCAGGTAGTACTCGCCCTGCGCATTGCTGTTGGAGAGCTGCGACAGCCAGCGGCGCAGCGCGGTCGATTCGGCGGCAATGATGCCGGTATTGATGGTGCGCACCCGCAGCTGGTCGTCGTTGGCGTCCTTCTGCTCGACGATCGAACCGACCCGGCCTTCGGCATCGCGCAGCACGCGGCCATAGCCGGTCGGGTCCTCGACCTCGGCCACCAGCACCGCAAGGCGACCCGGCTGGGCAAGCAGGTGGCGCAGGGTGTCCGCGCGGATCAGCGGCACGTCGCCGTACAGCACCAGCACCTGCGCCGCATCCGGCACTTCCGGCATCGCCTGCGCCACTGCATGGCCGGTACCCAGCTGCTGCGCCTGTTCGGCCCACAACAGGTCGGTCTGGTCGGCGAAGCGCTGCCGCACGGCTTCACCGCCATGCCCGTACACCACATGGATGGCGGCCGGTTGCAGTTCGCGTGCCGCGGCGATCACATGGGCCAGCATCGGCTGGCCGGCGATCGGCTGCAGCACTTTCGGCAACACGGATTTCATGCGCTTGCCAGCGCCGGCGGCGAGGATGATGACGTGCAGGGCTTGGGTCATGGGGCAGCGGTCCGTGGTTCGTTGCCGGTGATTCTAGAGCGTCCGCCGTTAACATGGCGGCCTGTAGGACCCCATCGTGGCGCTGACCAGCGGCGGCGCACGCACGATTTCTGGAAGCACCGCAGCCTGCCAGGCGCTAGGTTGAGGCGCCCTTCCTTGAACACCTCGCAGATGAACGCCATTGCTCCGACAGCCGTCGCCTCGGCTCCCGTGACGCTGACCGCCCACTCGCCCGCACTGGCAGCACCCGCAGGGCGTGCGCCACTGGACCTGATCGACATCCGCAACAGTCCCCCGATTGAGCGCCAGATGGCACGCGCGGCCACGGTGGCACGGCAGATATTTCCACAGCTGCCCCGGTCGGACAGTGCTGACAACGAGGTGCTGGTGTCCCAGCTGTTGAAGAGTGCCCCGCCAGAGCAGGGGGACGGGACGCCGGTCATGCCTCGCGTCCCGCCGCTGCAAGCCACGTTGGTGCAACCATCGACGTCAGCCCAGGCAGTGCCTTCGGTGTCCCGGCCAGTCAGCGACGTCCAGCGCCAGCGCGCCGAGCGCATGGCTGCGCTGATCTTCGGCAGCACGCTGGACAAGCGAGGCTTCTCCACGCAGGCCAGCGGCAGCGCAGCTGGCACGACCGAGATGTTCCATTGCCTGATGCGCGACCAGCCCACGGCGATCCCCTCGCCTGGTGCGGGGCCGGCCGCCCAGTCTGGCAAACGGGACTGCGAGGGCGTCTCCCGCATTCCCCGGCTGCAGCGGCCGATGTAGGCCGCGCGGACGCTCAAGCTGGAATGGCGCTGTCCACAGTCTTCACGGAGGATGAGGCGCCGGTCCCGGCAGTTGGGCAGACATCGGTGCGTCGCTGCCGCTGATTGCAGCGCGTCGGCCGTTAACATGGCGGCCTGCCCGCTTCGATTGCCGCCATGAGCCTGATCCGCCAGGGAAGCGCCTACATTGTCATCGGCCTGCTGCAGCTCATGCTGGACTGGCTGGTGTTTGTCGCCCTCACGGCGGCGGGCGTGCCGGTGGCCCCGGGCAACATCGCCGGGCGCGTGGCCGGCATGCTGCTGGGCTTCTGGTTGAACGGGCGGATCACCTTCGCCGATGCGCAGGGCCGGCAGCGCCTGGGCTGGCGGCGCTTCGCCCGCTTCCTGCCGCTGTGGCTGCTGCTGACCGTGGCCAGCACGCTGCTGGTGTCCGCCGCCCACCATGCACTGGGTCTGCAGTACGCCTGGCTGGCCAAGCCACTGGTGGAAGCGGCGCTGGCCGGGGTGTCGTTCCTGCTGATGCGCTACGTGGTGTATCGCTGACGACCGGCCGGGTAGAGTCGACCGTTGGTCGACTGCTCTGTTGGGGCCGCTTGAAACCCGCGCTGCGCGCGATAGTCGACCAACGGTCGACTCTACCAACGCTGACGGCACAAACAAAAACGCCGGCACGAGCAGTCTGTGTAAAAACTGAAAGCGGCTCCCCGGCGTAGCCCCCACAATGCCCGCAACGTACGTTGCGGGCATTGTCTTATGCGCTATGTGTCAGGGCAGGATCGGGATCAGACGGCGTTGTTCCCTCTTTCGCTGGAGGAG
>JAAIGF010319264.1_pt1 | contig 24412 bp, 18 predicted proteins | sample 6487441 | NCBI WGS metagenome assembly JAAIGF01 (sample SAMN13974129, study PRJNA590717) | phyllosphere metagenome | biome: pepper field; feature: multiple bacterial spot infested pepper fields; material: pepper leaves; isolation source: leaves from pepper fields | host: Capsicum annuum ... | reverse complement strand
ACCCGCTGCTGGACGATGTGAACCTGGCCGGTGCCAACGGCATCCTGGTCAACATCACCGCCGGCGCCGACTTCACCATGGCCGAGTTCGACGAGATCGGCCGCACCATCGATGGCTTCGCTTCGGAAGACGCCACCGTGGTGGTGGGTACCGTGCTCGACCCGGACATGCAGGACGAAGTGCGCGTGACCGTGGTGGCCACCGGCCTGAACCGCGTGGCCGCCAGCAAGAGCCAGCGTCCGGGCGAGCGTGCACCGATCAAGCTGGTGCGCAATGCCACCACCGGTCAGCCGGAGTTCGCCGACTTCGACAACGGCGGCGACGCCGTGGCCAAGGCCGTCGGCGGCGTGGGCCTGGGTCTGCGCCGCGCGAGCAGCGACAGCGTGGCAGCTTCCAGCCCGGCCGCATCGAGCAGCCCGGCCGCTGCACCGGCCGCGGCAGAGCTGCCCAACGATTACCTGGACATCCCGGCGTTCCTGCGCCGCCAGGCGGACTGATCGCCGCCACCGGGGCTTGTCCTCCCCGGTGAACGGTCACCATGTCCTTGTTGCAGGCGCCGGGCCAGGATCGGCCCGGCTGCCCTGCTGAAGTGCGCCGCAAGGTGCGCTGCTGCTTCCTGCCGGCTTTCAGCCAGGGTAGGGGCGGCCCCGTGTTAATCTAGGCAACTCTTCTGGCGTGGCCATAGCGGCCGGCCGCCTGCATCTGGCACATCCATGATCCCGCAACGCACCCTCAAGAACACGATCCGCGCCACCGGCGTCGGCCTGCACAGCGGCGACAAGGTCTACATGACCCTGCGCCCGGCACCGGTCAACCATGGCATCGTGTTCCGTCGTGTGGATCTGCAGCCGGTGGTGGAAGTACCGGCCAAAGCCGAGCTGGTCACCGAGGTCACCCTGTGTACCGGCCTGACCTGCCACGATGCCAAGATCCAGACCGTTGAACACCTGATGTCGGCCTTGGCCGGTCTGGGCGTGGACAACATCATCGTCGAGCTGTCCTCGGCCGAGCTGCCGATCATGGACGGTTCCTCCGGTCCGTTCGTGTTTCTGCTGCAGTCCGCCGGCATCCAGGAACAGGACGCGCCCAAGCGTTTCATCCGCGTGTTGAAGAAAGTGGAAGTCACCGAAGGCGACAAGGTCGCCAGTTTCAGTCCGTACGAAGGATTCAAGCTGGGCTTCACCATCCAGTTCGACCACCCGATGATTCCGGCCAAGCAGTCGCGCCAGGAAATCGAGTTCTCGACCACGGCCTACGCCAAGGAAATCTCGCGCGCCCGCACCTTCGGGTTCATGCGCGACCTGGAATACATGCGCGAGCGCAATCTCGGCCTCGGTGGCTCGATGGACAACGCCATCGTGCTGGACGAGTTCCGCGTGCTCAATGAAGACGGCCTGCGCTATGCGGACGAGTTCGTGCGCCACAAGATTCTCGATGCCATCGGCGACCTCTACCTGGCCGGCGGCCAGGTGCTGGGCGCCTACGAGGGCTTCAAGTCGGGCCATGCGTTGAACAACAAGCTGGTGCGCGCTCTGATCGCCGACGCCAGCGCGTGGGAATGGGTGAGCTACGAAGCCCCGGCCGCAGCCGAGCCGGTGGCCTACGGCAGTCCGGCCTACGCCTGAGAGGGGATGGCCCCCGTAAAAGCGACGCCGCCGCAGGGCGGCGTCATCGCTTCCGGGCCTCCACGCGGCGTGTCGGCGAGCCGGCGATGAAGGTCACAGTTCGTGAACCCCGGGCATGTAAAGCCTGAACTTAACAAATAAATAACAAAACCCTAACGACTGGACGGGGTGAGCCCGTTAGGATGCCCCCCGGCCCTCGTAAAAGTTTCACGCCACGGCGACATCGCCGTGACGCACGGGGAGCGGGGCAGGATGCACCCGCGGTCGTCAGCGTTTTCCCTTCGGGAGGACGTCCTGCAGGCTTGCCAAGGCGTCGCGTAGCCCTTTGTGCGTGGCGGCTGAAACTGCGTGGGGTCCGTTCTGGTTGTCATGTGCTGGGGAGCGCACGGGAACGGGGGACGCAGTCTTGATGGTCACCTTGGTGGCCTTCAGCCCGATGGAGCGGGCCGCGTCGATCAACTGCGCCTCGGCAAGCCTCAGCTTGGCGTGCCAGACGGGGGAGTCGACGAGAAAAACGAGGTGTTCGTCGTGTGTGTTCGCAAGCCGGCAATGGTTGCGCAGCGCAGGCGGCAAGTGGGGGCGCAACTGCCGGTCCAGCGCGTCGAGCCACAAGGCCCGACGCAGCGGATTCCCGGATTTGTCCGCCATGACCGCATCCAGCGCCGGTTTCGGTGCTGACGCGGTACGGACGCTGGATTTCGGCTCTGACATGAAAACTCACAGATGGCATTCAAAAAGATCGTAATCAAAACGCGTGAAAGCAGGAACAAAACGGCGTTCACGCGTCTACAGCACTACTTCGAGGACCGTCCGCGCGCGCTGCTGGGCAGCGTGCTCGGCGTCGGCTGCATTATCGGCTTTGCCGGTGGCATGGGCGCCAACCTGCTCGGCGATGCGCACCTGCGCAGCCAGGTCGCGCAGCAGGAGCAGGAGCTGGCCAAGGTCCGCGCCGATGCGCAGACCCAGGTCAACGCGCTGGCCGCCCGTCTGGGCGAGCTGCAGGCGCAGGCTACCCGCCTCAATGCACTGGGCGAGCGGCTGACCGCGATGGGCAAGCTGGAAGACGGCGAGTTCGACTTCAACGAGACCCCGGGTCTGGGTGACGGCGATGCCGGTGGTCCGGTGGCCGATATCCCGGTCAACGACGTCAACGCCGACTTACAGGTGCTGGAGCAGCGTTTTGCTGCTTCAGGCCGCCAGCTGTCGGTGATGGAATCGCTGATGTTCGACCACCAGCTGCAGCAGAACGCCGTGCCCTCGCGCATGCCGATCCGCAACAGCTACGTGACCTCCGGCTTCGGCAACCGCGCCGACCCGTTCGGCCGCGGTGTGGGCAGCCACAAGGGCATCGACTTCCATGCCCGCGTCGGCGACCCGGTGATGTCGGTGGCCGATGGCGTGGTCAGCTTCTCCGGCGTGAAGGGCGGCTACGGCAACGTGGTCGACGTCGACCATGGCAACGGCTATGTGACGCGATATGCGCACAACTCCCGCCTGGTGGTGAAGCCGGGCGACCTGGTGCGGGCCGGACAGGAAGTGGCCAAGGCCGGTTCCACGGGCCGGTCCACCGGTGCCCACGTGCACTTCGAGGTCTGGGAGAACGGTCGCGTGGTCAACCCGCGCAAGTTCCTCGGCGACGGTGGCAATACCCCGGTCGGTCGCGTCTCGCGCGGCTGATACGGCCAGAACAGGACAGACGGTGCCTGCGGAGGTTGAAACCCCGCGGGGCCGTCCCAAGCTACAATGGATGTAGCCACCGACAGGGCGCCATGCGCCCTGTTTCGTTTGCGGCGGACGGATCCCCCCTGGAACCGTGCGGCGTTCACCTGACAACCCGGTTCCTTCAATGATCAACAGCCTGCTTACCCGCGTCTTCGGCAGTCGTAACGAACGACAGCTGCGCCAGCTCAACCGCATCGTCGCCAAGATCAATGCGCTGGAGCCGGAGATGGAGAAGCTCAGCGACGAGCAGCTCCAGGCCAGGACGCCGGAGTTCAAGCAGCGCATCGCCGACGGTGAGGCCCTGGACAAGGTGCTGCCGGAAGCTTTCGCCGTCTGCCGCGAAGCCAGCCGCCGCGTCATGGGCATGCGCCACTACGACGTGCAGCTGATCGGGGGCATGGTGCTGCACCTGGGCAAGATCGCCGAAATGCGCACCGGTGAGGGCAAGACCCTGGTGGCGACGCTGCCGGTGTACCTCAACGCGCTGGAAGGCAAGGGCGTGCACGTGGTCACCGTCAACGACTACCTGGCCCGCCGTGACTCGGCGCAGATGGGCAAGCTGTACAACTGGCTGGGCCTGAGCGTGGGCGTGGTGTATCCGGGCATGCCGCACAGCGACAAGCGCGAGGCCTACAACGCCGACATCACCTACGGCACCAACAACGAATTCGGCTTCGATTACCTGCGCGACAACATGGCGCTGTCGCGGGCCGACCGCTACCAGCGTGAGCTGCACTACGCCATCGTCGACGAGGTCGACTCGATCCTGATCGACGAGGCGCGCACGCCGCTGATCATTTCCGGTCCGGCCGACGATTCCCCCGAGCTGTACATCCGCGTCAACCGGGTGGTGCCCAACCTGATCAAACAGGAAGCCGAAGACGGCGAGGGCGACTTCTGGGTCGACGAGAAGGGCAAGCAGGTCCATCTGTCCGAGGCAGGCATGGAGCATGCCGAGCGTCTGCTGGTCGAAGCGGGCATTCTCGACGCCGAAACCGAAGGCCTGTACGCGCCGCAGAACCTGGCAGTGGTCCATCACCTCAATGCCGCACTGCGCGCGCACGCCATCTACCAGCGCGATGTGGACTACATCGTGCGCGATGGCGAAGTGGTCATCGTCGATGAGTTCACCGGCCGCACCCTGTCCGGCCGCCGCTGGTCCGACGGCCTGCACCAGGCGGTGGAGGCCAAGGAAGGCGTGCCGGTCCAGCGCGAGAACCAGACGCTGGCCAGCATCACCTTCCAGAACCTGTTCCGCATGTACAAAAAGCTGTCCGGCATGACCGGTACCGCTGATACCGAAGCGTTCGAGTTCCAGAGCATCTACGGGCTGGAAGTGGTGGTGATTCCGACCAACCGGCCGACCCTGCGCAAGGACGCACCGGACCAGGTGTTCCTCAACCGCCAGGGCAAGTTCAACGCGGTGCTGGCCGACATCCAGGACTGCAACAAGCGTGGCCAGCCGGTGCTGGTGGGTACCACCTCCATCGAAACCTCGGAGATGCTCTCCGAGCACCTGCGCAAGGCGGGCGTGCACCACGAAGTGCTCAACGCCAAGCAGCATGACCGCGAAGCGACCATCGTGGCCAACGCCGGCCGTCCTGGCGCGGTGACCATCGCCACCAACATGGCCGGTCGTGGTACCGACATCGTGCTGGGCGGCTCGCTGGAAACCGAACTGCACGAGCTCGGCGAGGACGCCACCGAAGCACAGAAGGCGGCGGTCAAGGCGGCCTGGAAGGAACGTCACGACGCGGTCAAGGCGGCCGGCGGTCTGCATATCGTAGGTACCGAGCGCCACGAATCGCGCCGTATCGACAACCAGCTGCGCGGCCGTTCAGGCCGCCAGGGCGACCCCGGTTCGTCGCGCTTCTATCTGTCGCTGGAAGACAACCTCATCCGTGTCTTCGGCGGTGAGCGTGTCCAGAAGATGATGCGCATGATGGGCATGAAGGATGACGACGTCATCGAGGATCGTCTGGTAAGCCGGGTCATCGAGAAGTCCCAGCGCAAGGTCGAAGCGCACAACTTCGATATCCGCAAGAACCTGCTGGATTTCGACGATGTCAACAACGACCAGCGCAAGGTGATCTACGGCCAGCGCGACGAACTTCTCGACGCCGAGTCGCTCAAGGAGAACGTCGAGGGCATCCGCGGCGACGTGATCTACGATGTGGTCGCTCGCTTCGTGCCGCCCAACTCGATCGACGAACAGTGGGATCTGCGCGGCCTGGAGGCCACCCTGGAGTCCGACTTCGGGCTGCAGATGTCGCTGACCGAGCTGGTCAAGTCGCATGAGGAGCTCGACGCCGAAGGCATCGCCCAGAAGGTGCAGGAGCGTGTGGACGCACATTTTGCCGAGAAGGAAGCCGGCGTGGGCCAGGACACCATGCGGGCGCTGGAAAAGCACGTCATGCTGACCGTGCTCGACCAGAGCTGGAAGGAGCATCTGGCGCGCATGGACTATCTGCGCCAGGGCATCTATCTGCGCGGCTATGCGCAGAAGCAGCCCAAGCAGGAGTACAAGAAGGAAGCGTTCGAGCTGTTCTCGGGCATGCTGGAAGACGTCAAGCGCGAAGTGGTGACTCTGCTCTCGCGTGTGCGCATCCGCAGCGACGAGGAAGTGGCCGCGCTGGAAGCCGCCGAGCGCCAGCAGGCGCAGGCGCGCCTGAGCCAGTCGCAGTTCCAGCACCAGGACGCCGGCAGCTACAGTGCCGACGAGGAAGCTTCACAGGTCGAAGCGGCGCAGCATGCCGGCCAGGCGCAGCGCGACGAGCCGAAGATCGGCCGCAACGATCCCTGCCCGTGCGGCAGCGGCAAGAAGTACAAGCACTGCCACGGCCAGTTGAATTGACCCAACGCAGGCAGGGCCGGGTCTGCCCGGCCTCTGTTGCGGGAGCTTCGTGCTTCCGCCAGACGCCCCGCCCAGTGCGGGGCGTTTCTGTTCTATCCTCCCACCATGCCTTCCCCGACACGATCGATCCATGTAGTGGCTGGCGTCATCACCGACGCGCGTGGCCGCATCCTGCTCAACCGCCGTACCGACAACCGCGACATGGCGGGCCTCTGGGAGTTTCCGGGTGGCAAGCGGGAACCCGGTGAAAGCTCCGAGCAGGCGCTGGTCCGCGAACTGCGCGAAGAGCTGGGCATCGAGGCTGACGTCGGCAACTGGATCATGGATGTGCCGCAGCGCTACCCGGACAAGCATCTGGTGCTGGAGGTACGGCACATCCGCAGCTGGAAGGGCAGCCCGCGTGGCCGCGAAGGCCAGGCCATCACGTGGGTGGCGCCGGAGAAGCTGGGCCGCTACTCCATGCCACCGGCGGACCTGCCGGTGGTCGCCGCACTGCGTCATCCCGACCGCTACCTGATCACACCAGCGGTCGGCGCCGACGCAGCCGATGCGCTGCAATGGCAGCAGCAGCTGCAGCGCGCCGTGGACAGTGGCCTGCAGCGTATCCAGCTGCGCCCCGGTCAGGACCACCCCGAGTGGGCGGCGCTCGTCGCCGATGCAGTGAAAGGCCAGCGCAGGCCCGTGCAGTGGCTGCTCAACCGCGATATCGCCCTGGCCCGCGAACTGGGCATCGGCGTGCACCTGGGCAGCGAGCAGCTGCATACGCTGGCCGCACGGCCCCTGCCTGCGGACCAGCTGGTGGCCGCCTCCTGCCATGACCTGCCAGCGCTGCAGGCCGCGCAGCGCCTGGGCTGCGACTTCGCCGTGCTGGGGCCGGTGCAGACGACCGCCTCGCACCCCGGCGCGCTGCCGATGGGCTGGGAGGCGTTCGCCGCACTGCGCGCCCAGGTCTCCCTGCCGATCTACGCGCTGGGTGGTCTGGGCGTGGACGACATCACCACCGCCCGCCAGAACGGCGCCCAGGGTATCGCAGCGATTTCCGGGTTATGGTCGGCTTGAGGGTTGGTTCTTGCATGACGCAAGACGCACGTCCTTCGTGATTGCTGCGCGCAGGATGCTCGGCGTTTTCGTCGATGACCTCGTCACAAACAACCTGTATTCCAACTTTTCTTAACAACGCCGGCCCTCAATTACATCCCTACGATTGAAGGTTTCAATGCGTGTGGAAAACGTGTTGCGGTGACGCGCTGCGCGCTTCTAAATCGAAGCGTACAGGCAAGGTGTCATCGAGGATGTCGTCGGAACTTTTTCGCAGGGAAGTGCTGGATGCAAAGCGAGCCGGGTGGCTCGGGGCGATCTGCGTCGTGCAGCCTGTCCGGTTCTGGGTTCTCGCAGCGGGCGCAGCCGCATTGGCGCTTGCGGTGGTGCTGGTGCTCGCCTTCGGAACTTACACGCGTCGCTCGCGTGTTACAGGTCAGCTGGTTCCAGTCAATGGACTGGCCGTCGTCGTAGCACCGACCTCAGGTCTCATCTCCCAGATCCGGGTGGTAGAAGGCGATGAAGTGGATGCAGGCCAGATACTCGCCGTCCTCAGCGTGCCGCGCGCCACCACGGTAGACGGCGACACCGCCGCCGCACTCGCCTCTCGACTGGAGCGTCGTGCCGCAGGACTGAAAGCTGCACAGGACGCGCGCGAGCACCGTTCCGTTGTGCGGCGTCAGGGACTGTCGCGTCAGCTCGCGAGCGCGCGCGTCGAGCTTCAGCAGATCGAAGCCGAAATCCACACCCGGCAGCAACAGGTCAGCATTGCGCAGGAGACGTTCGAGCGCATGCGACGACTGGAGGAGCAGCGCTTCGTCAGCGCCGTCGAAGTAAAGCAGCAGGTTTCGGCCGTGCTTGCCCAGACCGCAGAGTTGCAGTCATTACGCAGACAGGCGGTCTCGATGAGAAGGCTCATCACTCAACTGGGACAGACGGTCGACGAGCTACCAGCCGAGGAACGCGCAGCGCACGCTGACTACCAAAGGGACGTCGCACTGCTTGAACAGGAGCGTGTTGAGAATGCCGCGCGGAGCGAGATTGCCGTCATCGCTGCATCCTCTGGCGTCGTCTCCCTGCAGCAGGTGAAAGCGGGTCAAGCTGTCCGGGCCGGGCAGGCATTGATGAGTGTATTGCCCGGTGATGGAACGCTGGAGGCCGAGTTGCTGGTGCCCAGCAGGGCGATCGGCTTCATCGAGCCTGGCGATAAAGTTCTGCTGCGTTACCAAGCGTATCCATATCAGAAGTTTGGCCACCATGCGGCTGCTGTTTCAAAGATCAGCCGTAGCACGATTGCACAAACTGACGGATTGAAAGCGAACGAGCCGCTCTATCGCATCACGGTGGCGCTGGACAACCAGGCCATACAAGCCTATGGCAAACCGGAGCCGCTTAAACCAGGAATGCTGGTGGAAGCCGACATTCTGGGTGAAACGCGGTCTATCTTCGAATGGGCTTTTGAGCCGATCTACTCGGTTAAAGGATCTGTGTTCGGGCGCTGACTGCAGCAACGCCCGAGACAGCGAGTCGCTGGAAAATTCCAGCATCATGCACGCCGCAGGTGTGCGCTTCATAAGGGAAATGAAATGCGTGAACTTACTCTTGAAGAGACTTTTGAGGTTGGCGGTGAAGGCGTCGGTAGCGCCTTTATCGTGGGAGCAGGAACAGGTTCGATTGTCGGAAGCTTTGCCGGCGGCCCGCCAGGCGCCGCCGCCGGCGTCCTGATCGGTGGAGCCATAGGTGTTGCGCTTTATCTGCTCTAATCTTAACCATTTAAAATGAGGTGTTCGATGCGTGAAATAAACCATGCGGAAGTCATGAGCGTGGACGGCGCCGGCGAAGGCGCGCTTTCCGGCTTCGCAGTTGGTGCGTCTACTGGCGCAGCGATCGGTTTCCTCGCCGGAGGCCCGATTGGAGCCTTCGCAGGAGGATTGAGTGGCGGCATCCATGGCGCAATAGTCGGCCATTACTTGCGTCTGTCCTGAGGGGCAGCATAGGGGGCGGTGCCCACCGCCCCCTATGTTTGGTTGCCGCGAGGATGTGCATCAACGCTTAAGTCGGAGATCGGATAATATGAAAATGCACGGGATTGATGCCACAACCTTCGGCATCTGTGTTGGAGGGCTTGCGGTAACGGCGGTTAATATACCCAAGGTGCTTCTGCCAGTTCTGTTGATTCCCGGCATACTAATCGTAATCTTTCGCATTGTGGACTGGCGCAAGCGGCGGGAGGAGAAGGGCGCCTCGAAAGAATGAAGTTAGGTATTTTCTTATCTGTAAGTATCGATGTATTGGCCTCGGAATTAGCGTGCTAGTCTTGCGCGGTCAAACAAGCGGGGACAGCTGCTGCATCCGCTTTATGGTGTGACTGATAATATGAGAATTATAATGCAGTCTGAAGCGGCTGAGTGCGGTCTTGCTTCGCTTGCAATGATTGCCTGGCATCACGGGAAAAAAACTGGTCTGGGCGCACTTCGGCGCCGCTTTCCGCTGTCATTGAAGGGTGCAAAGCTGAGTCATCTGATCCATATCGGACAGCAGCTGGGTTTGTCCTCGCGCCCGCTGCGTCTCGACATGGACCATCTGGATGAACTCAAGCTCCCTTGCATCCTGCACTGGGACCTCAATCACTACGTTGTTCTGAAGAAGGTAGGGCGTGCCAAGGTCACGATCCTGGATCCCGCGATAGGCGAACGTGTGCTCTCGCGAGCGGAGGTCTCTGACCACTTTACCGGTGTGGCCCTGGAGCTCAGCCCTTCCAGCGACTTCAAGCCTGAAGCCAGTAGTCCCTCCATCACCCTCCGGCAGCTCACCGGAAGAGTCGAGGGACTGTGGTCCGGACTGGCGTCGGTTCTGCTGCTTTCGCTCGCACTTCAGGTTTTTGTTGTCCTGACGCCCTTCTATACACAGTGGGTGGTCGATCAAGCATTGGTCACGGCGGATCGGAGTCTTCTTCATGTTCTCGGCGTAAGCTTCGGGCTTGCCGTCGTCCTGCAGATTGTCATCGGGTTTGTGCGTGGATGGACGGTCATTTACCTGTCCTCACGGCTAGGACTCGCGTGGACGGCCAATGTAATCGGACATCTGTTCCGGCTTCCGTTGGACTACTTCGAAAAAAGACATCTGGGCGACGTTACGTCCAGGTTGTCATCGGTGCAGTCAATCCAGAAAACTGTGACGACCAGCTTTGTTGAGGCGGTGATCGATGGGCTGATGGCGCTCGTCACCTTCTTCGTGATGCTGCTGTATAGCTGGAAGCTGGCGTTGCTGACGTTACTTGCAGTATCCATCTATACGGCGATTCGCACTGTCGCCTATCGGCCCGTCAGAGACCGGACCGAGCGCCATCTTGTCGCCGGTGCAAAGCAGCAATCTCACCTTCTGGAATCGATACGAGGCATCCAGAGCATAAAGATCGCAGGGCAGGAAGCCGCGCGGCGGTCCACCTATCAGAACCTGATGGTGGATTCAGTGAACGAGGAGGTTCGTCTGGCGAGGTTGACGCTCGGATTCAATACGTCCAGCCAACTCGTGTTCGGACTTGAGCGCGTCGCGGTCATCTGGATCGGCGCGTTGCTGGCAATGGACAATGTGTTCTCTGTGGGTATGCTCGTAGCGTATCTGGCATACAAGGATCAGTTTGCCATTCGCGCGGCGGCACTGGTCGACAAAGTCGTGGAGTTCCGCATGCTGAGGCTGCACGGTGAGCGGTTGGCGGATGTGGTGCTGACCCCGCCGGACGATGCTGCCTACGCACCCGAGACCGAAGGGCCGGCGGAGAGCTCCGTCGAGCTTCTTGATGTCTCTTTCCGATATGCCGAGAGCGAACCGTGGATCATCAGAAACTGTTCGTTCCGGGTCGAGCAAGGCGAATCCGTGGCCATCGTTGGCGCGTCGGGTTGCGGTAAATCCACGTTGATGAAAATCATGCTCGGCTTGTTGCAGCCCACGGAGGGCAGCGTCTGCATTGGCGGGCTGGACATCAGCAAAGCAGGCCCGCGCAATGTGCGCCGGATCATTGGAGCCGTGATGCAGGATGATCAGCTCTTTGCAGGCTCTATCGCAGAGAATATTGCTGGATTTGATGACGCGCTCGATCAGCGTCAAGTGGAGGCGGCGGCCGAGGCAGCGTCGATCCATGAAGACATCGCGAGAATGCCAATGGGCTATCACGGCTTGATAGGCGACATGGGGAGCTCGCTATCTGGTGGTCAGAAGCAACGACTCATCCTGGCGCGGGCGCTGTATCGCAGTCCCGGTATCCTGCTGCTCGACGAAGCGACAAGCCATCTGGATGTGATGAGAGAGCGGACTGTCAATGAAGCCGTCCGCAAGATGCGTATGACGCGCATCATCGTGGCGCACCGCCCGGAGACGATCAACAGCGCGGATCGTGTTCTGGTCATGGAACAAGGATGCATCGTTCAGGACGTGAGGCCGCAACGAGACGTTGCAGTTGCATAGTGTGTTTCCAGCCACCGCAGCGCGCTGTCGGGATTATCACGCGGGAGCCTTGGCAGACTGCGCCAGGCGAACGCGCCAATGTGGTGGCAGGATCAATCGAACCAAGGTTGCCACAGTGCGCGTCCTCATCCTGCGCCAACGTGATGAATGCGCGGTCGACCGATGGTGGGATTCAGGCCATCCTCATTTTTCAGGCGTGCGCGACAGTTCGCGATAAACAGCGATGGCGACGACGGCGCTTATGCCTGTGATATGAAGCGCTGCACTCCATGGCCAACGAAGAGCACGCCGCCGAGGGTCAGCATTGCGCACACGAGGAGTGCAGCTATCAAGCGTATGACGTGCTTCACGACGGATCCTCGGGAGGCTGCCCATGCGTCAGGGAACCTGCCAGGCGTCATGGCACGCCGGGTCAGCCTTGCGGAATCGGTGCGCACTCCCTACCGCACGTCCTGTTGGCTACCACTTTTCCCGTGTAGCGTCACACGCAGTGGCCGCCGCGCAAATCTGTGCAGATATCGAGTCAGACGGCGCATTCTTTCAGCAAATCCTCTGGAACATTCAACCGGTTACGGCATGATCAGTCCGGGGGCGTGCGTTCATCCGTCCGATTCTACGTCCTTGTCGATGATGTCCCCAAATGCCAGAGAGATAAAAGTCACAAGCATGGACGAGATGGCCAGCAGCAGTGTGAGTGGCATCGGTGCGCCAAAAGTCCAAAGTGCACCCGAGAAAATGAATGCAGACATTCCGACGAGATGGAAAGAGCGGTCAATGCGCCGAACGTGAAGATAGGATGCTGTTGAAAAGATCAGTGACAAAGCTGGGGTAAACAGCGACAAAAATCCTGTTTCCTTTTCGGGGTCCAGGCCGCTGATGTCAGCCGCCAGGATCAGCGAAGATGCAAGTGCTATCGCACATAATGTCCCAATGTAGGGTCGTCGATGTTTGCGGTCAAATCCGGGTTTTATCTTCATGCCGTGCACCAGGGTTGGCTCAGTGTATTTACACTGCGCCCTGTTGGCAGGTTAGCGAGCCATTTGATAGAAATGGTAGGCTATGTAGCCCGCGCTCGCGATTCCGACGCCTGCTCCAAATCCCTTAATGAAGGATGCAAAGATGAGTGTCTTGAAGCTGAATCCCATCCTTCTGGTTTCAAGGTCAATTCAGTTGATGCCGACCTCAACATCAAGGTAGCAATGTGATTATTGATGCGCAATGCATATTCTTATAGGCGCTGAGTTGGTGCGCTGAGCATTGGTCCGGAGTAGCATTTCTTGCAATGTTGATTTGTCGAGCATATCTGTTTTAGTGGCGGTCACTCGATTTCCTATTGTGTTTTTACTACTCGATATGCCGAAGCTTTCAGGAAGGGGGCGCAGATCAAACGGTGGGTGTGCAATAGGCGACACGCAGTGCAAACTCAGAGCACCGCAGAGCTTCCACCAGGGCCGCGATCTGGTTGGCGAACCGGGCGGGCTGCGGGTAGGTGTCAGTCGGAGCCGGCCGTAGTTTCAGACCTGGCTGCACATGGGCTGGCTTTCTTTTTTCTTCAGCGCTGAAAAGCAACGTTGGCTTTCCGGCGCGCGTCCGGCGATGATGCTGGTGCACGCGACGGCTACCATCCGATACTGCGTCGTGGACGAGACGAACAGATTGATGAAAAGCGCTGTGCGCCCGTGCGGGCTAGCGCCCCTGCAGGAGCTTGAGTACCGAAGTCGTCGGCTTGGCCAGATTCAACGTGTAGAAGTGCAGGCCGGGGGCACCGCCCTCAAGCAGACGCTGGCACAGCTGGGCCACCACCTCGGCGCCAAAGCGGCGGATCGATTCGCTGTCATCGCCATGGGCCTGCATGCGGCGGCTGATCCAGCGCGGTATCTCGGCGCCGCACTGCTCGGAAAAGCGCCGCAGCTGGCTGAAGTTGGAGATCGGCATGATGCCGGGGACGATCGGAATCTCCACACCGAGCCGCCGCACCTGGTCGACGAAGTGAAAGTAAGCGTCCGCGTTGTAGAAGTACTGGGTGATCGCCGCATCGGCACCCGCGTCCACCTTGGCCTTGAAGTAGGTGAGGTCGGCCAGTGCGTCGACGGCCTGCGGGTGGGTTTCCGGATAGGCGCCGACCTCGATGTGGAAGGCATCGCCGTGCTCGCTGCGGATGAAGTCGATCAGTTCGGCGGCATACCGCAGGTCACCGGGGTGGCCCATGCCCGAGGGCAGGTCGCCGCGCAGGGCGACGATGCGACGGCAGCCGATGGCGCGGTACAGCTTGAGCAGCTCGCGGATCTCCTGGCGGGTGCCGCCGACGCAGGACAGGTGCGGGGCGGAGTCGAACCCGTGGTGCTGCTTGAGGTGGCGTACCGTCTCGGAGGTATAGCTCAGCGTGGAGCCGCCTGCGCCGAAGGTGCAGGACACATACTCCGGGGCGTAGGCCTTGAGCCGGGCCGCCGTGCGGTCCAGCTGGGCGCGCTGTTCATCGGTCTTGGGCGGGTAGAACTCGAAACTCAGGGGCGTCATGGCGGCGTCGACAGCGGCGGGTCCGGACTCAGTATATCGCTCCATCAAGATGGATGTAATGCCTGTGCGCGGGTGGCCTGCGCCGGTGCCTAGCGCCCTGTTACCTCGACGGCCCGATCGGTGTGCGCCGCCTCCGGGCCCGCTGCTGCGGAACACGGGCAGGCTGGTTGTGCGGCGGCGTTGCATGGCATCCTGTGGCCGCCTTTGTTTCCTGCAGCACGCCATGTCGTTCATCCTCACCGAGTTCGCCCGTCCGCGCCTGTTCCCGCGTGTGCCGCGCGCCAATACCATCCAGGACATCACTGCCGAGCAGTTCCAGGCGCACCTCAATGCGCATGCGCCGCTGAAGGTGCTCGATGGCTACGCGCCGTTCTGCAAGCTGTTCGTTTACGAGAACTGGACCAGCACGCGCTGTCTGACGGTGCCGATCACCGATGAGAACCGGCATCTGCTGCGCAGTGGCTATGAGGCGCGCAACCGCGATGAGCTGCCCGTGCTGGTGCGCTGGTTCGAGGGCGTCCAGGCGCCGCGGGCCAACTATCTGGTGGTGATCCTGTACAGCGCTGAGCAGCTGGCCAGGGAGGGCTCGCCGATCGAAGGGGAGTGGGGTGTTGTGGGCTGCATCTACACCGCCGAGCCGGAGGAGATCCCGATGGCGCCCATCACCATGATGCGCAATGCGCTGGGTGTGGACGAGGGCGGGTCGGGCGTGCCATTGGACCGCGCCGCTTACCAGCGTGCGGTGCAGTTCTGGGAAACCAACGCCAACTGGCGGCCCTGACGCGCCGGCATCGCGGCGAGCCTCAGCGCGCTTTCCACTCCCACCACCGGTAATGGTATTCGCGGTCGGTGGCCTGCCAGTGCTGTCCACAGTGTGCGCATGCCACCTGATGGCATTGACCCCAGCCATCTTCCGCCTCGCCTGCACAGAGCAGCTGCATCTGACCCTGCTCGATCAAGCGCTGGGGATTGAAGAACAGATAGCCGGGCAGCAGCGCACACAGGCAGCCGGTCCTTGCCTGCCAGTAACGCAGGCGCTGCAGCGCAGCCTGCAGATGCACCTGGTTGGTCACCAGCGCGCCGCCCAGCGCGACCCGTTCGCAGGCTTTTTCAATGCGGTCGGCATGCGGTGCCAGCGCATCCAGCAGCGCCGCATCGAAGGTCACCGCGACCGTGCAGGTCGACGCATGGATGCGCGTGGTATCACCGCTGAGCAGGTCCTGCAGCAGGGCATCGGCTGTGTCCATCAGCGGGCCTTGCCGATGGGCGCATAACGGCCTGCGGTCAGGCGCAGCAGGTCGGCAGGGGCCAGTTCCACTTCCAGGCCGCGACGGCCTGCGCTCACATGCACGGTCGCCAGGGCCTGCGCGCTGGCATCGAGAAAACTGCGCAGGTGCTTCTTCTGCCCGAGCGGGCTGATGCCGCCGACCAGGTAGCCGGTGGCACGCTGTGCAGCATCGGTCGGCGCCATCGCGCACCTGCGGCAGCCGGCGGCATCGGCCAGGGCTTTGAGGTCCAGCTGTCCGGCCACCGGCACGATGGCCACCAGCAGCTCCCCGGTTTCGGTACTGGCCAGCAGGGTTTTGAATACCTGCGCGGGGTCCAGACCGAGTTTCTCCACCGCCTCGCTGCCGTAGGAGGCGGCCGCGGCATCGTGCGCGTAGCTGCGCACGTGATGGAGGATGTTCTCGCGTTTGAGCAGGTTGATGGCGGGGGTCATGCCGGCATGCTAACGCACCGGATGCGCGGTGCCTTGACCGCATCTGCCGAGCGGCCGCCCAACGCAGAACGGGCGCCCGAAGGCGCCCGTTCCGTGGTACACCGCGCCGCGCTGCCGGCCATGGACCGGCACGCGGGTTGGATCAGTAGCGGTAGTGGTCCGGCTTGAACGGGCCTTCCACCGGCACGCCGATGTAGTCGGCCTGTTCCTGGCTCAGGGTGGTCAGCTTCACGCCGATCTTCTCCAGGTGCAGGCGCGCCACTTCCTCGTCCAGCTTCTTCGGCAGCAGGTAGACCTTCTTCTCGTAGCTGTCCTTGTTCGCCCACAGGTCGATCTGTGCCAGGGTCTGGTTGGCGAAGCTGTTGGACATCACAAAGCTCGGGTGGCCGGTGGCGCAGCCGAGGTTGACCAGGCGGCCTTCGGCCAGCAGGAAGATCGCATTGCCGTTGGGGAACACGTACTTGTCCACCTGCGGCTTGATGTTGACGTGCTGCACGCCCGGGAAGGCCACCAGCGCATCGACCTGGATCTCGTTGTCGAAGTGGCCGATGTTGCAGACGATGGCCTGGTCCTTCATCTTGCTCAGGTGCTCGATGCGGATGATGTCCTTGTTGCCGGTCGTGGTCACGTACAGGTCGGCGCGGCCCAGGGTCGACTCCAGGGTGTTGACCTCGTAGCCTTCCATCGCCGCCTGCAGGGCGCAGATCGGGTCGATCTCGGTGACGATGACGCGCGCGCCGTAGGCACGCAGCGAGGCGGCGCAGCCCTTGCCGACGTCACCGTAGCCGCAGACCACGGCAACCTTGCCGGCCAGCATCACGTCCATCGCGCGCTTGAGGCCGTCGGCCAGCGACTCGCGGCAGCCGTAGAGGTTGTCGAACTTGCTCTTGGTGACCGAGTCGTTGACGTTGATCGCCGGGATCAGCAGGGTGCCGGCCTGGGCCAGCTGGTACAGGCGATGCACGCCGGTGGTGGTCTCTTCCGAGACGCCCTTCCAGTCCTTCACCACGCGGCCCCAGTAACCCGGACGCTCGGTGGCCACACGCTTGAGCAGGTTCTTGATGACCTGTTCCTCGTGCGAGGAGGACGCGGTGTTGACCCAGTCGCTGCCGTTTTCCAGCTCGTAACCCTTGTGGATCAGCAGGGTGACGTCACCGCCATCATCGACCACCAGTTCCGGGCCGGTCAGGGTGCCGTCGGGCAGGGTGAAGGTCAGCGCGTCCAGCGTGCAGTCCCAGTACTCCTCCAGCGTCTCGCCCTTCCAGGCAAACACCGGCGTGCCGGTGGCGGCGATGGCGGCGGCAGCGTGGTCCTGGGTGGAGAAGATGTTGCACGAGGCCCAGCGCACGTCGGCGCCGATGTCCTTCAGCGTTTCGATCAGCACCGCGGTCTGGATGGTCATGTGCAGCGAGCCGGTCACGCGCACACCCTTCAGCGGCAGGCTGGCGGCGTGCTTGCGACGGATCGACATCAGGCCCGGCATTTCGTGCTCGGCGATGTCCAGTTCCTTGCGGCCCCAGTCGGCCAGGCCGATGTCGCGGATCTTGTAATCACCTTCGGTGGAGAAGGTCTTTGCAACAGCGTTCATTCATTGCTCCGGTTTAGGACGAGAGGGTTCGTCTGGCCGGGCGCCGTTGTCACGTCACCGCCCACCGAGCCTGGCCGGGCCCAAGGCTCCGGTCGCAGCGCCCCTCGGTGAGGGAAGACCGCCAGTATATCGTCTCCGGGCCCGCCCCCAACCATCGGCAGGTGGGCGCGCGCGCAGGGGCTGTTAAGGTCGGTGGTTTGCACGCATCCAAGGGATAGCAGATGAACAAGCGTATGCGCCGCCGGCCTGGCCTCTGGTCCGGTCTGGTCCTGTCGATGGCCCTGCTCGCGGTGGCCCCGGCCGTGCTGGCCGATACCCCAGGTGTGGTCGCCGCCAACGGTGCAACCGGCTATGAGCTGCCCTCGGCCGCCCTGCAGGCGGTGGTCGATCAGCCTCGCTCGCCGACGCTGTACCTGTCGCCGCGCCGCGATGTCGGCGCGATGCTGCAGATGCCTTCGCTGCCGTCCATCGAGGTCGTGGCGCAGCCCGAGCTGAAGCTGGCGGGCCGCCGGATCAATCCGCGCACGTTCTCCGACAGCCGCTTCAGCTATGGCCAGAAACTGTGGCTGCTGGACATCGCCGACGGCGCGCCGCGGCAGATCAGCGGCCTGCCCGGCAAGCTGGCAGTGGCCAGCCTGGCGTGGTCGCCCGACCAGAAGTGGCTGGCCTTCAACCAGGTCGATGCGGCCACCGGCGCCAACGAACTGTGGCTGGTGGACGTGGCGGCTGCCAGCGCGCGGCGCCTGCGCGGCGAGCTCAACACCGTCCTCGGCGATGGCTTCCAGTGGTTGCCCGACAGCCGTGGGCTGCTGGTGATGAGCCGGGTGGCCAATGCCGGCGCACCGCCCCCGGGCGACGCCACCCCCACCGGGCCGGCCGTGCAGCAGACCACCGAAGGCGGCGGCGTGGTATCCATCCGTACCTATCAGGATCTGCTGCGCAACCAGGCCGATGCCGCGCTGTTTGATTATTACGCCACCGCCCAGCCGATGCGCATCGGCCTTGACGGCCGGAGCAGCCCGGTGGGCATGGCCGGTATCTACCTGGACCTGAGCCTCTCGCCTGATGGCCGCTACCTGCTCAGCCAGCGTGCGGTGCGTCCGTATTCGTATGTGGTGCCGGTGAGCAGCTTCCCGCGCCGCATCGAGGTGCTCGACAGCAGCGGCAAGCTGGTGCACACCGTCGCCAACCGCCCGCTGGTGGAAGGTCTGCCGACCGGCAACGACGCCGAAGTCACCGGGGTGCGCGACATCAGCTGGCGCGGCGACGCGTCGGCGACGCTGGTGTGGGCCGAAGCGCAGGACGGGGGCGATCCCAACCGTGAGGCGAAGATCCGCGATGCGGTGATGATGCAGGCCGCGCCATTCGACACCGCCCCGGTTACTCTGGCCCAGCTGGGCAGCCGTTATGCCGGCATCACCTGGGGGCGCGATGACCTGGCCCTGCTCAATGAAAGCTGGTGGAAGACCCGCCGCACGAAGACCTGGGTGATCGCGCCGGGCGGCAGCGCCGAGCCGCGGCTGCTGTTTGACCGCGATGCGCAGGATCGCTACAACGATCCGGGCCGGCCGGCGGTGCTGCGTGACGACAACGGTCGCGCGCTGCTGCAGACCAGCACCGACGGCGGCAGCATCTATCTGTATGGCGCTGGTGCCTCGCCGGAGGGCGACCGCCCGTTTGTCGACCGCATGGACCTGGCCAGCGGAAAAACCGAACGTCTGTTCCACTCGCAGGCACCGGACTATGCACTGCCGCTGGCCCTGCTTGGCGACGATGCCAGTGCGCTGCTGCTGACCCGCGAAAATCCTGAGCAGCCAGCGAACTATTACGTACAGTCGCTGGCCGAACCGGCCGCCGCCGCGCGTGCTCTGACCCAGGTCAGCCACCCGCTGCCAGCCCTGCGTGGGGTGAGCAAGGAGCAGATCCGCTACAAGCGCGCCGATGGCGTGGAGCTCACCGCCACCCTGCTGCTGCCGCCGGGTTACGACCCCAGGCGCGAAGGGCCGCGGCCGCTGCTGATGTGGGCCTACCCGGGCGAGTTCAAGAGCGCGGCAGCGGCCAGCCAGGTCACCGATTCGCCCTATCGCTTCAATGCGGTCAGCTACTGGGGCCCGCAGGCATTCCTGGCCAAGGGCTACGTGGTGCTGGCCAGCCCGTCGATGCCGATCATCGGTGAGGGCGACAAGGAACCCAACGACACCTACATCGAACAGCTGGTCGCCAATGCCAAGGCCGCGGTGGACGAAGTGGTGCGGCGTGGTGTCACCGACCGCGACCACATCGCGATCGGCGGCCACTCCTACGGTGCGTTCATGACCGCCAACCTGTTGGCGCATACGCGTCTGTTCAAGGCCGGCATCGCCCGCAGCGGTGCCTACAACCGCACGCTGACGCCGTTCGGGTTCCAGGCCGAGGAACGCAACTACTGGCAGGCCCAGGACATCTACCAGAAGATGTCGCCGTTCAACTATGCCAACCAGATCAAGGACCCGATCCTGTTCATCCATGGCGTGGACGACAACAACTCCGGTACGTTCCCGATGCAGAGCGAGCGCATGTTCGCGGCGGTCAAGGGGCTCGGTGGCACCTCGCGGCTGGTGATGCTGCCCAATGAGTCGCATGCCTACCGCGCACGCGAGTCGATCATGACGATGCTGGCCGAGAGCGAGCGCTGGCTGGAGCAGACCATCGGTCCGGGCGCGCCGATCAAGGCCAAGGCCAAGCGCTGACCGCCTGCGCTGCCGGGCCGCCGGGCCCGGCAGCGCGATGGTGTGGCGTTACCGCTGAAACCACCTGCGGGCTGTCACGGGAACTGGGGTAGGCTGGAGCCAGCTCCCCTGCGTGAGGCGTGTGCGTTGTCGATGAACGAGTTCCGCAGCAGCATCGAATCTGCTTCCCCCGATCTTCCGCTTCGCGATGATGTGCGCCGTCTGGGCGCGCTGGTTGGTGACCTGCTGGTCGAACAGGTGTCGCAGACCCTGTTCGACGACGTGGAAGGGGTCCGCACCCGCGCCATCGCGCGACGCGAGCAGCAGGCGCCCCTGTCCGATCTGGCGCAGGGACTGGCCGGTCGTGCACCGCACGATGCCGAAACCCTGGTGCGTGCATTCAGCACCTACTTCCAGGTGGTCAACATCGCCGAGCGGGTGCACCGCATCCGTCGTCGTCGGGACTATCAACGCGCGGGCACCGCCGCGCCGCAGCCCGATGGCCTGCAGGATGCGCTGCAGCAGCTCAAAGCCCAGGGCGTCGAGCTGGACGAACTGGCGCAGTGGCTGTCGCGCCTCGACATCGAGCCGGTGTTCACCGCCCATCCCACCGAAGCGGTACGCCGCGCGCTGCTGGAAAAAGAGCAGCTGATGGTGGCCAGCCTGGTGGACAACCTGGATGGGCAGCGCACGCCGGGCGAAGCCGCTGCCGACGCGGCGCGTTTCCGCATGGCCCTGACCGCCTCGTGGCAGACCACCGATTCTTCGCCGGTGCGGCCCACCGTCGACGACGAGCGCGAGCATGTGGGCTTCTATCTGGTGCAGGTGCTGTACCGGGTCATTCCAGTGTTCTACGAGTCGCTGCAGCAGGCGCTGCAGGACACCTACGGCCAGCGCCTTGCGTTGCCACGGCTGCTGCGCTTCGGCACCTGGGTGGGCGGCGACATGGACGGCAACCCGAACGTGGATGCCAACACCATTGCCAACACGCTGCAGGCGCAGCGGCAGGCGGTGCTGGGCCGCTACCAGAAGGACCTGCTGCAGCTGGCCAGCCTGCTCAGCCAGTCGACCGAGCGGGTCGGAGTGAGCCACGCGCTGCAGCAGCGCGTGGACGAGTACAAGCAGCGTCTGCCACAGGTGCAGTCGCGGCCGCGCCACGCCGACATGCCGTATCGGCTGCTCAATGACCGCATGCGCGCGCGGCTGCAGGCCACCATCGATGATGGCGAGGCCGCCTACGCCGGCCCGCAGGAGCTGGTGGATGACCTGCAGCTGATGCTGGACAGCCTGCTGGAAAACCGTGGCGAGCACGCCGGTGGTTTTGCCGTGCAGCGTCTGCTGTGGCGGGTGAAGACCTTCGGCTTTCACCTGGCGCGCCTGGACGTGCGGCAGGAGTCCAGCGTGCACGCACGTGCGCTGGCGCTCGCGCTGGATCAACCGGACTGGGAAACCATGGCGCCGGTGGAGCGCGCTGCGCTGCTGGGCCCGTATGCCAGTGGCCAGACGCCGCTGCCGAAGGTTGACGAGGAAGGCAATCAACGGCTGGATGCAGTGTTTGCCGCGCTGGCCGATGCCCGTCGGCGGCACGGCGCGGACGCGCTGGGCAGCTACATCATTTCCATGGCGCACGACCGGGGCGATGTGCTCACCGTGCTGGCGCTGGCACGCCGCGGCGGCCTGGTCGATGAGCACGATGAGGTGCCCCTGGACATCGCGCCCCTGTTTGAAACCGTTGACGACCTCGGGCAGGGCACCGCGACGCTGACCGACCTGCTGCAGGATCCGGTTTACCGAGCCCACCTGCGCGCCCGCGATGACGTGCAGATGGTGATGCTGGGGTATTCGGACAGCGGCAAGGACGGTGGCATCGCCGCCTCGCGCTGGGGCCTGCAGCGTGCCCAGGTGGAACTGCTGGAAGTTGCCAGCCACGCTGGCATCCGGCTGACCTTCTTCCACGGTCGCGGTGGCTCGATCAGCCGCGGCGGTGGCAAGACCACCCATGCGGTGGATGCCTCGCCACGTGGCAGCATCGATGGCCGTCTGCGCGTGACCGAGCAGGGCGAGGTGATCCATCGCAAGTACGGCATCCGCGCGCTGGCGTTGCGCTCGCTGGAACAGGCCGCTGGCGCCGTGCTGCGTTCCAGTCTGCGCCCCCGTGCGGCGGACGCGCGCGAGGCGCAGTGGCGCCCGGTGATGGACCAGGTGGCCACATCGAGCAGTGAGGCGTACCGGCGGTTTGTCGGCCAGGCGCGCTTCATGGACTATTTCCGCCGCGCCACACCGATCGATGTGATCGAGCGCATGACCCTCGGCTCGCGGCCCTCGCGGCGGTTGGGCCAGGACGCGGCATTGTCCAACCTGCGGGCCATTCCGTGGGTGTTCGCCTGGAGCCAGGCCCGCTCGGTGATTCCCGGCTGGTTCGGCGTGGGCAGCGGCCTGCAGGCCGCCGTCGACGCGGGCCATGAGCAGCTGCTCGTGCAGATGGCCCGCGACTGGCCGTTCTTCCGTACCTTCCTGGACGACATCGCGATGGTGCTGAGCAAGGGCGACATCACCATCGCCGAGCAGTTCTCGCTGCTGGCCGGCAAGCTGCATGCCGACTTCTTCCCGCAGGTGCAGCGGGAGTGGGCACTCACTGAGCGCTGGGTGCTCGCGCTCACCGGGCAGGACACGCTGCTGCAGCACGATCCCCGGCTGGCGCAGTCGATCCGGCTGCGCAACCCGTATGTGGATCCGATCAGCGTGCTGCAGGTCGATCTGCTGCAACGCTGGCGTGCCCGTGGCGGTGAGGATGACGCCCTGCTGCGCGCGCTGGTGGCCTGCGTCAACGGTGTCTCGCAGGGCGTGCAGAACACCGGCTGACGTAGTGCCGGGCTCTGCCCGGCAGCGACTGCCCATCAAGCCGTGCTCTGCCCGGCCATGGCGGCTACTCCTGCGGCGCCGGCGGATTGGACGCCAGCAGCTCCAGATGCCGCTGTTCCATCTCCTGCCGCAGCTGGCGCCGGATCAGCGCGGCAGCATGGCGGCGGCGCTCGTCGCTGCTTTCCACCTGCAGCGGCGGCACGGCGGTCGGCCTGCCGTCCTCGTCCACCGCCACCATGGTGAAGAAACAGCTGTTGGCATGGCGCACGCTGCGCTTGAGGATGTCCTCGGCGACCACCTTGACCCCGATCTCCATCGACGAGGTGCCCGTGTAGTTGACCGAGGCCAGGAAAGTCACCAGTTCGCCCACCGCGATCGGCTGGCGGAACATCACCTGGTCCACCGACAGGGTGACCACGTAGCGCCCGGCATAGCGACTGGCACAGGCATAGGCAACCTGGTCGAGCAGGCGCAGGATGGCACCGCCGTGCACCTTGCCGGAGAAATTGGCCATCTCCGGTGACATCAGCACCGTCATCGACAGCTGGTGGGGTTTGAAATCGGTGGTCATGCGTCGATTGTATCGGGCGCGCCGCGTGTGCGTGGAAGCCGCTGTCGTAGAGCCGACCCCATGGTCGGCTGCTCTGCGCACAGCTCGCGCCGGCCCTGCTGCGCCAGATGCCAGAAAGCCGACCATGGGGTCGGCTTTACAACAAAGAGAAGGGCCGCTTGCGCGGCCCTTCATCCTGCTTACTTCAGCTTGGCGTCGGCGCGCAGGGCGGCGGCGCGGTCGGTCTTCTCCCAGGAGAAGGCCGTCGCGGTCACCGACTCACCGGCACCATTGATGTAGCTGAACTCCTTCGGCTTGCGGCCGAAGTGGCCGTAGGCGGCGGTCTGCTGGTACATCGGGTGGACCAGGTCGAGCATCTTGATGATGCCGTACGGGCGCAGGTCGAAATGCTTGCGGATCAACTTCTCGATCTTGTCGTCGGCGATCTTGCCGGTACCGAAGGTGGTGACCGAGATCGAGGTCGGCTCGGCCACGCCGATGGCGTAGGAGACCTGCACCTCGCAACGGTCGGCCAGGCCGGCGGCAACCACGTTCTTGGCCACGTAACGGGCAGCGTAGGCCGCCGAACGGTCGACCTTGGAGGGATCCTTGCCGGAGAACGCGCCACCACCGTGACGGGCCCAGCCGCCGTAGGTGTCGACGATGATCTTGCGGCCGGTCAGGCCGCAGTCGCCCACCGGGCCGCCGATCTCGAACTTGCCGGTCGGGTTGATGTGGAACTTGGTGCCCTTGTGCAGCCACTT
>JAAIGF010163580.1_pt1 | contig 24428 bp, 18 predicted proteins | sample 6487441 | NCBI WGS metagenome assembly JAAIGF01 (sample SAMN13974129, study PRJNA590717) | phyllosphere metagenome | biome: pepper field; feature: multiple bacterial spot infested pepper fields; material: pepper leaves; isolation source: leaves from pepper fields | host: Capsicum annuum ... | reverse complement strand
GCTGGCGGACTGAACGCGATGACCATGTCGATCCCCGCCGAGCTTCAGGCGCTGCTGGCACGTACGTTCTCGCGCATCGTGGTGTTCAGCGGGGCAGGCATGTCGGCCGACAGCGGCATCCCGACCTTCCGCTCGGGCAGCGATGGCTTGTGGAGCCGCTTCGACCCCATGGAGCTGGCGACGCCCGAAGCCTGGCGCCGTGACCGCGACATGGTGTGGGGTTGGTACGAATGGCGACGCGGGCTGGTCATGGCGGCGACGCCGCATGCAGGGCATGTGGCCGTGGCCACCTTGCAGTGCACGCACGATACGGCCATGGTCTCGCAGAACGTAGACAACCTGCACGAACGTGCCGGCGCCCACGATGTGCTGCACCTGCACGGCAGCCTGTTCGCGGCGCGCTGTGCACGCTGCGGTCAACCGCACGAACTGGACGCGCCGCCCGCCGAGCCGCAGGCCAGCCTGGCGCCGCCTGTCTGCACGCATTGCGGCGGTGCCGTACGACCCGGCGTGGTGTGGTTTGGCGAGTCCCTCGACAGCACAGTCATCCATCGCGCCCGCGAACGGATCGCCGTGTGCGACCTGCTGCTGATCGTGGGTACTTCAGGGTTGGTTCAACCGGCTGCCGCATTGGCTGCCGAGGCACCCGACCATGCCGTGGTGGTCGAAATCAATCCGCAGCCGGGTGTGCAGGGCGGACGGGTGGACTTCCGTTGGCAGGCCACGGCTGCCGACGGTCTGCCGGCGATTGCAGACTGGCTGGTGGGCGCAAGATAGCGCTGGCGTGTCACTCCACGGCTCGCGCGTCGATTGAAATGATGCCGATGGCCAGGACCATCATCCACAGCAGCGCTGCCCCGGCATACGGCAGCAGGGTCGCATAGACAGCGCGCTCCTGCCCGCCGCCGTTGGCCAGCTTTGCAGCAATCGCCATCCGTACCGGCGAGAAAAACCCCATCGCGATGCCCGACACATGCTGCAACGCCACCACGGCGGGCACGCTCAGGCCCGCCTGCGTGGCCAGCGCGATTTGCGAGGGCAGCAACAGGCTGTTGGCCGGGTTGCCGCTGTTGGTCAGGATGCCCAGGGCACTGGCGATCACGGGCGTCAGCAGGATGATCTTCTCGCCCATCACGCCGAACGCAGCGCTGGCCATGGCCGAGGAAATGCCAGAGGTACTCAACACTTCGGCCATCATCGCGAACAGCAGCAAGGTCAGCACGGCCTGCTGCCCGGTGCGCCAGGCCGTCCCCGCTTCGCGGCCCAGCAGGTGACCCTGCCGCCGCAGCAACGCCGTGACGATCGCCCCGGCGATCAGCCAGCTGCCCGCATGGAAGAAAGGCGCCCAGGCGGGCAGGCCATCGAAGGGGCGTACAGACGCCAGGGTGCTGAGCATGTCTCTCAGCGGGGGCACCACTCGCGTCAAGGCGAGCAGGCCAATCAGAGCGGCATACGGCAGCGTCTTGGTCATGGCTACGCGCAATGCCTGCCGATCGGGACGATTGTCGATCAGATAACGGACGACGATCACCGGGCCGAAGGCCGCCAGCAGGGCCGTCTCGGGCCCCAGCAGATAGGTCACCCCCACCAGCAGGACCAGGCTGGCGCCAACCCAGCCGACTTCGGACAGATGTTCGCCGAGCGACGCCCGTGCCCCGGCATGATGGGCGGTGCGCCAGAACAGTGTCAGCCACACCGTCATCAGCAATGCGACAGGCACGGCGGACACCAGGCTAAGCTCGGTGGCCGGCATGCGTGCATACGCAGCGGCCAGCAGGGTGCCGCTGCTCATCGCACCCCACGGGATGAGCGTCTGGCTCAACAACGCGAAGATCATCAAGTGTTTCGGCGCATAGCCGGAACGCCGGATCAGCAGAACGGTGCCAAGCATCCCCACGCCGAAGCCGGTGGCGGACTCGGCAAACGGGCCGACCAGGAAGCACGCGAAGAACAGCAGTCGGCGGCGCGCACGCGGCGTATCGACAGGCGCGACATCGCCGTCATGACCGGATTCCGCTGGGGCGGGCCGCAGCGACGCCACCTGCCAGAACAACATGCCACCCAGGATGTACGGCGCGATGACGCCGCCTATCCACAGGCCCCGTGCGAGTGCGATGCCCAGGGTGGTGCCGGTCACCGCTGCCGGTCCGCTGTGGAATGCCACCGGCAGGGCCACGCACAGCCCCGCCAGGGCGGCGATCGTAATGCTGGCGCGGCCGCTGACAATCACCAGGATGATGACCAGTGCGGGCAATGACCAAAGAAAATACGTCATGTCGATCGCGCCGTTACCGTACGCACTGTTTTGACCTAGGACAATGTATCGCGCGTCCTGGGCAGTTGTACAGGCTGCGCGGGAAACCCACAGGAAACCAGCGCCACTCGACCACAAACAGCGTGGTATGTTGATCGACGCCCCACGCGGATCAACCATTCCGGCCCGCGATCCAACCCACGACCGGCAACGCCATTCAGACGCATGCCGGCCGTTCCGTCGTCTACGCAATGCCAAGACTCCCTGCCTGTCCGCCTGAGCCCGCTGGCCCAGCCGCTGCCCACCCGGGGCCACGCATTCGCTCGCTGCGCCTGGCGCGCGGCATGACCTTGAAGGATCTGGCGGCCGAGGCGGGCATTTCGGTCGGCATGGCCAGCCAGGTCGAACGCGGGCTGGCCAACCCGTCGCTGCGCATCCTCGAAGGCCTGCGCGCAGCGCTGCGAGTGGCCTTGACGGACCTGCTTGAACCCGGCCCCGTGCATCCGGTTCCAGCCTCTGCCACCTTCGATCCGAAATCGGTATTGCCGCCGCAGGAATTCGTGCGACGGGCTGCGCATCGGCCGCAGTTGGAAGTGGGTTTGCAGGGCATGCGCAAGGAGCTGCTGTCGCCCTCGGGCGATCACGCGATCCAGTTCATGATGATCGACCTGCCACCCGGCGCCACGGCCGATGAGGTGATGGTCGGGCCAGGCGAGAAGGCTGGCCTGGTGATGACGGGGCGCATCATGCTGAGCGTTGGTACCCGCCTCGCTGAATTGGGCGAAGGCGACAGCTTCCAGTTCGACAGCAACCAGACGCACTGGGTGCGCAATCCGGGCACCGATACCGCGCGTATTCTGTGGATCATGAATACGCAGCCGGTGGCGCCGCACTTTTGAGCCGACAGGCGGCTATCGCCGTGCCCGCATGAATGTCTCGCCCTGCACGGGAACGAAGCCCGCGCGCGCATAGACGTTCTGCGCGTCACCGGTCACCAGCATCCACGTCTTGACTTCCGCCAGGCCCGGGTGGGTCTGCACCGCCTGGGCCAGCCACGTTGCCAGGCCCCGTCCCCGGTGCGCTGGCAGCACGAACACATCGCGCAGATAGGCCATGGTCGTGTAGTCGGTGACCACCCGCGCGAAACCGGCCTGTTGGCCGTCCGGCGCATACAGCCCCAGTGCCAATGACCGATCGATGGCGCGATCCAGGTAATCGCGTTCTATGCCTTTGGCCCAATAGCTGTCTTCAGACAGGAAGCGATGGACCAATGCGCGGTCCAGTCGGGCGGGGTCGGTGCTCAGCACGTAGCCGTCTTGCGTCCATTCGGCCAGGGGGATATCCAGAGGCAGGGCAGGGGTGGTCATGGCAGCAACTGAAGGTGGTGGCGTTACATCAGGCCGGGCTTGCCCAGATCGGTGCCGTTGACCAGCCGGTCGTAGCGGAACGGTGTCGGGTCGACCACCGGCGTATCGCCGGTGACCAGGTCGGCGGTCAGGCGTCCGGCGGCGGGCCCGATGCCGAAGCCGTGGCCGCTATAGCCGGTGGACAGCACCAATCCGGCCGGACCGGCCGGCGAGATGACCGGAATGATGTCCGGTGTGCTGTCGATCAGTCCACCCCATGCTTTCACTATCCGCACGCCCGCCAGGGCGGGGTATTCGGCGCTCAGGGCAGCAATGGCCTCGCGCATCATGGCGCCGTCGGGTGTGGGGTCCATCACGCGGATCCGTTCGAACGGCGACGTCTGGTCGAAAGCCCAATCGCCCAGGGCGTCAGGCCCGTTGAAGAACGACGAGCCCATGCGGAACTTCAGATTCTTCAGCCGGCTCTTGAAGGGCGCATAGAAGGTGCGTGCATAGCGCATGGCCTGCGGGGTCAGCTCCAGCCGGCCGCGGCCGGCGATCGACAGGGTGAAGCTGCCATCGACCGCCGGACGAACGCAGAAGGTCGGCGTGTACAACGCATGTGTGATGACCTTGGGTGCCACCGTGGTACGCATGGCGGTGCCGATCACGTTGGCCTGCGGCAGATCGATGCCATGACGGCGGCAGAAGCGCGACGACCAGGCGCCGCCCGCCAGCACCACGGACTGCGTGGCAATGCGGCCGCGTTCGGTGAACACGCCCGTGACCCGGCCCCCTGCGATGTCCAGGCCGCGCACGGCGCATTCCTGCAGTACGTGTCCGCCCAGGCGCTGTGTGGCGCGTGCCAGTACCGGCGCTGCACGCGACGGATCCGCATGGCCGTCGGTGGGCGAGTGCACGCCCCCCACCCATTTCGTGCGGCTGCCGGGCGTCAGTTCATGGGCGCGGTCGGCGGTCAGTATCTCGCTGTGGAAGCCGAACTCGCTGGCTCGCTTGCCCCAGGCCTCCCAGGTATCGATCTCGGACTGACGGGTGGTGGCGTAGACGATGCCCGAGCGGCGAAAGCCCATGTCCTCGCCGGTTTCCTCTGCGAGTTCAGGCCAGCGTCGCAGGCCGAACATGGCCAGCGGCAGCTCGCGCGGGTCGCGGTTCTGCTGGCGGCACCAGCCCCAGTTGCGACTCGATTGCTCGCCACCGACGCGGCCTTTTTCCAGCAGGGCCACCGACACGCCCTTGCGCGCCAGCTCGTAGGCCGTGGCCGCGCCGACGATACCCGCACCGATCACCACCGCATCCACTGCGGGTGGCAGCACCGTGCTGTTTTCCACCTTGTCCACATCCGCCGACATCGTTGTTGTTCCCGTAGTCCGTGCTGTCCGAATCAACCCAGTGCCTGGGTGCTCAATGCAAACGTGAAAGTCGTGCCGTCGCCGCGCGGCAGCTCGCCACGCCCCATGACGGCGCAGCGGTCTACCTGGGCCAGCCCGGCCTCGGCCAGCCAGCCTCCCAGCCCCGTCGACACCCGGGTGTCGACGCGCACGAACTGTCCTGCGCTGCCAGCCAGGAAATGTCGCACCAGCACCTTGGCGCCAGCCAGATCGGGCGCCACGACCGGTCCGATGACCTGGCCCCGCCCGAATGGACGCATCACCGCATAACCCACCGCGATCTCGTCGCGCATCAGCAGCACGGTCTGGCCCACGTCGACCAGCACTTCCAGCAACCCGGCCCGGTCCATCCCGGTGGCGCGCGCATCCAGGGCGTGCAGGGTGGCCAGGGCCTCGCTGCCGACTGGCCGCAGCGATTCCCCCATGGCCGTCACGGCGTCGGGCAGATCGGTGCCGACGCTGCCCTGGTGCTGCACCAGTTCGTCGACATTGGCGAAGCCGTAACGTGTGTAGACGCCGGCCCCCGCCGCCGTGGCATTGAGCATCGCCGCCGGCGCGCTCAGTTGCGCGAGCGCACGCTCCACGAGGGCGCTGCCAATGCGTTTTCCCTGCTGCTCGGGCGACACGATGATCAGGCCCAGCGTGCCGCAGGTGCCATAGTCCACGTGCATCGCCACGGCCACCACCTTGCCGTCGTCCTCGACCACCTCGCCCCGGGCTTCGCTGACGCGCCAGACGAACTGCCAGTCTTCGAGTCGATGCGGCCAGCGGACGGCTTGCGACAGCGCATGCGTGGACGGCAGATCGGCTTCGCGCAGCGGACGGTAGACCAGCGTTTCATCGTTGCTCAGTGACACGGTGTATTTCTCCAGGTTATGTCGGCGCGCCGGTGGGCGCGGTCTTCCAGCTCTGCCGCGACGCGGCGCTGGCATCGATGCGGCCCATGGCTTCTTCCAGCCATCCCGTCCTAAGCTCGGGCACCGAGTCGACCAGCAACTGCGTGTAGGCGTGGCGCGGCGGCGTCATCAGTTCGCCGCGCCCACAGGTATCGACCTGGCGGCCGGCGTACAGCACGGCCACTTCATCGCAGACCGAACGCACCGTGGAAATGTCGTGGCTGATGAACACGTAGGACACGCCCAGCTCGCGCCGCACCTCGGCCAGCAGGTCGAGGATGGCGGCGCCCACCACCGTGTCCAGCGCAGACGTCACTTCGTCGCACAGGATGAGATCGGGTTCGGCCGCCAGGGCGCGCGCCAGGTTCACGCGCTGCTTCTGTCCGCCCGACAGTTCGCTGGGGCGCCGCTGCGCAATGGCGGCGGGCAGCTTCACCATGTCCAGCAGCCGGGCGACACGCGCGGCCTCTTCACCCGGCGCGCAGCGCTTGAAGATCCGCAGCGGACGGGCCAGGATCGCGCCGATCTCGTGCGCAGGGTTGAGCACGGTGTCGGCATTCTGGAACACCATCTGGATACGGCGGTAATGATCCGGGTCGCGTTCCCGCATGGTGCGGCCGAGTGCCTTGCCATCGAACAGCAGATCGCCACGGGCCGGTCCAACCAGGCCCGCGATCACCCACGCCAGGGTGGTCTTGCCCGACCCCGATTCGCCGATCACGCCCAGGGTGGTGCCGCGTCGAACGGTCAGGTTGATGTCGTTGAGGATGGTCAGTGCCGGCATGCCGTTGGCGTCGCGCGGGCCGTAGCCTGCCACCAGCTTGCGTACCTGCAGCAACGGCGGCGCCGCTTCCGCCTGGGGTATCGGCGCCGACGGACGCTCGACCATGCGCGCCGCATCCAGCAGGCTGCGCGTGTAGGGATGGGTCGGCGAGTCCAGTACCTGGCCGATGCCACCGCATTCCTGGATCTCGCCTTGGTTGAGCACGATCACCCGGTCGGCCATCTGTGCGACCACGGCCAGGTCGTGCGACACGTAGACCGCGCTGGTCCCCCGCTCGCGGATGGCGTTCTTGAAGCTGCGCAGCACCTCGATCTGCGTGGTCACGTCGAGCGCGGTCGTGGGTTCGTCCAGCACCACCACGTCGGGATCGGTCATCAGCGCCATGGCCGCCATCAGGCGCTGCAACTGTCCGCCCGATACCTGATGCGGATATCGCTGACCGATGGTGTCGGGTTGCGGCAAGGCCAGGGAGCGGAACAGACCGATGGCCTTGGTCTCGGCCTGCGCGCGCGGCATGACACCGTGAATGGCCACGCCTTCGACCACCTGCTCCATGATCGTGCGCGACGGGTTGAATGCCGCGGCGGCGCTTTGCGCGACATAGGCCACGCGCCGGCCGCGAATGCGGCGCAGGTCGGCCTCGCTGGCCGCCAGAAGGTCCTGACCATCGAGTTTCACCTGGCCGCCGACGATGGCGCAGCCACGCCGCGCGTAGCCCAGCAACGACAGGGCAATGGTGGTCTTGCCGGAGCCGGATTCACCGATCAGTGCCAGCACTTCGCCCCGCGCCAGCGTGAACGAAACATCCTTGACGATGGGCACCTGCGTGCCCTGATCGGTGCGGGCGACGACGCGCAGATCCTTCACGTCGATCAAGGGGCCCTGGGGTGTGGCTTGGCTCATGACGTGGCTCCCGCGCGTGGCAGCCGCTTGCGGGCAGGCAGGCTGTCGATGAAAAGGTTGACGCCGATCGTCAGCGACGCAATCGCCACTGCCGGAATGATCAGAGCAGGCGCGCCTTCGAACAGTCCCTGCATGTTCTCGCGCACCAGCGCGCCCCAGTCGGCATAAGGCGGCTGCACCCCCAGGCCCAGGAAGCTCAGGCCGCTGAGCGTCAGCACGATGTACACGAAGCGCAGGCCGAAGTCGGCCAGCATCGGGTGGATCATGTTGGGCAGGATTTCGGTCCAGGCGATGTAGGTCGCCCGCTCGCCGCGCAGGCGCGCCACCAGCACGTACTCCATGGTATTGAGGCTGACCGCCATGGCGCGCGCAATGCGGAACGATCCTGGCATGTAGGTCACCGCCACCGTCAGGATGAGCACCGGGAACGACGAGCCGAACACTGCGATCATCAGCAGTGCGAAGATCTTGCTCGGTGTCACCAGCAACACGTCGGCGATGCGGCTGACCACTTCGTCGAAGGCCCGGCCGATGGTCACCGCCAGCAAGGCCAGCAGCGTGCCCCCGATGCTGGCGATGACCGCTGCCGTCAGGGCCAGGCCGATGGTGTACTGCGCGCCGTACAGTACCCGGCTGAGCATGTCGCGGCCCAGGTAGTCGGTGCCCAACGGGTAGGCGAGCGTCAGCCCGCCGTACATGTCGGCATCGGTCAGGTCGTCCATGCCGTGGGGGGCGATCCAGGGACCGATCAGACTGATCAGCAGCCAGAACACCGTGACGACCAGGCCGATGCGGCCAGCCAGGGACAAGGACTGGAACAGCGATGCCATGGCGCGAGGCGGAGCGAGCAGGAGTCGTGTCATGGGTTGCGCAGCTTTGGGTTGAAGGCGATCGTGCAGATGTCGGCGAGCAGCAGCAGGATCAGGTAGCCCATGCAGAAGAACAGCACGCAGGCTTGCACGATGGGCAGGTCGCGGTTGGCCACCGCATCGACCAGGGCCGATGCCAGGCCCGGATAGTTGAAGATGGTCTCCACGATGATGACGCCCCCCAGGAGGTAGGACAGGCTCAGCGCCATGGCGTTGGCGATCGGGCCGACGGCGTTGGGCAGGGCGTGGCGCAACACCACGCGCGCCGGGTGGCCGCCCTTGAGCAAGGCCATCTCGATGTAGGGCGACTCCAACTGGTTGATGAGCGCGGCCCGCGTCATGCGTGCCATCTGTGCGACGACCACGCAGCACAGGGTGGCCACCGGCAAGGCATAGCGCTTGAGGAATTCCAGGGGCGAGGCCGACGGCGCATCGAACACCAGGGCCGGCACCCACTGCAACTGCACGGCGAAGACCAGCACGGCCAGCGTCGCCACCAGGAATTCGGGCACGGCCACGATGGACATCGTGGTCACCCCCAGCACGCGGTCGAGGCGCGACCCTCGATGCATGGCGGCAACGGTGCCCAGCACCAGCGCCACCGGCACCGACACCGCCGTCGTTACCGCAGCCAGCAGCAGCGAGTTCGGAATGCGTGGCCCGATCAGGTCGGCGACCGGCAGGCGGCTGGCGTAGGACGTGCCCAGATCGCCGGTCAGCAGGTTGCCCAGCCAGTACCAGAACCGCAGCCAGGCAGGCTGGTCCAGACCGAGCTGCTGGCGCAGCGCGGCCACCGTCTCGGGCGTGGCTGCCTGTCCCAGCGCCAGCTGCGCCGCATCGCCAGGCAGCAGGTTGGTGACCGTGAAGATCATTGCGGCCACCACAAACAGCGTCAGGGCACCCGCGCCGATGCGTCTGAGGACCAATCGTGTGATCACAGGATTCATAGGCGCGGCTCCGTTCAGGCGTCCAGCCAGACGTGTTCAGCGAAGCGATATCCCATCAGCATGCCCATGGGGTTGGGCGCCAAGCCTTTCAGACGCGTGTCGTAGGCGTCCAGGAAGCTGATGAACGATGGGATGATCACGCCGCAATGGTTGGTGATCAAGGTCTGCATATCGCCGTACATCTGTTTGCGGCGCGCCTCGTCCTTCTCTTTGCGAGACTGTTCCAGCAACTGGTCGAACTGCTCGTTCTTCCACGCCGACTCGTTCCACGCTGCATCCGACTTGTAGAACTGCGTGAACAAGGTGTCGAGCGTCGGTCGCGGATTGACCGATCCGTACGAAATCGGGTGCTTCATCCAGTGCGTGGACCAGTAGCCGTCGTACGGAACGCGACGCACTTCCAGCGTCAGGCCGGCCGCACGGGCGCTCTGCTGCAGCAACTGTGCACCCTCGACGGCTGCCTCGATCCCCGGCGTGCAGACGATGGAGGCCCGCGTGCCCTTCAGTCCGCCTTTCTCGATGTGGTACTTGGCGCGATCCAGGTCATACGGCCGCTGCGGCAGATCCTTCAGGAAGTACGGATGCCAGGGCGGTACCGGATGATCGTTGGCAATCGTGCCGAAGCCGCGCAGTACGTTGTCGACCAGCCGCTCGCGGTTCTGCAGGTACTTCATGGCGAGCACGAAGTCGGGGTTGTTGGTGGGCTCGGCGTCCTGGCGCAGCACCAGGTCCGAATACAGCCCCGACTTGGTTTCCAGGATGTCGTGCTTGCCCGACGCGCGAATGCGGTCCAGGTCGCGCGGGCTGACCACCGCAACCATGTGCAGGTCACCCGCCAGCAGCCCGTTGACGCGTGCTGCCAGGTCGGTGATGCCCAGGATCTCGACCTCGTCCAGGTGCGGCAGGCCGGGCTTCCAGAAGTTCTCGTTGCGAGTGCCGATCATGCGCGCAGCAGGCTTGAACTCCTTGCACTTGAACGGACCGGTGCCATTGGGTTGGGCAAAGTCGGTCGTGCCGTCGGCCAGGATGAGGAAGTGCGACGTCGACAGCAGCGCAGGCAGGTCGATGTTGGGCGAGGTCAGCTCGATGCGCACCTCGTTGGCATTGACCGCCGTCACCGACGCGAACTGGTCGGCCAGCACCTTGGCCTTGGACGCCGTGGCCGGGTCCTTGTGGCGCATCAGCGAGAACACCACGTCCTGCGCGTCGAAGGCCTTGCCGTTGTGGAACGTCACCCCCTTGCGCAGCTTGACCGCCCATACCTTGCCGTCGTCCGACTCGATGGACTCGGCCAGCGCGGGCTGGGCGCGCATGTTGGCATCGAGTTCGGTCAAGCCGCTGTAGACCGTGAACTGGCGGATGTAGTCGCCCGAGCTGCTGCTCTTGGCAGGGTCCATGCTTTCCGACACCGACGAGTTCGATGCCGCCACACGGATGCGGCCGCCGCGCTTGGGTTCGGCGGCGCGCGCGTCGCGGCCCGTCAGCAGCAGGCCGCCTGCGCTGGCGCTCAGGCCTGCCAAGGCCATCAGCTTGAGCATGTCGCGTCGCGACGGGTTGGACTGCAGAGAAGCCGTGATGCGTTCTTGCGGGTGCATCCCCGCCTTGATGCTACGTTCGTCCATGGTCGTGACTCCTTTGGTGGAAGTGCTGATGTCTCGGGGCCGGGTTTTGGCCAGGTGCCGCGTCATACGGTCTTCTAGAAAAAAACGTCCTTCATCTTGTAGTAGGCGCCTGCCAGCGGCAGGAACCAGGGCTTGCCGACGTGGCCGGGCAATGCGTGCCAGGTATCGCGCGCCCAGGGGTTGGCGCGGTCCCGGCCCAGCAGGCGGTCGGCCATCAGGTCGCCCATGAAAACCGCCATCTGCGTGCCGTGGCCGCTGTACCCCAGGCTGTAGTACAGGCCGTCGTGCTGGCCGGCATGGGGCAGCCGGTCGACGGTGGCTTCCACCAGGCCGCCCCAGCAATACTCGGCCTGTACATTGGCCAGCGATGGCAGCAATTCGCGCAGGCTCTGGCGCAGGATCTCGCCGCTGCGGGCGTCCGACGCCGGGTTGCTGAGCGCGAACCGTGCACGGCCGCCGAACACCAGGCGGCGGTCGGCCGTCAGGCGGAAATAGTTGCCCAGGTTCAGGGTGGTCACATAGGTGCGCCGGCCTGGCAGGGCGGCGTCGATCTGCGCATCGGTCAGCGGCTCGGTGACGATCACGAAGCTGCCCACCGGCACGATGCGCCGCTGGAACCAGCCGAACGGTCCCTGGTTGGAACATCCGGTGGCCAGCAGCACCCGTTCGGCAACGATTTCTCCGCGCGCCGTCTGGATGCGATAGCGCGTGCCGCTGTCGAGCCGGGTCAGTCCGGTCACCGGCGTGTCGGTGTACAGACGGGCGCCATGCGCAGCGGCCGACTTGGCCAGCCCGTGGGCGAAACGTCCCATGTGCATCTGCCCGCCCCCGTGTTGCAGCAGCCCGCCGTGAAAGGCGTCGGATGCGATTTCATTGCGGATGTCGGCCGCGGAGATCACCTCGACCTTGGCCCCGACATGGGTGCGCAGCGCCTCGGCACTGGCTGCGAGCGAGGGGAAATGCTTGGCCTTGCGCGCCAGCTTGAGCTTGGACAGCCGCACGAAATCGCAATCGATGGCCTGTTCGGCGACGACGCGCTCGACGTAGTCCACCGCGTCGGCATACGCGCGGTAGTAGCGCTTGGCGCGATCCAGCCCGACGCTGGCGGCCAGACTGGAAAAGTCCTGCGCGACGCCTGTGTTGCAGTGGCCGCCGTTGCGCCCCGACGCCTGGCTGGCGATGCCCTTGGCTTCGAGCAGCACGACATCGACGCCCGCGCGTGCCAGCGACAATGCCGCCGAGCAGCCGGTGAAACCGCCGCCGATCACCACCACATCGGCGGCCGCCGGCAAGTCGGTCTGCGCCCCGGTGAACGTCGGAGCAGTGGCAAGCCAATACGATTCGAGCTTCATGGCGTGGGCCTGTGCGTGGCGCGCGGTGGATGGTTTACAGACCGAGGACGGCAGGCAGGCCGCCGATGTCGCGGATCTCGTGGTAGCCGTAGTAGGGCGTCGACGGTTCGTGGCCGCGCGCGACGAAGACCTTGTTGCGGATGCCCATGTCGTGTGCCGTCATCAGGTCGTAGCGCAGGCTCGACGACACATGCAGGATGTCTTCCGGTCCGCAGCCCAACTGATCCAGCAGGAACTCGAAGGCACGCATGTGCGGTTTGTAGGACTGCGCCTGCTGCGCGGTGTAGACCGCGTGGAAGGGCGCTCCCAACTTGGCCACGTTGTGGTGGATCTGTTCATCCATGGCGTTCGACAGCACCACCAGCGGAAACTCGCGGGCCACTTTCGCCAGGCCGTCGGGTACGTCCGCGTGCGGACCCCAGGTCGGTACGGCCTCGTAGAACACGCGGCCATCACCTTCCTGCGAGGCGATGCCGTGGCGCTTGCAGGTACGCGCAATGGCGTTCTCCAGCACCTGGTCGTAGGGCTTCCAGTCCCACAGCACCTCGTCCAGGCGATAGGCGGCGAAGTCGCGCACGAATGCGTCCATGCGCTCGGCCGGCACGCGCTGGGCGAAGTGCGCCCTGGCCACGTCGGCCATGCGGAAATTGGTCAGCGTGCCGTAGCAGTCGAAGGTGATGAACTTGGGTCGGAAAGTGGCCATGGTGTGTGGTTCCTGGTCGCAGCGGGTCGAAGAAGGTTTGACGGTTCTTGATGGCGTTCAGGTCGCCGCCGGCGAGGCGACGTCTACCAGCACGCTCTTGTAGCGAAGGCAGGCTTCGAAGGCTTGGCGTCCCAGGTCCTTGCCAATGCCCGAACCCTGGAAGCCGCCCGTGGGGATGATGAAGTCGCCAGAGCGGCCATAGCGGTTGATCCAGACAGTGCCCGCCGCGACTTGCCGCATCGCGCGCAATGCCCGGTCGATACTTCCGGTATGGATGCCTGCGGCCAGGCCATAGATGGGGTGCCCGGCGAGCGCAATGCCTTCATCGTCATCGGTGAAGGTCTGCACGGTCAGTACTGGTCCGAAGATTTCGTCGCAGACTGCGGGCGTCGTGGACGTCACGTTCGTCAGCAATGTCGGACGGTAGTAATGGCCACCTCGGGGACCATCGAAGAACGCGCCGCCTGCCAGCAGCGTGGCGCCCGCCGCCACGCTTGCGCGGACGGCCTGATCCACCTTGCCCGCCTGTCGGCCGTCGATCAAGGGGCCATAGCGCGTTGCACCATCCCAGGTCAGGCCTGGAGCGATCGACTTCGTGGTCTCGATGATGGACGACATCAATTCTTCGGCGACGCTGGCGTGCACGATCAATCGGGTGCCCGCCACGCAGGCCTGGCCCGCGTTCGACGTGAAGCCGCGGGCAATGCGTCCTGCCAGCGTCTTCACGTCACCGGCATCGCCGAATACCAATTGCGGACTCTTGCCGCCCAGTTCGAGGGTGACCGGCTTCATGCCGTGATGGGCGGCATCCGTCATCACGGCCGCACCGGTTGCGGTCGACCCGGTGAACGACACCTTGCGCACCAGCGGATGGCGTACCAGGGCCGCCCCGGCGGTGGTTCCCCGGCCTTGCACGACGTTGAAGATGCCGGCGGGCATCCCCGCGCGAATCGCCAGCTCGGCCATCCGCAAGGTCGAGAATGGCGTCAGTTCCGAGGGCTTGAGCACGATGGCGTTGCCAGCCGCCAGCGCGGGCCCGCATTTCCACGACGCCATCGACAGCGGAAAATTCCAGGGCGCAATGGCACCGACCACGCCGTAGGGCTCGGGCACGATCAGTCCCAGGCTGTCGCTGCGCGTGGAGACGACGTCACCGCTGTACTTGTCGGCGCATTCCGCGAAGAAGCGGATGGCCTCGGCGGTGAAGGGGATTTCATGGGCCCGGGCGTCGTGGATCGGACGGGTCGAGCCGACTGCTTCGAGCTGTGCCAGGTAATCGATGTCGGCATCGATGAGGTCGGCCCAGCGGCGCAATATGCGTGCGCGTTCGCGCGGCGGGCGGCGTCCCCAGCCGCTGCTGGCCAGCGCCGCCTGGGCGTTGCGAACCGCCTGATCCACCGTGTCGGCCGACGCGTCGGGAATGCTGCCCAGCAAGCGGCCGTCCGAGGGGCGCATGACCTCCAGTCCATCATCGCCCAGCCAGCACAGCTTGCCGTCGATGAAATGCCCTTGCGGCAGCTTGACGTCCTCGGGGTCGAACCCGTGGTCCTGCGTATCGGCGTTCATTGCTGTGCCTCGGCGGCGGCCAGCATCAGTGCCGGAAAGGCGGCGCGCAAGTCGGCGAAGATGGCGTCCATCTGGATCTCCATGGGCTGCGATCCGCTGTCTGACTCCACGGCGGCGAACACGCGATGTTTGAGGTAATGCCGCCACTCGATGGGGGTGGTCTGCAGGAAGGCCGTCAGACGTTCGTAGCGTGCGCGCGTCCAGACGGATTCGAAGCTGTGTTTGGCCGCACCAAGGTCGAAGTGCTCGTCGACGGGTTTGCGCGGTACGGCGCGAAGCTGTGCCGAGGCAGCGATATCGACGGCATCGTTGTCGATGACGACACCGTACGCATCACGAGCCTGCTGACGCGAGACGAAGCCGCGCTGGACGTCGCGCAGCACCCGCTCCGGGTCGCGGGTGAACGGATCGCCGTAGCCGCCCGCGCCCGGCCCGACGACCTCGATCACATCGCCGGGGCCGCAGGCCACTACATCGGTATTGCCCAGATCCACCTGCCTGGCCGTGCCTGGGTGCTTGCGGAAGGTCGACAGGGTGCCAGCGCGTCCGCCCAACACGCCCCAGGCGTTGAAGCGCGAGCGGTTGCGGTTGCGCGCCGTGACGATGGTGTTGGGCGCCGACACCCGGAACGACATCACCGTCGCCATGCCGCCCCGATACTTGCCCGGGCCGCCGGTATCCGGTTGAAGGCCGTAGCGCAGGAAGTGCACCGGCACCTCGACCTCGTTGATCTCTATGGGCGTGTTCTTCAGGAAGGCGGACGAGCCGCCCATGCCATCGGGGCCGTCGTTGCGCGGCGCGCCACCGCCGCCCCCGCCCACCGGGCCGATCGACGCCATCACTGGCTGGTTGCCGCGGTCGGTGGTCTTGATGTTCATGATGGCGTTTCCGCCCGGCGCGGATGCTGGCAACCGCGCTGGCATGGCCTGCGAGAACGCACCGAAGGTCACGATCTGGGTCAGCATGCAGGTCAGAGACCGCATGCCCACGGCGGCCGGTGCCTCGCAGTTCACGACAGTGCCCCGAGGCAGAATGGCGCGCGCCACGCGCAACGTGCCCGCGTTGAGCAAAATGCCCGGCTGCAGCGTGTACAGCACGTAGGTCAGGCCGACGAGGGCGAGGGGATGCCGTTCACGTCCGCCGGTCGGCATGTTCAACGACGACGCCAGTTGCGGGTCGCTGCCGGTGTAGTCCAGTTCCACCTCGTCGCCGCGCACGCGCAGGGTCAGCGCCACCCGGCACGGGTACGGGCTGTCGCCGTCTTCGTCAGCGTAATCGGCAAAGAAATACTCGCCGTCGGGAACCTGCCGAATCACCTCGCGTGCCTGCTCGTGCGCATAGTCCAGGATCTCGTCGATGCCCGACAGGAAGCGGTCTACGCCGAAACGCTGCACGATCTCCAGCACCTTGCGCTCGCCGATGTTCACCGACGCCACCTGGGCGTTCAGGTCACCCCAGTTCTGGCTGGGCGCGCGCACGTTGATGCGCAGGATCTCGGCGATCTCGCGGTTCAACTGACCGGCGCGATACAGCTTCAGCGGCGGCAACCGGATTCCTTCCTGAACGATCTCGGTCAGGGCGCGCGACAGCGATGCGGGTACCGCGCCGCCGACGTCGGTGTTGTGGATGTGGCCCACCACGAAGCAGACAATGCGGCCCTCGAAAAAAACGGGCTTCCAGATGTGCAGGTCGGGGGAGTGCGTCGCCACGCCGCCGCTGTACGAATCGTTGGTCACGCAGATATCGCCCGGCTCGTAGCGGTCGATCATGTCGATGACCGGGGCATAGTCGATGCCGCTGTACCACGGCGCACCGAAGCTGCGTGGCGACGCGAAGGCCAGTCCGCGCGCCGACACCAGGGTGCACGAGAAGTCCTCGGTTTCCTTCACGAAGGCCGAGTGCGCAGTCCGCATCAGCGTGTATGCCATGGCGTCGGCCGCTGCGGCGCAATGGTTGGCCAGGATCTGCAGGTCGCGCCTGGGGGCCTGCGCAGACGTCTTCGGGGTCGGGACCGCGTTCATGCCGTCAGCTCCTGTGCAGACGCATCGATGTCGATCACAAGATTGCCGTAAGGGTCGACCACGGCGTGCATGCCGCTCAGCATGCAGGTCGTGCAGTCGTCCTGCAGCACCACGGCCGGCCCGTCGATGCGGTGTCCCGCACGCAGGGTCGCACGCTGGTAGACGGCCACGTCACGCATGGCGCCATCCAGGTAAACCTCGATCCGGCCATGCAGCGGCGCGCTCCCTTGCGCGGAATCGATATAGGGCATCTGCGGCTTGGGCGTGGCCCCGGCAATTACCAGGCGCAGGTTCACGACCTGCATGACGGCATGCGCATCGCGATGGCCGAACAAGCGTTCGTGCTGCGCGTGGAACGCCTCGCCGATCGCCGTCAGGTCGCCGCTCGCAATCCAGTCGGCATCCAGCGGCGTGTCGATCTCATACGACTGGCCGCGATAACGCATGTCGGCGCTGACGACCAGCGAGTGGTCGCCCTCGAACCCCTGTTCTTCGTGCAGCCACGCCAGCGCACGGCCCCTCAGTTCGGCCAGCGCATCCTGCAGCGATACCAGCAGCGTGCTGCTCAAGTCCTGGTAGATCGTGCGGATGAAGTCGTTCTTCATGTCCGCCACCAGTCCACCCAGCGCACTGAGCACGCCCGGCGTCGGGGGCACGATCACGCCCTGCATGTTGAGTTCGCGCGCCAGGTAGGCGGCCGCCATCGGGCCTGCGCCACCGAATGCCAGGAAGCGGAACGCACGCGGATCGATGCCGAAGCGCGACAGCAGGGCGCTCGTGTCGGCATACATCTCGGAGGTGGCGATGCGGATGATGTCTTCGGCGGCTTCATGCACCGACCGGCCGGTTTGTTCCGCGAGCGGGGCAATCGCATTCCACGCACGCTGGCGGTCCACGCGAATGGCGCTATAGCCCAGGTCACCGTGGCCGAGCCAGCCACATACGGCGAAGGCGTCGGTCAGCGTGGCACGGGTGCCGCCCTTGCCGTAGCAGGCAGGGCCGGGGTTGGAGCCTGCGCTGTCGGGGCCGACCTTCAACACGCCGTGCGCATCGACCCAGGCGATCGAGCCGCCGCCCTGGCCGATGGACGTCACCGACACCGAGGGGATGTGGATCTGGAATTCTCCGACGACTTCACCCGTGCCGTATTGGGCCTGGCCCGCCAGGATCACGGCCACGTCGGCACTGGTGCCGCCGATGTCCAGGCTCAGGATGCGGGGGAAATCGCAGGTGCTGGCCACGAAGCTCGCGCCAATGACGCCTGATGCGGTGCCTGACAGCACCATCTGTACGCATTCCTGCCGCGCCTGGGCGGCACTCATCACGCCACCGTTTGACTTGGTGATGTGCGGCGCAGCCGGGACTCCCAGGTCGCGCAGGGCGGTTTCGAAGCCGGTCAGGTAATTGGATACGGGAGGCTGTACGTAACCGCTGATCACGCTGGTGATCGTGCGCTCGTACTCGCGGATGATGGGCCAGATCTCGGTGGAGCAGAACACAGGCAGCTCAGGTGCCAGGTCGGCCAGCATGGCCTTGACCGCCCGTTCGTTCGCGCCGTTCCGGTAGCTGTGCAGGAAGGCCAGCACGACGGCTTCGCAATCTTTGTCGCGAGCTGCTGCCAGGGCTTGGACCACGCTGTCGCGATCCGGGGCCAGCAGCACCCCGCCATCGCGATCGGTGCGCTCGTCGATGCCGAAGACGCGGTCGCGCTCGACCAGCGGTGCAGGACGGCGTGCGTTCAGGTCGTGGATGGGGGTGATCTTCAGCCGCGCCAGTTCCAGCACATCTTCGAAGTGCCGGGTGGTGAACAGGGCCAGGCGAACCCCCTTGCGCTGAATCACTGCATTGATGCCCACCGTGGTGCCGTGGGTGAAGTAATGGATGTCGCGCGGCGCAATGCCATCGCGCTCGGCCAGGATGCCCAGGCCCGTCAAGACTTCGGTGCCGGGCCGGTCAGGGCGCGACAACACCTTCAACGTGCGGACGCGCTGGCTCGCCTCGTCCAGGACGGCAAAGTCGGTGAACGACCCGCCGATATCCACGCCAACCCGGTATGCCATGGCTGCGGTTCCTTGTCTCCCCCAAACGTCGGCGCACAAGGCGTTCGCGTCTCAGGTGGTGTTCGATCGCTTATTACGATCTTGAATTTGATTTCATTATTTTAATCGTGAGCAGTGCTGTCAAGCCTCGGAAACAATATTCTGGTTCGTCCTGATCAAAGGTGGATGACGGGCGGTTTGGTGTTCATGATCCACAGGATGCGCGCCAGTTGTCCGCCCGGGTTTTCGACGCCGTGGGGCAGGGCACTGTTGAACTGGAAGCTGTCGCCCGGCGCCAACCGCTCACGGCGCGAGCCAACCGTCAGCGTGATTTCGCCCTCCAGCACCATGCCGCCTTTTTCGCCCGGGCCGACCAGGATCTCGCGCGAACGCGAGGCGGGCGGGATGTCGATGATCATCATCTGCATGTCGTGCTGACCATGCGGCGACAGCAGCGCCTTGGACAGGCCGCCAGCCGTGACCGTAAAGCGCGGGCGCTGGTCGGCGCGGCGCACGAAGTCCTGCTCGGGAAGGGGCAGGGTATCGAAAGGCACTGGGTCGTCGCCTTCGAGCAGCGTCGTCAGCGGCACATCCAGTGCCACGCGCAATCGTTCCAGTACGCGTACCGATGGGTTGGCAAGGTTGCGTTCGATCTGGCTGATCATCCCCACCGATACGCCTGCGCGCGAGGCAAGTTCTGCCAGCGACAATCCGGCGCCCTTGCGCAGCGTTCGCAGGCGCGGGCCGAGCTGATCGTGGGGCTGGCTCGCCGGGGTGATGGTGGACGCGTCGGATGCGTGCATGGCGGCCTGAAGCTTCATTGAAAATTTCAATATATTCTCAGAAAGGTTCAGTGTGGGCCATGCGCGTCATTCCCAGGGGCGCAGTCCGGGCGACGAGCGGCGTGCCTAGAATGGAGGGATCAGTCCATGCAGGAGCCCCCAGCACCGTGCAAGAGATGATCCGTCAGCAAATGCGTTGGTACCCCGTCGGTATCGGAACGATCAGCGCCTGCGTGGGCCTGGCATGCTGGGCAATCGTCGGCGGGGCATGGGCTGGCTGGCTTCTGCCTGTATGGTTCGCGGGCGGTGCCACGCTGGGTATGGTGGCGGTCTACCGTTCCAGGTGGGCGGTTCGTCATGCGCGGGTGTCGTTCACCTTGTGGGGGGTGACGCTTTGCGTGTGGACCTTGGGCATTCTTGCTTTCGTGCACGGCAAGCTGTCCGAACCGTTCGAGTTGTGGCTGGGCAACGCGCTGTTGGTGACCGCTTTGCTGGCCAGCCTGGCGCTGGGTGTCCTGCGCGAGCATGCTCGGCTGGCTCGTGCGAACCAGCGTGGCAGGCTTGCCGCCGCGCTGGCCGACTATGTCGACCTGCCACGCCGAACCATGTTCGTAACCTTCGGTGGTGTGGTTGCCGATTGGGCAACGGCCGTCGGCCTGGCTTTGGTTGCCCTGACCTTCATGCTGCGTATCTGGGCCGACGACATGGCGCCTTGGCTGTGGTGGACGGTGGCCGCGTTGATGTTCCTCAGCGCCTACTCCCTGAGTCGCCACATCGGGCCGGGGCTTGTCAGGTGTGCGTGGCTCGATCGCCTGACGCGTGAGGACGGCGAGGGCTTCGTATCGGAACAGACGGCGGTCATCATGGCCCTTCGCCGCGACCTGTGGGGAGCGGATCTGTTCTGCCGGCCTGGCGACGTGGCGCCCGAGCCGGTGCAAGCCGAGAAGCGCGTGCCACCACGCCGCAAGCGAAAGCGCAGGTAGCAGACCGGCGCCGGTCTGCGACCCAGGCGACACCGGTAGTTTGGGCATCAAGGGCAACCAATGCAGTCGCTGCGATCCCAAACGGAACATCATCTATTTTTCAAACGATGCGGATGCTCGGGGCTGAGCGTCCATGCTTGCCTTGCCCCGCTACTCTGGCTAGGGTCCGATGTCTGCCGTACGACAACGCAGTGAAGCGGTTGCCCCCCGTTTCAAATTATCCGAAGCGAGCGATTTGCTTACAGATCCCTGAAGCAAGTAGTCCCTAAAATGCGAGGCGCTTTGTTCCAGACGGCGCGAGTCAGCGGCCGAATCGACATTTCGCCCGTGATCGGCCTTCGTATAGGATCGCCTTTCCATGTCTTCTGTCCTGCAAAACTACGCATTCGATGACGCCTCCCGTGCCCGGCTCCTGCTCGACGAATGGCGTCGACGACAGGCTTCCTCGGTGGGCATGTGCCGGGCGGACGGAATGGACGTCCAGCCGCAGGAACTGAATGGCGACTACGACCTGGACGATGGCTTCGCCCAGCAACTGCTCGCGCGCCTGGGGTCGGATATCGAGGCGGCGCTGGTCGGCCCCACCAATGTTCCAGGCAACTCGGTCGCCGCGATGCAGATTGCCTCGCAGGCCGTGACCGAACGCATTACGCGAAGGGCACTGGACCAGGGGGCTGCGCGCATTGCCTCGGGCGGCACGCAAAGTGTTCGCATCAACCGCTACATGACGCTCTACAACGCCGCATCTCGCGGACAGCGGCCACGGATTCGCCTGCGCGTGGTGGGGCTTCCGGTGACCGTGGTCACGCCGATTGCGGCCGCCTCTGCGTGGCGTTCCAACTCGCGCACAGGGCGACACAGCACTGCCTGGAATCGGCCTGGTGCGCAGGCGCAAAGCGCCGCCCGCGTGGCAGGCGAAGCAGGGTGGTCCCGATACGGGGGCTGGATGACCGGGCGCGTGGGCACGGGTGTGCTGACCTTCGCCCCGAACGCGGCATTCGACGCGTGGAACAGTGTCGAATTCGATATGGACGAAAGAGGTCGTCGGCACTACCGAAGCTTCGACCGGGACAAATTCCTGATCTCGTCCGCGCGTAGTCAGAGCGGCAGCGCCGTGGGCCTGGCCGTGGGCACGGCTGCTGGCTATGCCGCCGCCGCCGCACTCAGCATCACCGGCGCGCCACTGGTGCTGATCGTGCTGGGCGTCGGCCTGGTGGCGCAGATCGTCTGGAACTCGACAGGCATGGGCGACCGGGCGGCCGAAGCCACCGAGCGCGCGCTCGGCCGATGATGCGTCGCGGCGAGGGCTGGACGCGCCTGGAGGCTTCATGAGCATGAGCGGCGTGCCGGCGGTCACCCCCGGCCGTCTGCGCAGCCTTCCTTTGACGAGCGGACTCGGGCTGGGTGTCGCAGGACTGAGTCTGTGGCTGATCGTCGGTCCCGCGCTTTCCTGGATGCTGGCAGCCACGATGGCTGCCATCGGCGTGGGGCTCGGACTGATCGCTGTCTATCGGTCCGCGTGGAGCCTGCGCCATGCGCGAACGAGTTTTGCCGTGGCGACGCTCGTCTTCGTCCTGGCCTGCGTCTGGGCCATCTCTTTCGCACAGCGGTATGCGGATATCGGATTGGGAACGGGCTGGTTGATGTCGATGGGCGCCTTGCTGCTGGCGGGCAGCATGGCCGTGGGGGCGTGGTGGCAGTCGCGTCTGCTGGCGCGGGCGATTCGTGCGGATCGCCTGGCCGAGTGTTTGCAAGCGCACGCCGACCTCGATCGACGCATTTACTTCGCGCTGCCGCATGGCGGCACCGACACCGGCACGAACTACATCGGCATGGCGGCGGCGCTTGGGGTGAATGTGCCGCTCGCGCTGCGGTCGATGGGCGCGGGAGACACCGCCATCGTCTGGCTGGTCCCGGCGCTGGCAATGGGATTGAGCGCATACCTGTTCAGCGCGTTCATCGGTCCGGGACTGGTTCGCATTGCCTTGCTCGGCAGGTTGGAGCGCGCATCGGGCCGGCGTTTCGTGTCCGATCAGATCGATGAGGTCAACACGTTTCGTCGCGGCTTGTGGGGTGCACGTCGGTGGTGCCTGCCGGAAGACATTGCCGAGCCGCTGGTGCCCGCATCATCGTCTGATGGGCGGACAGGGCGCCGACGGAAGCGACGCTGATCCATGAAAGGAGCGCGGCCTTTACGGTCGGGTCCGGTCTTCGTAACCAAACGTGGCTTTTCGACTGTGCTCATCCTTCGCGTTCCGGGATGGCATTGTCTTGCTATTCCATGTGGAACTTGATCGCGGTTCTGCGCGGACTGTTTGCCTCCCTTACCAAGACAAAAGTCCCGGCATGGTGGCCTCAGAAAAATGCGCGATCAATGTCGATTATCTGCAAAGTGTTGCCGACATCTGCCGTTTCAAATTGTCGTGTCCGACGCGCTGCATTTACAGCCCGCTGAAGCATTGCCTCACTAGAATACGGCGCTCGTTTGTTCCATTCGGCCCGAAAGGGGAGCGCGAAGTGGTGCCTTGATCTTTGCATCAGGCGCTTGCTTGCGTCGTCGATACGCTGTGGCCGCCGTGGATCTGAAGACATTGGAGAGTCCGTCATGACCACGTTTGGCGATGGCCAGCAGATGCTGCAGTTGCTCATGGACCGGCAGGCCACGCGTCTGCTGAAGATGTCGTTCCCCAAGGACGACGGGCCGCAGGGTGTGCTGCTGGCAGCCAACCGCCTGGCCGCGCGCGAGGGCCTGAGCCGCGACTTCGAGTTCACCGTCGAAGTCATCTCCGACAGCCCCGACATCGCCCTGAAGGACGTGATCGGCCGCATGGTCACCATCGAGCTGAACCAGCAGGACGGCGGTACGCGCTACTTCAACGGCCACGTCTTCGACTTCGGCCTGCTGCGCAGCGATGCGGGCTTCGCGTACTACCAGATGAGCTTGCTGCCCTGGATGGCGTTCCTGCGCTATCGCCAGGACAACTACATCTTCCACGGCAAGACCGTGGAGCAGCAGACCGACGAGATCTTCCAGGACTACGACGTGCGCGACTGGCGCACGCTGGCACTGTCGGACGATCCGCCGATGACCGACGCCAGCCAGTTCGACGAGTCCGACTACAACTACCTGCATCGCCGCTGGGAAGCCCTGGGCTGGACCTATTGGTACGAGCACCGCAAGGACGGCCACACGCTGGTGCTGTGCGGCGACAGCACCCTGGCCGACCCCATTCCGGGCGTCAGCACGATCGGCTGGCAGGGCCGCAGCGGCGTGATCGAGCGCGGCATGCGCAGCTTCTCGCCAGTGCGCACCGTGGCGGCCACGCAGTTCGCCGCCAGCAGCTTCGACTTCAAGAATCCGCGTCCTGCCAACGCCAGCATGCCCACGCTCAACCAGCAGGGGCAGGTGCCGGCCATGGAGGTGTACGAATACACCGGTGCCTATGGCTTCAAGGATCGCGCGGCAGGCGACGCTTTCGTGCGCCTGCGCATGGAAGAAATCGAAGCCGCCGGCAAGCGTTTCATCGGCGAGGGCGATGAAGACCGGCTGGCGCCTGGCCGCTGGTTCCGACTGGGCGACTTCAGCCACTCGGGCGAGGGCGCCGATGAACTCCTGATCACCGAGGTGCGTCACCGAGCCAGCAATAACTTCGAAACCGGCGAAGGCGGCACCGCCAGCTACAGCAACGAGATCGAGTGCCTGCGACGCAAGATCCCGTGGCGCCCGGGCCGTGGCATGAACAGCAGCCATCCGCGCATCTACGGCCTGCAGACGGCCATCGTCGTCGGGCCCGAAGGCGAAGAGATCCATACCGACGAATACGGCCGCGTGCGCGTGCAGTTCCACTGGGACCGCGAAGGCAAGTACGACGAGAAATCGTCGTCATGGGTACGCGTCGCCAGCACCTGGGCGGGCAGCAATTTCGGCTTCATCGCCATCCCGCGCATCGGC
>JAAIGF010069244.1_pt1 | contig 24456 bp, 16 predicted proteins | sample 6487441 | NCBI WGS metagenome assembly JAAIGF01 (sample SAMN13974129, study PRJNA590717) | phyllosphere metagenome | biome: pepper field; feature: multiple bacterial spot infested pepper fields; material: pepper leaves; isolation source: leaves from pepper fields | host: Capsicum annuum ... | reverse complement strand
GGCCTGCACGATGGCCTAAAACTAAATCGAAACTGATATTTGGGAAGTAGTGCTTTACCAGCGGAACCGTTGCTTCATGATATTTGTTAGATGCGACACTAAGTAAATAGCCTTTCTCTTTTAACGCCGCAAGTAATTCCGAGATACCAGTATATGGTTTGGTATGATCCTGAGCATGTTGTTCGTAGTAGATGACAAAATCTGTCTTTACTTTTTCGATGATGGCTGCCTGCCTTTCGGTTTTTGGAAGGGCACGCTCTATTAACGTATGTATACCGTTTCCTACAAAATACTTATACGCAAATGTTTCATGGGAAGGAAAACCATGCAATTCGAGCGCGTGGTTACAGCTGTCGGCTAAATCCTGTAACGTATCGATCAACGTGCCGTCAAGGTCGAATATTAAGAGTTTCATATAGCTGCAAAGCTAAGAAAAGATCATGAGAAATATGGTAAGAAGGTCAGCCGCATATTGGTAATATTTGTTTAAACAATTATAATAAATACAGCTAATTTTGTTAAATATTCTAAAAATAATGCATTTATATTTGCATTTTCATAATTAAATACTATCTTTATAGACTTTGTAGCCGTTTGCGTAATACGCAGGCTTCAATCCCGTTTTATGGAGGTTACTTGCTGCTAACAAAGCAGTTGGGGAGTATACGTGCGTTTTGGATTGTTCAATCTTTCAGATCTGGGAATTTTCTTTCGGAAAGTAGAGGGCTGTGTTAGTCAGCCTGCTTTTTTCATATATGTTGTTTAGTTATCAAATGAATGCCCAGAAGTTCTCTGACTCCCGTCCGGGGGCTAATGGGCAGGCATTTTGATAAAATTTCAATTACTGCTTTTATCCCTCTTAATTCTTTCAATATTTTTTGAAAAATAGTATTTAATGTTATACTTTTGCACGTGCTATCTTCTGCTATGAAAGTACCATTTGGAAAAGCAAGATTAACAGCAGTATCCCATAGAGAAGAGTAAAAGAGATTATGCTTTATAAATTATTCAAAACAATCAATACAGTGCCTGTTACGTTCAAGCTGTTTTGGCTCGTGCTGGTATTATTAACTATCGTGATGCTGCAGCTGTATCATTTGATATCTTAATCTTTACATGTTACTACCCTTCAATTAATCTTGCTCCTATAGCTTCACTATGAGGTCGTCCGCTTGCTTCATGATGTTTTAAGGCGAGAAGTCGCATTTGGCAGATACTAATAAATAGCGTGCGGAGCATTCCCAATAAAAGGTTTTTCGTTAAAATTTGTTAAAGAATGAGGTCTTAAAACACTAAACCTAAGACACCCTCGTTTTATAGATAACAATAGAGTAATTTTTTTCATAAATTAGGTTAGTTAATAATTGGTTAGTAGAAAAAAACCTGAAGTTCTCCGCTTCAGGTTTTTTTATCTTATCGCTCACTATTGATTTTGGAGCTAACCCAACACAACATCTAAAGTCATCATTACAATGAATCCACCAATGAAGCCCAAGGTAGCCAAATCGGAATTTTTATTCTGTTGGGCCTCGGGTATAACTTCTTCAACAACGACGAAAATCATAGCTCCTGCAGCAAAAGCGAGGGCATAGGGCAAGATCGGAGTGAAAAATCCGACAGCGAGGGCCCCCAAAACTGCGGCCATGGGTTCCACGATGGCCGACAGCTGTCCGTAGTAAAAACTCTTGCGGCGAGATACTCCCATTCCGCGCAGTGGCATAGACACAGCTATACCCTCTGGGAAATTTTGTAGGCCTATACCCATGGCGAGAGCTACCGCTCCTCCAATACTAGCATCTGGTACACCTGCAGCCACGGCGCCGAACAGTACCCCCACGGCCAATCCTTCCGGTATATTGTGTAGCGTGATCGCCAAAACAAGTAATGTGGTTTTTTGCCAGGGTGATTTTACTCCTTCAACCTGTTTGAAATTCACGTGAAAGTGCGGAAGCACTTTATCCAGGGCAAAAAGGAAGCCGGCCCCCAATAGAAAGCCTACGATACTGGGAAGTACCTGAAAAAAGCCTTCGCCTTCGCTCATGTCTATGGCCGGAATCAAAAGACTCCATACACTGGCTGCCACCATTACTCCGCCGGTAAATCCCAACATTGCATCCAGAAAATTGCGATTCATGGTTTTGAAAAAGAAAACGAAAGATGCGCCTAGTGCAGTGACGAGCCAAGTGAAAATAGAAGCATAAAATGCAGCAAGTACGGGATTTATTTGCGAAAAGTATGCAATGATTGCTTCCATAAGATAGCGTAACTTCTAATTTGATTTTAGCAAAAATAGTAAGTTAGCCCAGTAAGGACAAGTTAATCCATAACTTTCTACGAGAACAACTAAGCATTTAGCTAACGCTTACTAAGACGATTGTCTGCGCTGCTCGCCCCACTCCTTTGGGCTAATGCCAAACTGTTTTTGGAAGTTGCGTATAAAATGAGAGGAGGAGCTGAAACCTACTAAGCTGGAAATTTCGTATACTTTGTATTGGCCTTCGTTCAAGTATTCGGCGGCCTTTTTTAGACGCGTGACATTAATAAGCTCGTTGGGAGAAAGATCCGAAAGCGCCTTTATTTTCCTATACAGCGTGGGACGACTCATATTCATTCTGTCTGCCAACAGGTCGACACAAAGGGATTGTTCGGTGACGTTGTCTAAAATCAGCAAGTTTAGCTTTTCCAAAAATACGCGGTCGGATTTATTGAGTGCAGTGCTCTGCATATGGCTACTGGGCGAGTGGTTATAGTGCGCGCGAACATGCTGCCTGTTTCGCAGTAGGCTGCTAATCTGTGCTTGCAAGAAAGTGGGAGAAAACGGTTTTTCTATGTAGGCATCTGCGCCGTACTCCAATCCCTCAATTTTTGATTGCAGGCTGTTCTTCGCAGTCAGCATAATAAAAGGGATGTGGCTGAAGTGAAGATTTTCTTTAAGGCGCGTGCATAGTTCATAACCATCAATCTTGGGCATCATCACGTCGCTCACAATAAGATCTACCGGCTGGTTTTCCAGATAAGCCAATGCTTGCTCACCATCCACCGCTTTCAGTACATCATAGTAATCGCTGAGATCGTCCGCGATAAAATCAAGAATTTCTTGGTGGTCATCAGCTACCAAAATGGTGGGCTTCAGTTGATTTTCGTTAGCCATAGGTTCCTCGTATCGGTATCTTAAGTACGAATATATTTAAATTTTCGGAGTTATCTAAATAAAATAGCTCACCCCGATGCAGTTCCGCGAAGGAGTGAGCTAACGCCAAACCTAATCCGGAGCCCTCTATTTGATAATGCTCTGACGCACGATGGAAGGGTTTGAAGATATGATCTATTTCCGATTTAGAAAGCAATCGCCCGTCGTTTTTGATTGTTATACAGAACGAACTGCCCTGATCGACTAAATTTAAAAACACAATAACCTGATGGTCAGCATACTTACTTGCGTTGGTCAGAAGGTTGTCGAGTATCTTCGTTAAGATATCGACATCGACAAGGGCATCAATAACTTCATTGCAAAGATAGCGCAGCGTTAGCTGATGCTGGTTGAAGACTGGTTGAAACTCTTGTAAACGATTCGTAAGCAAATGATTGATGCTTTGCCATGTCAACTTCAGGTTATACTCACTGCTTTCTATTTGCCTAAAGTCCAAGAGCTGGTTGGTCAGGTTAACAAGTTTTTCTGTGTTTTGTTGCATAGTTAGCAGCAGCTTCCCTGTTTTTGGATCCTCATGTTCACTGTGCATAATACGTTCCAACGGTGCTTTGATTAAAGTTAGTGGTGTCTTTATTTCATGGGCTATGCGGGCGAAGAAGTCCATTTTTGTTTTGAACAGAGCACGTTCGCGATGGGTCTTGATTACCTCTAGTCGACGCCGATTTTTTTCCTTTATCTTTCTGTCATAAGAGCGGAGTATATAATAGAGAAGGAAACTGCCCATCAAGACATAGGCGATGAGTGCCGGTATTGTTGCCCAAAGAGGTGGGGAAACCTGTATGTGTAACTTTTTTTCCTCAGATAGCGCTTCTCCGCTGGCATCCACGGCTTTTACGCGAAAAGTGTAGTGGCCTGGCGGAATTTTAGTGAAATGTGCAGTGTGGCTATTGCGCAGCAAGATCCAATCTTTGTCGAATCCTTCCAAGATATACATATAAGCGGCTGATTGGGAGGAAGAAAAATGTAGCGCAGCAAAATCAATGCTAATAGTAGACTCGTCGTGTGCTAATTGAATATGGTTAAGGTAGGTGACGGAGGAGTCAATGGCAGGGCCAGTTCCGTTAACGCGGAGGTCGCGCTGCAGCGCCTGTATGCGTGTGATGTATAGCGGGCTAGGCAGACGATTTGCGCTATTTACAAACATGCTGTCTGGATGAAATTGTATAAAGCCCGATGATGAACCGAAGTAAATTTGTCCATTTTGATCCCTAAATGTCGAGTTATAGTTAAACTGTAGGTCCAAAAGCCCGGATTCCTTGTCGTAGACATGCATACGAAAATCGGGGAGTTGCATTCTTACCAAGCCGCGTGTGGTTGATATCCATAAGTTGCGCATATTGTCTTCCTGCATGGCCAAGATGAGGTTGCTGGGCAGCCCATCGGCCTTAGTGAATCGACGGAGATGCTGTCCCTCGGTAGTCCATAAAGCCAATCCATTTTCTGTTGCAATCCATATGTGCCCGAAACTATCCTGAAAAATACGATTTACACGGTTGCTATTTAGACTCGTTGAATCCTCTTTATGGTGGAGATAAACCTTGGTGTGACCTGTTTCACGGTTAATATGGTATAGACCGTCTCGCCAGGTTGCTAGCCATATATTTTCTTTTGAATCTTCAAAGATCGAGGTGTAAAATATATAATCGGGCGCTTCTTTAATTAATTGAAATCGATCTTTTCCCGGCAGAAATTCAGTCAGTCCCCGCGCTGTGGCCAGTAGGACGCGGCCTCTCTTTGTGCGGTATATCTGGTAGATAAAATTGTTGCTCAGTCCTACACTGTTTTGCGTATCAAAATGTTTAATCAGCTTATTGGTTCGGGTATCGATCACATCGAGGCCACGATCGAATGTGCCTACCAAAAGGCTGTCGCCCACCAAAGCCAAACCATGGATATTGGTGTGCGATAGTCCGTTTGTTGTGTTAAAGCGGTGGAATACATTTCTGTTCTTATCCCAGGCATACAGACCATTATCTTCCGTGCCTATCCATAACTGGTTACGCCTGTCTTGTGTAATTTCCCGAACGGCATGCCCTTGGATAGAACTCGCCAGAAAACGGGGGAAAATTTTTTGAAAAATATTGTGTTCCCTATGGTAATAATTGAGCCCGCCGAAAAAGGTGCCTACCCACATTCCTCCCTGATGATCTTTGCATATAGTATACACAGCGTTGTCTGAAAGACCCCATGGATGGTCAGCCTGCTGGCGAAGCGAGCTGTATTGTCCATTCTGCCTATTATAAACGATGACGCCGCTCTCTGTCGCTATCCAAAAGATTGCAGGGTCAGCTTGTTGTTGTATGTCCCGAACGAACAGGGGGCTGCCGTCAATAGATGGCAACCTGTGTTTGATGCTGCCATTGGCAGGGTCGAGGGTGTACAGACCGTGTTTTGACGTCGCTATCCAAAATTGCTCCCGATCATCGCGATAAATCTTCTCTATCCATTGTGCGGCCGCATGAGCAACAGGCAAGATAAAGGAAGCTCCTGTTTTTAAGTTTTTTAGCGATTGGTTGCCGCCAACCCACACGTTATCATGTTTATCAAACCCGAAGGCCGAAACCACTTGTTCTCCGACAGCTGTCTGTTGTTTTAGTAGCCCATTTGTAGGTTGGAAGCAAAAAAGACGATTGTTAGAGATAAACCATACATTGCCAGATCGATCTTCCTCTATCTGCAGTATTTCTCCTTTAGCCTCCCCTTTGAATGCCGAAAAAAGCTCTAAGTAGGGATTGTATATGTAGATTCCTTGATCGGTACCTACCCAAATGTGGTTGTTCCGATCTACCATCAGGCTATGGATAAAATTGCTGCCTAATCCGTTATTACTGTCGGTATCACTGTAAAACTGTTTAAAACTATATCCATCAAAGCGATTTAGCCCATCCTTCGTGCCAAACCACAAAAATCCGCTTTTGTCTTGTACACTACAAAGAATAGCATTGTTCGATAGCCCATCATCAACCCCAAAATGGTTGAAATAGTAGCTTTGTCCACGTCCGACAAGCACGATTAATAGGATGCTGACAAGGAGTAATAATCGTTTCTGCATGGATGGATAAGGTTTACGCTTGTTATTTTGAGACAAATTAGTGATTTATTGAAATAAATAAGCAATGCTTTGCCAAAATCATTTTACAAATTTGGTGAATGAAAACAAACCTAAGTTTGCTGGAGCGAGGAGATAACCGTCCTCGATTTCCTGTTTTTCCATTATTTTTAGTACTACTGATCAGTCCCTCTTTATGGGGCTGTGTTTCGGGAATCGCCCGTCCAAGGATTTCATCCGTGGATACAGCATCTACCTATGCGAATCCGATCTTTGAACCGATCCTAGCCGATCCAACGGTGATCCGCGATCAGACGAGTGGCTTGTTTTATGCCTACGGAACCCAAGATGACTGGGGCGATGGGAAAGGCAGTAGACTGATGCCTATTCTGGAATCTAAAAACATGGTGAACTGGGAATATGTAGGCGAGGTATTTACAGAAAAACCAGATTGGAAAAAAAATGGCGGATTGTGGGCTCCCGATATCAATTATATTCAAGGCAAATATTATCTATATTATTCCTATTCCTTGTGGGGTGATCCGGATCCAGGTATTGGGTTAGCCATCGCAACGACGCCCAAAGGACCTTTTGTGGACCAGGGGAAGCTTTTTACGTCAAAAGAGATGGACGTGCCTAACTCTATTGATCCTTCTTTTTTTGAGGAATCGGGCAAGAATTATCTCATTTGGGGAAGTTTTGGCGAAGGGATTAACCAAGGTATTCACATGATTGGACTTTCGGCCGATGCGACCAAAGCTATGCCAGCAGCAGCCAAAATTCAGCTTGCCGCCGGGGACTGGGAGGCTGCTATGTTGCACAAGCGTGATGGCTATTACTATTTCTTCGGATCCAAAGGAAGCTGCTGTGAAGGAGCAAATAGCCAGTACAAAGTTTTGACAGCCCGGTCTAAGACATTGAACGGGCCATATCTCGATCGGTTAGGAAAACCCATCACCCAACGTGGAAATGGAACTTTATTGTTAAAGGGCAATGATACCATTGCCGGGCCAGGCCATCACGCAAAAATTATTACCGACGATGACGGCCAAGATTGGCTGCTCTACCACGCTATACTAAAAGATAATGATAAGGTGAAGTCAGGTGCCAGCCGCCGCGTGCTGATGCTGGATCGCCTAGTTTGGGAGGAAGGATGGCCAAAGTTTGAAGCAAATACACCCAACCTTGAAGAGAAGAAAATGCCTCAATTTAAACGTAAACGATGAAATACAACTTGATATTGACATGGTTTGTGGCAGTACTGCAAACGATGATTGCTTGTGGGCAGACCACAAAAACGGATAACCCCTTAGATATTCCCCTAGGGGATCCCTACATCCTGTATGACAAAACATCGGATCAATATTACCTCTATGGAACAGGTGGTACGGAGCATGGTTTTGTGGTGTACTCCTCCCCAGATTTAAGCCATTGGAAGAAGCAGGGAGTAGTATATTCCTCGCAGCAGGCAAAAGGCTGGGGGACAAAAGATTTTTGGGCACCCGAGGTTTATGCACATCAAGGAAAGTACTATCTTTTTTACAGTGCACATTGGAAGGATAATCCAAAAAATGAATTGGAAAATTATCGTATCGGGGTGGCCGTGGCCGATAAGCCTACCGGGCCCTTCGAAGATATCACGGGTAAGCCGCTTTTTGATCCGGGCTATCCCATTATCGATGCCAACGTCTATTTTGCTGAAGATGGCACATGTTACCTCTATTATTCACGTTGTTGCTACAAGCACCCTGTTCAATCGGAGATAGCAACTTGGGCAAAGGATAAAGGACTATATAAGGAAATAGAGGAAAGCTGGGTATATGGCGTAGCGCTGAAACCTGATTTTTCTGGCGTAATCGGTGAACCCGAACTCTTGTTGCGGCCACCGGTGGCGATGGATGATCAGCAAGCGGAGTGGGAAAGCCGTTCCGTGACATCGGGCGAGGTAAACCGTCGATGGACCGAAGGATCTTACCTGTTTAAACATAAAGGGCTGTACTACATGATGTACTCCGCTAACCATTTTGCCGGAGAAAACTATGCTGTGGGCTATGCGACGGCGACCCAACCATTGGGTCCATTCAAAAAATCGGCTTTCAACCCCGTTCTGCAAAAAAATACCGATAAGGGTGGTGTTGTCTCCGGAACAGGGCACAACAGTGTGTTGATAACCAAAGATGGCCGGCGTCTTTGCGTCTACCATGGACGAACCACAGAAACGGGCGATCAAAGGCTGGTATTCATAGATCCGTTGGAAGTAACGGAAGATGGTCGTTTGCAGGTGAAAGGACCAACCGTCGGACCCGTGGAGACGAAATAACCGCTGATAGGTGTATAGAACCTTCCATGTGTTCGTATACATAACCTTGGATAAAAATTGGGTTTTGGTTAGCTGATAATGAGACGATTTGTCGATAAATTGATATGATTTGAAAATCTTTTCCCGAAATGGGAGGCTAACTTTGGTTTGTACGATTATAAACATAAACCCAAAACTATCCATGACAATCAATCCGATACAATCGTTGCGCTTCACCTATATGCTGCTTTGCGGCTTGTTAAGTGCATTTGTGCCTGCTGATGCCGTGGCATTGCCCACCGTTGATTATGGACATTTGTTGTTACAACAACAGGTGCTGAACGGGATCGTTAGAGATGATAAAGGCAATCCGCTACAAGGTGTTACTGTGCAGTCCAATTCCGATCCTTCTTTAGGTACGACCACGGATCAAGAAGGAAAATTTACGCTGAACCTACCTGCTGGAGAGACTGCTGTTAGTTTGCGCTCTGTAGGTTATGTGGCTAAAGAAGTCGCCATCGCTGCTGGGCTTTTGGAGGTTACCTTAGAGCCGGACGATTCCAATTTGGAAGAAGTGGTGGTTGTCGGCTACGGCACCCAGAAGAAAGAGTCGGTAACGGGCGCTATTTCTACCGTTGGCTCGAAAGATCTTTCGCGGTCGGTTGCTACGACGACTTCCGGTGCCTTGGTCGGGAAAATCGCCGGCGTAAATAGCCGAATGCCCGATGGTCGGCCAGGAGCGTCGACCAATATCAATATTCGGAATATGGGAAATCCCCTATACGTTATTGATGGTGTACAGAAAGATGCTGGACAATTTAATAATTTGGATTTCAATGATATCGAATCCATCTCCGTTTTAAAAGATGCTTCTGCCGCAATCTATGGTGTGCGCGCGGCCAATGGGGTGGTCGTGGTGACCACAAAGAAAGGTTCGCGCGGGGATCAAAACCAGTTTAGTATCAACAGTTACTATGGATGGCAAAATATGTTTCGTTTCCCTGAGCCGGCAAGCGCTTCCACCTACATCAAAAGTTATATACAGTCCGATGCTATACTAGGCGTGGAAAATCCGCAGTTTTCTTTGGACGATCTCGCTAAGTGGGAACAGGGAACCGAAAAAGGCTACCGTCCCTTCGATTGGCACGATTACATCTTGCAAACAAGTCCTCAAAAGTATATTTCTGGAGCGGCTAGTGGTGGGTCAGAGAAGATAAACTACTACCTCAGCGCAGGACATTTGGATCAACAGTCTATTATTCGCAATTATGGAGGCTTTAATAGAACCAATGTACAGCTGAATCTAGAAGCAAACGTATCTGATCGGTTGAAGATCGGGGGGAACTTAAATGGACGAATAGAAAAAAGGAGGCAGCCTGGCGTACCTGGGCAGGACGATACGTGGCAGGCACTGTTTGCCATCTATCGCAACTTGCCAACTGCTCGACCCTTTGCAAACGATAATCCTTTATACCCAGCTCGTACTGCAGCAAACACGGAGGCCAATTTTGGTATGTTAAATTACGATCTATCTGGCGAATATAAAGAAACTTGGCGCGTGATGCAGCTCAACTTCAATGCAGAGTATGAGCTAACGAAAGATCTGAAGTTGCGCGGATTGGTAGGCTATTATTTAGCAAATAAGTGGATGGACAACCAAGAATTTACATACAAACTATATGACTATGACGAGGCAACCGATACATACCCTGTAATATTTAGTATGGATAATCCTTGGCGGGAACGAGATGTTCGAATGGTCGAGGAGCTGAGTTATCAAGCTACATTAAACTATACCAAAACGTTTGGTAGGCATAATTTAAATGCCGTTTTGGCTGCTGAGGCAATAGCTAGGGACGAGCCAGGGTTCTGGATACATGATCGGCCAGCATCTAATAAATTGAGTCTACTGTACTTCCAAACTATTGATGATTTTGACGACAAAGGTATTGATACCCAGGCGAGGGCCGGTTTTGCGGCAAGGGTGAACTACGACTATGGCGGAAAGTATCTTTTGGAGGTAGCAGGCAGGTATGATGGATCTTGGAAATTCCCACCCGGAAGTCGTTGGGGCTTATTCCCGTCAGTTTCGGCAGGCTGGCGATTAACACAGGAAGATTTTCTCAAGGACTCTTTCATTGGCCGAACGTTTCAGGACCTCAAGCTGAGAGCCTCCTATGGTGTCTTAGGCGATGATAATTTAGACGATTGGGCTTATTACGCCTTTGGCTTTGTTCCGGGATATACCTATGATCAGGGAGGCGCTACCATCAACGGTCAGTATGTCGTGGGAGCACAGTCGCGCGGCCTTCCCGTCACGAATTTATCTTGGATTCGTGCGAATAGCTTCGATGTGGGGATCGATTTTACCATGCTGGGCGGAAAGCTGTCTGGAACGTTAGACTACTTTAATCGTAAGCGTACTGATCTACCTGCATCACGCGAGGACTTGTTGATTCCCGCAGAAGCTGGCTTTAGCTTGCCCTATGAAAATTTAAACTCGGATATGCACCGCGGGGTGGATGGAGGTTTAACTTGGCGAAGCCAGGTTGGACATGTTAACTATTTTGTAGGAGGAAATTTTACCTATGCGCGACAGCTTGACGGACTACAATATAAGCCACGGTTTGGTAATGCATGGAATGAATATCGCAATACAATTACCAATCGATATGCCTTTCTAAACTGGGGATTACATGCTGTCGGGCAATTCCAGAGTTGGGAAGAGATTGAAAACTATCAAGTGGATAATGATCGCCAAGGGAATACAACCCTCCGCCCCGGTGATATCAAGTATGAGGATGTCAACGGTGACGGCGTGATCAATAGTTTAGATGAACGGCCTATTGGGTATCGTCAAGGCGGACTTCCCTACTTGAATTTTGCCTTTAATCTTGGTGTACAATATAAGGGTTTTGATATAGCTATGGATTTGACTGGGGCGTCTTTTGCCTCTTATCGTGCGAATTCCGAAGGTATGCTGCCTTTCCATGATGGAGGTAATAACGCCGCATACTACATGGAAAATCAATGGATGCTAAGAGATATCACGGATCCCAATAGTGAGCTTATTCCCGGTAGATTTCCAACGCTTATCCGCGGTAATCAGGGGCATAGCAACTATTGGCACAGCGATTTTTGGTTGATGAACATTACCTATCTTAAACTCCGTAATCTTCAGGTGGGTTACACGTTACCATCCACCCTGACGGGACGATGGGGCTTAAAGAATTTACGGGTCTATTCCATGATGCAGAATTTATTTAGTATCGACAATTTGGCTGAAATGAAGATTGATCCTGAACTCACAGCGGAATCCGGTATCCAATATCCCACCAATAAAGTAGTCAATCTAGGTTTAACCGTAACTTTTTAACCATGAACAAGTTTTTTAACCATATCCTATTCCTTGTGACGATGGCCATTACCGCAGGTTGTTCCAATTTTTTAGATCGCGAATCACAATCTATTTTACCAGAAGAAGATATCTATGCTGATGAAAAACTAGTTGTAGCCGTATTGGCTAATTTTTACGGACGTATGGACTGGGGGCAGCAATTGGGAGATCCAGGCTCTTTTGGCCTCTTGGATGAAGCTGCTTACTCATCTGGAGGGCCTAATAATATGCAGAATTATGCAGACAACCTATGGCGTGTCTATGACTATACTCTCATTAGGAATGTTAATGAATTTATAAAAGGCATCAATGGTTCTACCCTGAGCGAAGAGGTGAAAAGTAGATATGTTGCAGAAGCTCGCTTTATTCGGGCATGGGTGTATTTTACAATGGTAAAAGGCCTGGGTGGGGTTCCATTGGTCGGCGATGATATATTTGACTACGCTCCCGGTATGGATCCGGCCGCAATTCAGATCGCTAGATCGACTGAGCAGGCTTCCTATGAATACATTATTGATGAATGTACAGCCGTAGCAGCTATATTGAGTGCCGATAAGAATACCAATGCAGCTTGCGCCAACAAGTGGGTGGCGCTCGCACTGAAAGCACGTGCAGCTTTATATGCAGCTTCTATCGCCAAATACAATGTCAATACACCGGATGTGCAAACGAGTGGCGGAGAAGTAGGTATTCCTTCTTCCCAAGCAGCTGGTTTTTATGAAACGGCCTATCAAACAGCTTTGGAGATTGTTAATAATAGCCCTTATGCGCTCCATAATGTAAATCCAGATAAAGGGAAGAACTTTTATGAAGCTGTGAGCAGCAAAGCTAGTGGAGAAGTTATTTGGGCAAGAGATTATATCTATCCCGGGCAAACGCATGGTTTTACGAATAATGTTATTGCCTCGTCGGTTCGGGGTGATATCGATGCGAATATTGTGACACCGATCTTAAATCTGGTGGAGGATTTCGAGTACATCGATAATAGAAATGGCGCATTGAAGCTCAAGGATGCATCGGGAGAGAATCTGTATTACGATAATCCATCGGATGTCTTTGCTGGCAAAGACCCACGATTGTACGGCACCGTGATTTACTCGGGTGCAGATTTCGCAGGAACAACCATTACTTACCAAGCAGGCATTCGCTATATGGAAGGTGGTCAATGGCGTGATCGAACAGGTGTTCCGGGTGTTGTCGAAGCTCCCTATGGAGTGGTAACTGGACAAGATGGACCAACGGCTTCTAATGATCAATATGTAAATAAAACAGGGTTTAATATTAGGAAGTTTGTCGAAGAGAATAGGGATGCATCCACCCGCGGTAGAGGTAGCGACATGTGGTTCGTCCGATTTCGTTATGCAGAGTTTTTGATGATTGCGGCAGAAGCGGCTTTGGAGTTGAACAAGACGCAGGTTGAGATAGCGGGATACATAAACGAGATTCGGGAGCGAGCGGGCATTCAGCCGTTAACGCAAGTTACCTTGCAGGACATCATCCGCGAGCGCCGTGTGGAGTTCGCTTTTGAAAACCATCGCTATTGGGATGTAAAGCGTTGGCGTATCGCTCATACCTTATGGAGCGGACAGGAATCGCCCACAGCGACGCATTACGTGCTGTTTCCTTATAAGATCTATGCTCCCGGTAATGCCAACCACAACAAATGGGTCTTTGAAAAGAAGAAAGCAAGCCACACAATGTATCCGCGCTACTTCCGCTACCAGAATTACTACAATTTTGTTGATCAAGGATGGATTGATAGAAATCCGAAACTAGTTAGAAACCCTTACCAATAAAGTCATGAAAAGAATACGAATATATATAATCCTAATGGCCGCGTTGTGCGCCTTATTGTCGGCATGCGGTTTAGATAACTACGATGCCCCTGAAGCGAAGCTTACGGGAAGGGTTACCTACAATGGTAATCCGGTCGGTGTACGTGGGTCGAATGAATCTGTTCGTTTGCAACTGTGGCAAGACGGCTTTCCGCTCAAAACACCCATTGATGTTTTCGTGACACAAGATGGTTCGTTTTCATCATCCCTGTTCAATGGAACCTATAAATTGGTCAACGTATCCGGAAATGGGCCTTGGGCACATACATCCGATACACTCGTTGTAAACATAAGCGGGCAGGCGCAGGTAGATTTTCCTGTACAACCTTATTTCGCACTTTCCGACATACAATATGAGTTGCAAGGAACGGAACTTGTAGCCACATGTCGTGTTGCGCAATTGGATGCATCGAAAACGCTCGAGGAAATAAATTTGTTGATCAACGATACGCAGTTTGTGGATTTGGGGCACTTTATAGGGAGGGAAACATCCACGTCAATGGTCGATGGCCAAGTTACTTTGCGCATCGATATTGCGGATGAACTATCTTCCTCCAGCGCTATTTTTGCACGGGTAGGGCTAAAAATTAATGGAATTACAGAGGCGGTATATGATAGTCAAATTGAAAAAATTAAGTAGTGGTATGAAGATGTTAAACATCAGTTTGTGTTTACTGCTGTTTCTTTGTTGGGGATGGGCGGTTGCCCAAGAACCTGCTGTTCCGGTTTTTCGGGCACCCATGACCGACGGAGCGGCAGACCCCGCAGGGTTTTCCGTTAGCTATCCAGTGGATAAATTGAATCCTACGACGGGAATAAATAAACCTAAACAGCTCAATGTGTTATTCATCTTGGTCGACGATCTACGTCCTGCCTTGGGGGTTTATGGTGATAGAGTTGCTAAAAGCCCGCAGATTGATGATTTTGCCCAGCAGGCTTATGTTTTTGAACGTGCATATGCCAATCAGGCCGTTTGTGTGGCATCGCGCTATAATCTATTATTGGGATCACGCTCCACCTCGACGGGACTTTATGATTTTGGGCGGGCTTTTCGCGATTTCTATCCGAAGTCTACAACCTTGCCCGAACATTTCAAGCAGAATGGTTATTACACCGCCGCGATCGGAAAGGTGTTTCACGTGGGCCACAATACCTATAACGATGCACAGTCTTGGAGCGTGCCACATGCGCACGATTTGGTGATAGAGTATGCGGACAAATCAACCAAGGGACAAACAAGGGAAGAAGCGCTCTTTGCCAACAAATCTTGGGCGCAGGCCAATGCGCTACGCAAAGGAATACCCTGGGAATGCTTGGACGTTCCTGATGAAACCTATGCCGACGGACGGGTTGCACAGCTTGCTGCCGAGCGTCTTTCGGAGCTCAAGGGACAAGATCAACCTTTTTTCTTGGCGGTGGGTTTTGCTCGACCTCATCTGCCTTTTTCTGTACCCAAAAAATATTGGGATTTATATGACCCGGAGGAATTGCCTATGCCTACTTCACAAGTCAATCCAGAAGGATCATTACCCTATTCGAATAAACGTGATGGTGAAATTGTGCAGTATCTGGGAATTCCTTCGGCGGCCGAAAACGACCCTTTCCCAGATAGTGTAACGCGGAAGCTTATCCACGGATATTATGCGGGCGTAAGTTTTGTCGATGCGCAAATTGGAAAAGTACTCCAGCAGCTGCATGATACGGGGCTGGATGAAAATACGATTGTGGTGCTCTGGGGCGATCACGGCTACCTGTTGGGCGAGATGGGGATGTGGACGAAACATGTAAACCACGAGTTGGCAAATCGCATACCACTGCTGGTGCACCTGCCGGCGATGTCAAAACAGGTGAAAACACAGACATTGGTAGAAACGGTGGATATCTATCCAACCTTGGCCGATCTGTGTGAAATTGCTATCAAAACGACACAACAGCCGTTAGATGGGAAAAGTTTCGTATCTTTTTTGAAGGAGCAAACAACAAATACGAAAGAATATGTCTATCACTGTTTTCCACGCGACGGAAAACTTGGTCGAGCGGTTCGTGATAAACGCTACCGTCTGATTGCATGGGAGCCATTACAGGGGGATGCTCCTGTTGCCTATGAGCTCTATGATTATCAAGATGGGCTGCTAGAGACCGTCAATATTTGGCGGCCTGATCACCCTGCCTTTATAAAGTTAAAGGCTGCGTTAGACGCTGAGCCCTCTGCTGCTGCGTTCCGACAGGAGAGTAAAAGAATAGAATAATATATAAAGAGAAAACAAACTAAAATGATGAAAAGAACAATGGCCCTGGCATGTGTGATTGCCACGTCGTTTTCCCTGAGCTTTGCACAACAGTGGAAGCCTGCTGGAGACAAGATTTTAACCCCTTGGGGAGAGAAGCTAGATGCGTCAAAGCCCCATCCGGAATACCCGAGACCGCAGTTGAAGCGTAGCGGGAATTGGCAAAATCTGAACGGTCTCTGGAAGTACAAAATCGCGAATAAAGAAGAGACCAATGTACCTTCAACGTGGGATGGCGATATTTTGGTGCCGTTTGCGGTGGAGTCTGCATTGTCTGGCGTTGGTAAAAGCGTCAGTAAGGATCAAGCACTTTGGTACCATAATGATATTACGGTCGATAAGAAACTGCAAAAAGGAAAAGTGCTTTTACATTTTGGAGCCGTAGATTGGCAGTGTGATGTATATTTGAATGGCCAACATATCGGCCAGCACGAAGGAGGATTTGACCCCTTCTCGTTTGACATTACTTCAGCTCTTAAAAAAGGAGGCAAGCAAGCGCTCAGTATCCGCGTATGGGATCCTACGAGCGATGGCCCTCAACCGCGCGGAAAGCAGATCAACAATCCGCATGGTATTTGGTATACACCCGTGACCGGCATTTGGCAGACCGTATGGTTGGAAAGCGTTCCGCAGACTTACATCGTCAAAACAAAGCAGACACCTCATGTGGATGCATCATCATTGAAGGTGTCTGCGCAGGTTGACGCGGCACAGGCTGGCGATTTGCTGCACGTGGAAGCATACGATCAAGGGAAAAAAATAGCGGAGACATCTGTCGCTGTGGGTACGGAAGCTGATCTTAAAATTGCAAATCCACAACTGTGGAGCCCAGATAGTCCTAAATTATATGACCTACAAGTGAAGATCGTGCGAAAGGGCAAGGTTGTTGACCAAGCAGATAGCTATTTTGCCATGCGTAAGATTAGCGTCGGTAAAGATGCGAAAGGTGTTCAACGGATGTTCCTAAACGATAAATTTGTGTTCCATTATGGTCCGTTGGATCAAGGATGGTGGCCTGATGGTCTACATACCGCTCCCTCAGATGAAGCCTTAAAATTCGATATCGTGAAAACCAAAGAGATGGGCTTTAATATGATACGGAAGCACATCAAGGTGGAACCAGCGCGGTGGTACCGTCACTGCGACAGCTTAGGTATACTCGTTTGGCAAGATATGCCTAGTGGCGATCTTGGTGGTAATGTTTGGGATATGCAACCCGGTAAAATTTCGAATGGAAAGCATGACAAAGAACGTAGCGCAGCATCGGAAGCGATCTACAAGAAGGAGTGGAAGAGCATTATGGATGTATTGCACAACTTCCCAAGTATCGTCATCTGGGTTCCTTTTAACGAAGCTTGGGGGCAGTTTAAAACCAAAGAAATTACGGAATGGACTATGCAGTACGATCCATCACGTTTGGTGAATAGTGCGAGTGGGGGAAATTTTGCGTACACGGGACATATCTTGGACATCCACAACTATCCAGATGCTGCTATGCCCGATCCAGCTATTTTTGGCGATAAGTTTGTTTTGGCTTTGGGCGAATTTGGTGGACTGGGGCTTCCTGTGGAAGGACATACATGGCAGCAAAAAGACAATTGGGGCTATCAATCCTTCAAAAACAAAGAGGAATTACAAAAACGCTATGAAGAGGTTATTTCCAATCTAGCAAGCTTGGTTCCCCTTGGGTTGTCTGCGGGCGTCTATACACAAACGACGGATGTAGAGGTAGAAACAAACGGGCTCATGACTTACGATAGGAAAGTGATCAAAATTCCGGCGGCTACCCTCAAAAATATACATAGCAAGTTGTACAGTGTCGATGTAGCTAAGTAGTTTAGTCGCGAGAAGGGCGCTTTTGGGAACAAATTTCTCAAAAGCCCCTTTTCCTTTTTTATCTTTCTTGGCGGTGTCTTTCGAATCCGAAATCTCAGTTAATATAGCCGTCAAAGCTATTGAATAAGGCTTTCATCGCACGCGCTTTTTCCGGATATTCGTCGATAACGTTCGTGCGTTCACTAGGATCGGCAGCGACATTAAAGAGTTCATATGCAGCAGGGTAAGCTTTTCCCGAGTTGTTGTTGACTCCAGCCTTCAGTTCTCGATATTTCCAATCCCCATTTTTTACCGCCTCCAAGAGCCCATGGTTGACGATATATATTGGTCGATGTGTATAGCCTCGATCGGGTGTTGACCCTCTTAGTAAATCAGCAATAGATTGACCATCGAGTTTCTGTTTCGAAGAAGCACCTGTCCAAGTGGCGATAGTTGGCAGGATGTCCAAATTGCTCACAGCGCTACGTATCGTTTTTCCCTTTCCGACCCAATTTGGACCATATACAATCAGTGGTACGCGAATACCTCCTTCGTAGGTTTGCGCTTTTGATCCGCGAAACATGCCAGCAGTGCCGACGTGCCAGTTCTTCGTTTTTCCGTCGCCCGACATGCGTACAGGGTATTCAATCCAAGGGCCATTATCACTGCTGAAAATAAAGATTGTATTTTCTGCAAGCCCTTTTGCTTCCAAATGCTTCCACAGTTGTGCTAAGCGCATATCCAGCTCTTCCAACACCGTGCCTAATGGGCCAGCGGGATGTTTCTCTAAATCATTCTTTCTTCGGAATGCTTCCGCAACAGGTAGGTGAGGCATATTATGGGCATAGTAGAGAAAGAAGGGAGAAGCCTTGTCTTGCTGATCAATGAATTTCATAGCCTCCGCATGATACATCTCTCCGAGTAAGGAGTCCGCTGGGCGTGTATCTACGGCTTCTTCGTTACGAAATATCTTTATCGTGGTATCTGTTTGTACATAGGGCGAACGGTAGTCATGGCTGTACAGCATACCATAGAAGTAATCGAAACCTTGAGTATTGGGATGAAATTTAGCCTGATCGCCCAAATGCCACTTGCCAATCAAACCGGTGTGATAGCCTTGGTCCTTCAACATTTCCGCAATCGTGATTTCAGTCTGTGGAAGTCCGACCTGTGCGCCAGGGCCAATGGGATCACTTAGCTTGTAACGTGTAGGGTACCGTCCCGTAAGTAGTCCGGCACGTGAAGGCGTACAGGTGGGATTGGTCACGACATAATGCGTCGCGCGGACACCTTCGCGAGCCATAGTGTCCAAAAAAGGCGTAGCAATGGAAGGGTTGCCATAGCAACCAATGTCGGAATAGCCTAGATCGTCCGCCAATACGAGAATGATGTTCGGGCGATGTTGGGCAAGTGCAGCCAGTGTATATCCTTGGACTAATATACACAGCAACAGTTTGAGATATCGGTTCATTATGTTAATTAGTTTTGTTTTGTAAGAAAAATTTGGTTGTGCTAAAATTGCCTAAAACCTCATAATCTAGATAAAAAGAAGCCCAAAGCCGGGCGACTTTGGGACTTCCAAACCAATTATTAACCTAAATTATGAATCACTATTTCAGCAAAATGTGTGCCAAAATTGTAATTTAAATGAATATTTCTTGTGTTTTTTGTAGCAAAATTAAGGATTGCTTGAGAATATGGAGGCATTGGCCAATAGCGCCCGCCTGTTAAATTGCAGCACATCTACAATTAGCTCCGCGAAATCTTCCGGTTGCAAGATCTTGTCTGGATTCCCATCCGTAATTTTCAAATCGACCATGGTCATGTCCGTAGCAATGGTGCTAGGGGTAAGCGTCGTTACGCGAATGTTCTCTTTCCTCATTTCGTACATCAAAGATTCCGAAAAGCCTATGACCGCTGATTTGGAAGCGCTGTAAGCCGATGAGTTGGCACTTCCCTTAAGTCCAGCCGTCGACGCTATATTAATGATGTCGCCCTGCCCTTGTGCCTTCATGATGGGAACCACTGCCTTGGCAACATAGTAAACGCCCAGCACATTGGTTTGAATAATATCTTCCCAAGTTTTGCTTGGCATGTCCTCTACGCTTCCAAATGCTGCTATTCCTGCATTATTGATTAAAATATCGATCTGTGGAAATGTCTGATTGATCTGGCTAATGCCGGCATTCACCTCTGCTTGGTTTCCTACGTTGAATACGGCGTAAGTGGCTGTAATGCCCAATGCCTGTAGTTCAGCTACAGTACCTTTGAGTTGTTCCTCATTGCGCCCACTAATGGCAATGTTAACGCCTTCCTTCGCTAGCGCGATAGCGGTGGCTTTACCTAGACCTCGTCCGCCGCCAGTGATCAATGCCGTTTTTCCGTTTAATTTTGTCATATGTATAAACTGTATTCTTATGGTAAAAATAAGCAAATGTGTGCGTTTACACGTTTGCTCTCTGTAATGTTTTTGCAAGGATACGTCTATCGACGTAGGCAAGGTGTACAAGTAATACTATAGCAAAAAGAGCATAGCAGAGCAGCACGATTAAACCGATGGGGCCAACAGCAAAACTGCTCGGAAACCATTGTCCTAAAAAGGATATGAACGATAATCCAATGCCGGCTCCTAAAAAGTAACTGGTGCTGGTCAAGCTGGATGCCATACCGTAATGTCGAGGGTCTACATCTTTAACGCCTAGAATAGATAGGCTGGTAAAGCAGATGGTCATACCAATTCCGGATATGCAGGCCGCTCCACCTAACACCAGTACTAAGGGGTGATGCATATAGATCGCAATTAGCAGTAGGCTCAATCCACAGAACATACAGCACATCCCTAAGATGCCCAACTTAGCGGGAGCAAATTTTCTGCTGAGAATCGGTATCAAAAATTTGGCAATCAACGCCGATAAAACACTGAAGGGAACCAAGAGTAGTCCAGCGGAAGCCGAGCTGTAGCCCATGTCGTCTTGAAGCATAAGCGACACCAAGAGCAGGAATCCGATGAATAAGGCGCCTAACATAAAAAAAGATAAGTTAGAAATGACCAACGATCGATGTCGGAAAAGATCTAAAGAAATTAAAGGCTGCTTGGCCGTTCGCAACCGTTGAACAAAAAGTGTTAATAACAGGAATGCACCAACGAAACAAGCTGTAATTACATATGGACGTTGCTGGAAATGCGTGAGGTCATGTATGCCGAAGGTCAGAAAAAGCAAGCCTATGACGAGTAGTATGCCGGAAAGCATGTCGCTATTTTTTGCTGTAGCACTAGGCCGTTCTTTTGGAAAATATGTAAGCGCAAGTAACAATGTGACGGCTAAAATGGGAACATTGATTAAAAATACCCAGTGCCAACTCCAATAGGTGCTGATGAGGCCACCAACGGAAAGACCACTACCGGACCCTATTGCTGCAAAGGAACTGAATATCCCGATCGCACGACTTCGTTCCGCTGGCTCAACAAACGTGTGGGTTACCGTGGCTAGCGACGCAGGCATCAATAACGCCGCACCAAGACCTTGTGCAGCACGTGCAATTGCTAAGATGGGGAAATTTGGCGATATACCAGCTGCAAATGATGCCAATAGAAAGACCGTTCCCCCGATTAGAAACACCTTGCGGCAACCGATTTGATCGCTAAGTTTCCCGCCAATAATAAGAAAGCCTCCGAAAAACAATACATAAAGTGTCTGCAGCCATTGTACGGTATCATGGTCTATCAAGAACTGTCGTTGTATCGCAGGGATCGTCAGGTTAATGATGGCGATATCCAAGGCTTCTACAAAAGTGCCTATAGATGCCAATACTAGAATCGTGTTTCGTCTATCGTTCATGCAGGTCTCATTTTTTGCGAATCTACGCGCAGAAATCATTTGTTTTATTTTTTAATTTATTTTTAGAACATTTGTTCTTTATATGTTTTGTAATTGATTATTTGTTCTATTTATTGCGTTTTTTTATGATTGAAGAAGAACAGTATAAAGGTGACTTGCTCGCAGCGGACAGCAAGGATTTAGAAATTTTGCGGCTGCTTCAAAGCAATGCCAAGCTAAGCGTGCGGGAAGTTGCTGCGCAGATTAATCTCAGCCCGACACCAACCCATGAGCGTATTAAACGTCTGGAGCGGACAGGTGCTATTAAAGAATATGTAGCTATACTCGACAGAAAGCAGGTCAACAAGGGACTAACCGTGCTATGCATGATTGCGCTGAGCGTACACAATAAGAAAACGGCAGGAAAGTTTATTCAGGAAGTTGGTCAACTCCCTGAAGTGATAGAGTTCTATAACATCAGCGGCGACTTTGACTTCATGTTAAAGATTATTTCTTCCAGCATGGACGATTTTCATGATTTTTTTGTTAATCGTTTATCGGAAATTGATGGTATTGGGCAAACCAAGAGTATTTTCGTGATGAACACGATTAAAGAGTCACACCAAATTCTTTAAAAAGTTTTTTACATAAGCTACTTGTCCGGCAGCTACTTTCTTTTATCTTTGCCATGTCATCATATCATCAGATGAATTAAATCATGATTAAGAAAACATCACTCGCGGAGGAGGTAGCTGAACGTATCCGAGCTAAAATAAAATCCGGCGAATTGGCGCTGCATAGTCAGCTGCCCATAGAGCCTGCGTTAATGAAATTGTTTGGCGTGGGGCGTTCCAGTGTGCGAGAAGCTGTACGGATTTTGGCCAATCAGGGGTATCTTGACGTGCAGCAGGGGGTCGGAACATTTGTCGTTGATTGCGAGGGAGGGGAGAACCTCGGTGCAGCTTTTGAGCAAGCTGCTTTAACAGATTTGTTGGAGGTGAGGCAGTTGTTGGAAGTACGGATAGCGGAAAAGGCGGCTCGACAGCGTAGCAATGATGATCTCTCAAAGATAGCGCGAGCTTTAGAAAAACGTAAGATCGAAGCCGATGCAAATGCCCTAGTCGCTTGTATTGAGGCCGATATCGCCTTTCATCAATCCATTGCTGACGCTTGCGGAAATTCCATTTTAAGCGAGCTGTATAGGGCTTCGTCCAAGCATATCGTTGCCGCTTTTAAGCAAATATATGTCGACACGACAGTCTTTGTCGAAACCCAAGAATCGCATGAGGCGCTGTTTCTTGCCATTGAACAGCAAGATGTTTCGCAGGCTTGCGCTGTTCTTCACGAAATTATTGAAGCCGTTTAATTTCTTCCTATGAAAGTACTACATCCATCGGCAGAGCCGATTATAAGAAATACCGTTTACAGTATTTTATTTGCTATTAGTTTCGGTCATTTGTTGAATGACCTGATGCAATCAGTTATTCCCTCGGTATACCCGATGTTAAAGGAGAATTTTAATCTCAGCTTTACACAGATTGGGTTGATCACGCTCGTTTTTCAGTTGTCGGCCTCCATTCTACAACCATTTGTGGGGAATTACACAGATAGAAGACCTAATCCGCAGTCGCTGGCCATCGGGATGGGATTCACCTTGTTGGGATTGCTCCTTTTGTCTGTTGCCAGCAATTTCATCTTTATTTTGGCTTCCGTTGCGTTGATAGGCGTAGGCTCGTCGATTTTTCATCCAGAAGCATCCCGTGTGGCGCAGTTAGCTTCTGGCGGACGTAAGGGTCTGGCACAGTCTATCTTTCAGGTCGGAGGGAATGCAGGAAGTGCCATCGGCCCGCTTCTGGCGGCCTTGATCGTTATACCCTATGGTCAGGTTAATATTCGATGGTTTGCATTCTTTGCCGTTTTGGGCATCGTTGTCTTAACTATTGTCGGTCAATGGTACAAAGAAAATTTGGCCGAACGGAAACGTCGTCCCGCTACGCCGGCCTCTTCTGTTTATGCTCCCGGGCTAAGCAAGGGTAGGGTCATTTCCTCTATTGCCATTTTATTGATCCTTATTTTCTCGAAATATTTCTACATGGCGTCCATGAGTAGTTACTTCACCTTTTATTTGATCGATAAATTTGGTTTAGGTGTTCAGCAGTCGCAGATTTGTTTGTTCGCATTTCTTGCGGCGGTTGCGGTAGGCACCATATTGGGAGGTCCTTTGGGTGATCGTTACGGTAGAAAGTTGATTATTTGGATTTCTATCCTTGGTGCCGCGCCGTTTACGCTCTTACTACCGCATGTAGGATTGATTGCGACGGTGGGGCTGGCCATGCTTATTGGTTTGATCATTTCCTCCGCGTTTTCTGCAATATTGGTATATGCAACGGACTTGGTTCCCGGTAAAGTAGGAACCATTGCTGGCTTGTTTTTTGGTTTTGCCTTCGGAATGGGAGGCATCGGATCGGCATCACTAGGGTATCTTGCCGACAAAACAAGTATCGTCTATGTGTTTCAAGTATGCGCTTATCTTCCCTTGATCGGTATCGTGACGGGCTTGTTGCCCAATGTAAGATCGAAATAGCTCGGGAAGGAAAATCGGCTTGTTCGCATATAAAAGCAAGGTTTAAGCTTAAGTTATCACTTTTCTTCAAAAATATCGCGCAGTATTCCAGCGTCTTGTGTGCTGTCTGAAAGAAATAAGCTGGAATAATTTGCAAGATATATGCCAAAGTTTCTATCTT
>JAAIGF010144668.1_pt1 | contig 24467 bp, 18 predicted proteins | sample 6487441 | NCBI WGS metagenome assembly JAAIGF01 (sample SAMN13974129, study PRJNA590717) | phyllosphere metagenome | biome: pepper field; feature: multiple bacterial spot infested pepper fields; material: pepper leaves; isolation source: leaves from pepper fields | host: Capsicum annuum ... | reverse complement strand
TACCAGAAGGACGCGCAGATCCGCTACAAGGGCAACAAGGAATACTGGAACCCGGATGACGTGAAGATCGACAACCTGATCTTCGCCATCAACACCGACCCATCGGTGCGCATGCAGAAGCTGCGTGCCGGCGAGTGCCACGTCAGCGTATTCCCACGCCCGGCCGACCTGGAAACCCTGAAGAAGGATCCCAAGCTGCAGATGCCCGAGCAGGCTGGCTTCAACGTCGGCTACCTGGCCTACAACACCGAGCACAAGCCGTTCGACAAGCTCGAAGTGCGCCAGGCCATGGACATGGCGGTCAACAAGCAGGCAATCATCAATGCCGTTTACCAGGGCGCCGGCCAGGTGGCCGTGAACGGCATGCCGCCGACCCAGTGGTCCTATGACGACACCATCAAGGACACCCCCTACAACCCGGAAAAGGCCAAGGAACTGCTCAAGGCCGCGGGCGTGAAGGAAGGTACCGAGATCACCCTGTGGGCCATGCCGGTGCAGCGCCCGTACAACCCCAACGCCAAGCTGATGGCCGAAATGCTGCAGGCCGACTGGGCGAAGATCGGTATCAAGGCACGCATCGTCAGCTACGAGTGGGGCGAGTACAACAAACGCGCCAAGGCTGGCGAGCACGACGCGCTGCTGATCGGCTGGACCGGCGACAACGGTGACCCCGACAACTGGCTGAGCGTGCTGTATGGCTGCGACGCCATTGGCGGCAACAACTACAGCCGCCTGTGCAACAAGGAGTTCGACGCCCTGCTGAAGAAGGCCAAGGCGATCAACGACCGCGAAGAGCGCACCGTGCTCTACAAGCAGGCCCAGCAGTTGCTCAAGGCCGACGTGCAGAACACGCCGATCGCCCACTCCACGGTGTACCAGCCGATGAGCACGCGCGTGAAGGACTTCAAGATCAGCCCGTTCGGGATCAACTCCTTCTACGGTGTCAGCATCGAATAACGGAGTTGCCTGAATGAAAACGCCCGGCCAATTGGCCGGGCGTTTTCGTTTCCAGGAACCGGCTCATGATCTTGCGGATCGACTTCAGCGCGTTGCCTGCAAAGTGGCGGCAGCGGACATTTGTAGGGTGGACGACGCCTCACCTACGCGGCCCGACCCGTCCACCGCTCTGCAACCGCAATGGTGGATGAAAAGAGCGTCATCCACCCTACCTAGCTACCTGTGGGAGCGGGCCATGCCCGCGAAAAATCACGGGCATGGCCCGTTCCCACAGGTAAAGGAGGATGGCCGCTTCTGCCTTGTAGCAGTCTCTTTATGTCACCCAAAAGATCAGTTCTGGGGACGGCTCAGGCGTTCAGCCCGAACGGGTCGTCCACCGAGTGGCTTGGCTGGGTAAACCAGCGCGGGCCTTCGGCCGTCATGTAGAAATGGTCTTCCAGGCGGATGCCGAACTCACCCGGCACGCAGATCATCGGCTCGTTGCTGAAGCACATGCCCTCGGCCAGCGGCGTGTCGTCACCGCCGACCAGGTACGGGCCTTCGTGGATGTCCAGGCCAATGCCATGGCCGGTGCGGTGCGACAGGCCTGGCAGCTTGTAGCCAGGGCCTAGGCCGGCGGCTTCCAGGCTGCGGCGCGCGGCGGCGTCGACGCTGGCGCACGGCGCGCCAAGCACCGCGGCTTCGAAGGCAGCCTGCTGGGCGGCCTTTTCGGTATTCCAGAACTCGCGCTGGCGCTCGCTCGGCGTACCGAAGACGTAGCTGCGGGTGATGTCCGACAGGTAGCTGTGCACCTGGCAGCCGGTGTCGATCAGCACCATGTCGCCGTCTTTCAGGGTCTGCGCATGCTTGACGCCATGGGGGAAGGCGCTGGCCGGGCCGAACAGCACGATGCAGAAGATCGAGCCCGGCGCACCGACCTTGCGGTGTGCCTGGCGGATGAACTCGGCCACCTCGGTGGTGGTGATGCCTTCATGGAGAATGCTCGCCGCCGCCTTGTGCACTTCCAGGGTCATGTCCTTGGCGCGTTGCATCAGGGCGATTTCGGCTGCCGATTTACGCTGCCGGCAGGTGGTGGTGATCACCCCGGCATCGACGAAACGGTAACCGCTGGTCAGCTTGCGAATGCCTTCGAACATGAAAAAAGGCAAGGAAGAACAAAGACCTACCTGAGGCGGCGCACCATCATTGGGCACCACGCCGAGGCGGCGCAGGCAGCGCAGCAGCAGCGCATAGGGGCTCTCGTGCTCCTCCCAGGTGTTGATGGTGCCTGGCACCACCTGGAAGTCGCGCACGGTGCCTTCCTCGAAGGTCGGCGCCAGGTATTCCAGCGCGCCACTGGCCGGCAGAATCGCCCCGACCATGCGTTCGCTGGGGTTCCATTTCACCCCGGTGAAATACTGCAGGTTGCTGCCTGCGGCGATGAACAGCGCCTCGATGCGCTGCTCGCGCATCAGCGCCTGGGCCCGTTCGATACGCGCCTGATATTCCGCCTCGCCGATCGGCTGCGCGCCGGCTGTCATGTCCTGCAGGCGCGCCAAGGCCTGCTCCGGCGTGCTACCGCCCACTCCCAGTGTCATCTGCACATCCTCGTCTGGCGACGGCAACGGAGATCGTTGCCGGGTCATTCACTGGGGCAAAATTTAAGTGCAACTTAAATTCCGGTCAAAGCATTTTTCAGTGGGACTTAAAAAGCACGCTAATCTTCCGGCTGAAGTCCCTACTCTCCATCGGTATACTGCAGCTATTCAAAACAGCGAACCTTCCCCATGACCGCAGATCGCATCGGCGAACGCCTGCGCCGCTATCGGCGGGCCGCCGGCAAGACCCTCAATCAGGTAGCGGCCGACGCCGGCCTGACGGCCAGCTTCCTGTCCCAGGCCGAGCGCAACCTCACCGGGGTGTCGATCTCGTCCCTGGCGAGCATCGCCAAGTCGCTGAACGTGCCACTCAACGCCCTGTTCGACCAGCCCGCCCAGGCCCAGCCCGATTCCCACGTCGACCAGCGGGTACGCTACACCGTTGGCGGCCAGCTGCTGGCCTACGAGCGGCTCTCCAGCTCGTTTCCCGGCAACTCGATCAACGCGGTGAAGATGAATATTCCGGTGGGCTACGAATCGGAGCTGATCGCCCATGAGGGCGTGGAGTTCTCCTACGTACTGGCCGGGCAGATCGTCTACACCATCGAGGGCCGCGACTATCCACTGGGGCCTGGCGACTCGGTGCATTTCGATGCCGGCAAGCTGCACCGACTGGTCAACGCCGCCGATGAGCCGGCCGAGGTGCTGACCATGACCACCATGGCATTGTTTGATGATCAACCCGCTACCGAGTGATTTCCGCCCCAATTCGGGGCAAATATGCGCAATGTTAGTGCTGCTTAATTTTTGTTGACCGAAATTTCAGCATGACTTAATTTCGAGCCCGACCCGGTGAGCTATCCGCTTTCACCGCATTCCGAGCTCGCGCTGAACCCCAGGCGCGAACAAAAAGAAAAAGAGGTTCGCATGCGCATGTCTCTCCTGTGCAAGGCTCTGCTCACTGCAGGTCTGCTCTCCAGTGTTTCGCTCGCCCAAGCCAGCAATCTGGTGTATTGCTCCGAAGGCAGCCCGGGCGGTTTCGACCCAGGCCAGTACACCACCGGCACCGACTTCGACGCGGCATCGGAGACCATCTTCAACCGCCTGGCCGAATTCGAGCGCGGCGGCACCAAGGCCCAGCCGGGCCTGGCCACGTCCTGGGACATCAGCGAAGACGGCCTGACCTACACCTTCCACCTGCGTGAAGGGGTCAAGTTCCACACCACCGACTACTTCAAGCCGACCCGCGAATTCAACGCCGACGACGTGCTGTTCACTTTCCAGCGCATGCTCGATCGCAACCACCCGTTCCGCAAGGCCTACCCGAGCGAGTTCCCGTACTTCACCGATATGGGCCTGGACAAGAACATCGCCAAGATCGAGAAGACCGACGACCACACCGTGGTCTTCACCCTCAACGCCGTGGACGCCGCCTTTGTGCAGAACCTGGCGATGAACTTCGCCGCCGTGCACTCGGCCGAGTACGCCGACCAGCTGCTCAAGGCCGGCAAGGCCTCGGAAATCAACCAGAAGCCCATCGGTACCGGCCCGTTCGTGTTCAGCCGTTACCAGAAGGACGCGGCGATTCGCTACAAGGGCAACAAGGAGTACTGGGCGCCTGATCAGGTGAAGATCGACAACCTGATCTTCTCGATCAACACCGACGCCTCGGTGCGTGCGCAGAAGCTGCGTGCCGGCGAGTGCCAGGTCACCCTCAACCCGCGCCCGGCCGACCTCAAGGGCCTGCAGGCCGACAAGAACCTCAACGTGCCGACCGCTCCGGGCTACAACCTGGGCTACATCGCCTACAACGTGACCCGTGCACCGTTCGACAAGCTCGAAGTGCGCCAGGCCCTGGACATGGCCGTGAACAAACAGGCGATCATCGACGCCGTGTACCAGGGCGCCGGCCAACTGGCCGTCAACGGCATGCCGCCGACCCAGTGGTCCTACGACGAATCGATCAAGGATGCCGGCTACAACCCTGAAAAGGCCAAGGAGCTGCTCAAGGCTGCTGGCGTCAAGGAAGGCACCGAGATCACCCTGTGGGCCATGCCCGTGCAGCGTCCGTACAACCCCAACGCGCGCCTGATGGCCGAGATGCTCCAGGCCGACTGGGCCAAGGTCGGCGTCAAGGCGCGGATCGTCAGCTACGAGTGGGGCGAGTACATCAAACGCGCCCACGCCGGCGAGCACGACGCCATGCTGATCGGCTGGACGGGCGACAACGGTGACCCCGACAACTGGCTCGGCACCCTGTACGGCTGCGCCTCGGTAGACGGCAACAACTTCTCCAAGTGGTGCAACGCCGAATACGACAAGCTGGTGGTGGCCGCCAAGCGCGTGACCGACCAGAACGAGCGTACCGAGCTGTACAAGCAGGCTCAGGTGGTGCTCAAGCGTGAAGTGCCGATCACCCCGATCGCCCACTCCACCGTTTACCAACCGATGCGTGCCAGCGTGAAGGGCTTCCAGATCAGCCCCTTCGGCCGCAACAGCTTCATCGGTGTGAGCAACGACTGATCGCGTACCGGCCACTTCGCGGCTACAGCCGCGCAGTGGCCGGGCGATAGGCTGAAACAGGCAAGGGCCGTCAGGGTGAGTATGCTCACCTGCGGCGCCTGCGGCTTATCGACCGGTACGTGCGACGCCGCGTGACCCACGTGGCGTTCAATACTTTCTGGGCATAGACGTCACGGTCTGCAGCGTGCGGACCGTGACGTCTATGCTGAAGTGATTAGCAGGGGGCACTCCATGAAATCGTTACCGCTGCGCGCCGCCCTGGCCGCCATCGTTCTCGGCGCCGCCGGCAATCTCGCTGCCAAGCCGCTGGTGGTATGCACCGAAGCGAGCCCGGAAGGCTTCGACATCGTCCAGTACACCACCGCGGTGACCGCCGATGCTTCGGCCGAGGCGCTGTTCAACCGTCTGGTCGACTTCAAGCCCGGCACCACGGACATTCAGCCGGCCCTGGCCGAAAGCTGGGAAATCAGCGACGACGGCCTGACCTACACCTTCCACCTGCGCCAGGGTGTGAAGTTTCACAGCACCGAGTACTTCACGCCCACCCGCGACTTCAACGCCGATGACGTGCTGTGGAGCCTCAATCGCCAGCTCGACCCAAAACACCCGTGGCACGACAAGGTCAACGTCGGCTATCCCTACTTCGAGAGCATGGCGTTCCGGCAATTGCTCAAGTCGGTGACCAAGACCGACGAGCACACCGTGGTCATCACCCTGAACCAGCCGGAAGCGCCATTCTTGCGCGACATGGCCATGGCCTTCACCTCGATCTACTCCGCCGAGTACGGCGATCAGTTGCTCAAGGCCGGCAAGACCGCCGAGCTCAACAGCAAGCCGATCGGCACCGGGCCCTTTATCTTTCAGCGCTACAACAAGGACGCCCAGGTTCGCTACAAGGCCAACCCCGACTACTTCCGTGGCAAGCCGCCCAGCGACCCGCTGATCTTCGCCATCACCACCGACAACAACGTGCGTCTGCAGAAGCTGCGCGCCAACGAATGCCAGGTGGCGGTATATCCCAAGCCCGATGACGTGCCTTCGATCAAGGCCGACGCCAACCTCAAGGTCGACGAGATCGAGGCCATCGTCACCGGTTACATCGCCATGAACACCGAGCACAAATACCTGAGTGACGTGCGCGTGCGCCAGGCGATCAATATCGCCTTCGACCGCCAGCGCCATGTCGAGCAACTATTCGGCAAGGGCAACGCGCTGGTGGCGGTCAATCCGTACCCGCCAACCCTGATCGGCTACAACGACGACAACCGCAACCCGCCCCGAGACCTGGACAAGGCCCGTGCCCTGCTCAAGGAAGCCGGCGTGCCGGAAGGCACCGTGATCACCCTGTTCACCCGTAACGGCGGTGGCCAGACCAACCCCAACCCGCGCCTGTCGGCGGAAATGCTGCAGGCCGACCTCGCCGAGATCGGCCTCAAGGTCGACATCCGGGTGATGGAGTGGGGCGAAATGCTGCGCCGCGCCAAGAAGGGAGAAGCCGATCTGGTCGCCTCGGGCTGGGCCGGCGACAACGGCGACCCGGACAATTTCCTGAGCCCGCTGCTGAGCTGCGAGGCGGCAAAAAACGGCGAGAACTATGCGCGCTGGTGCAACCCTAAGTTCCAGGAGCTGATCACCCAGGCCCGTGGCGTGACCGACAACGATGAACGCGCCAGCCTCTATCGCCAGGCCCTGGCGATCTACGCCAAGGACCAGCCTTGGATCAACGTTGCTCACCCGAAACTGTTCACCGCCATGCGCAAGGACGTCGAGGGCTATCACATCAGCCCCCTGACCACTAACAACTTCGCCACCACCCGGGTGAAGTAGACAAAAAAATAACCGCCGGCGGTACACATGCCGGCGGGCTGCCCTGACCGGCCAATGAGGTACCTCCGACGATGTTGAGTTTTATTGCGCGCCGCCTGGGTCTGCTGATCCCTACGTTCTTTGGCGTCACCCTGCTGACCTTCGCCTTGATTCGCATGATCCCCGGTGACCCCGTGGAAGTGATGATGGGCGAGCGTCGTGTCGACCCGCAGATGCACGCCGAAGCCATGGAGCGCCTGGGCCTGAACAAGCCGTTGTACGCTCAGTACCTGGACTACATCGGCCAGTTGGCCAAGGGCGACCTGGGCGAGTCACTGCGCACTCGCACCCCGGTATGGGACGAGTTCACCACGCTGTTCCCTGCCACCCTGGAACTGACCCTCGCCGCGCTGCTGTTCGCCGGCACGCTGGGGCTGATCGCCGGGGTGATTGCCGCCCTCAAGCGCGGTTCGCTGTTCGATCACGGCGTGATGGGCATCTCCCTGACCGGTTATTCGATGCCGATCTTCTGGTGGGGCCTGCTGCTGATCATGTTCTTCTCGGTATGGCTGGGCTGGACGCCGGTATCCGGGCGTATCGATCTGCTCTATGACATCCAGCCGGTGACCGGCTTCATGCTGATCGACACCCTGCTGTCCGACGAGGAAGGCGCGTTCGTCAACGCCCTGCGCCACCTGATCCTGCCGGCCATCGTGCTGGGCACCATTCCGCTGGCGGTGATCGCCCGCATGACCCGTTCGGCGATGCTCGAAGTGTTGCGTGAAGACTACGTGCGCACCGCCCGCGCCAAGGGCCTGTCGCCGGGCCGTGTGGTGTTCGTGCATGGCCTGCGCAACGCACTGATTCCGGTACTCACCGTGTTCGGCCTGCAGGTCGGCACGCTGCTCGCCGGCGCGGTGCTGACCGAGACGATCTTCTCCTGGCCGGGCATCGGCAAGTGGCTGATCGAGTCGATCGGCGCCCGCGACTATCCGGTGGTGCAGAACGGCATCCTGCTGATCGCCTGCCTGGTGATCCTGGTCAACTTCGTGGTCGACATCCTGTATGGACTCGTCAACCCACGCATTCGCCACCAGCGTTGATAAAGGAGCCTGCAATGTCCCTGAACCAGCCCTGCTGGCAACCCGTAGGGTGGATGACGCTTTTCTCATCCACCATGACCGCGCCGCGGTGGACGGATGAAGCGTCGTCCACCCTGCAAACTACTTCCGTAGCCTGGGTTGAGCACAGCGATACCCAGGTCGCTCTTTCCCGGGCGTCGCGTCGCTCGAGCCGAGCCACGTCCCAATCCAATACCCATGAGGTGCGAGCATGACCTCGACCACCACCACGCAGCTCGACCAGAGCCTGGTCTACCCCTCGCCGCTGAAGGAATTCTGGAGCGCGTTCAGCCACAACAAGGGCGCCGTCGCCGGCCTCGGCTTCATGATCCTGATGGTGTTCTGCGCGCTGTTCGCACCGTGGATCGCGCCCTACTCGCCCAGCGAGCAGTTCCGCGATGCGCTGCTGACCCCGCCGGTCTGGCTGGATGGCGGCCAGTGGCGCTTCATCCTCGGCACCGACGAAGTCGGCCGTGACCTGCTTTCGCGCTTGATCCACGGCGCGCGCCTGTCGCTGCTGATCGGCCTGGCCTCGGTGGTCATCTCGCTGATTCCCGGCCTGCTGCTAGGCCTGGTTGCCGGGTTCTTCCCGCGCCTGATGGGGCCGTCGATCATGCGCCTGATGGACATCATGCTGGCCCTGCCGTCGCTGCTGCTGGCGGTGGCCATCGTCGCTATCCTCGGCCCAGGGCTGATCAACACCGTGATCGCCATCGCCATCGTCTCGCTGCCCTCCTACGTGCGCCTGACCCGCGCTGCGGTCATGGGCGAGCTGAACCGCGACTATGTCACTGCCGCCCGCCTGGCCGGTGCCAGCCTGCCGCGCCTGATGTTCATCACCGTGCTGCCCAACTGCATGGCGCCGCTGATCGTGCAGGCAACCCTGAGCTTCTCCTCGGCAATTCTCGACGCTGCCGCCCTGGGCTTTCTCGGCCTCGGCGTGCAACCGCCCACGCCCGAGTGGGGCACCATGCTGGCCTCTGCGCGCGACTACATCGAGCGCGCCTGGTGGGTGGTCACCCTGCCGGGGCTGGCGATTCTGCTCAGCGTATTGGCGATCAACCTGATGGGCGACGGCCTGCGCGATGCGCTGGACCCGAAACTCAAGAACGCGATCTGAGGAGGCCGCCATGAACCTGTTCTGCACCCAGGCCGCCCCCTGCCATTCGATGGAGGCCACCCGATGAGCCTGCTGGAAATCAACAACCTGAGCGTGCGCTTCGGCGATGCCAATGCCGTACCTGTGGTCGATGGTCTCGACCTTAAAGTCGACAAAGGTGAAGTGCTGGCCATCGTCGGCGAGTCCGGCTCCGGCAAGTCGGTGACCATGATGGCGCTGATGGGCCTGATCGACCCGCCCGGCATCGTGCGCGCCGACCGGCTGGTCTTCGATGGCACCGACATGCTGAAACTCAAAGGCCGCCAGCGTCGCCATATCGTCGGCAAGGACCTGTCGATGATCTTCCAGGACCCGATGACGGCCCTGAACCCCAGCTTCACCGTCGGCTTCCAGATCGAGGAAGTGCTGCGCCAGCACCTCGGTCTGAAGGGCAAGGCCGCGCGCCAGCGCGCCCTGCAATTGCTCGAGCGGGTGGAGATTCCCGGCGCCGAGAGCCGCCTCGATGCCTTCCCGCACCAGCTCTCCGGTGGCATGAGCCAGCGCGTGGCCATCGCCATGGCGATTGCCGCCGAGCCCAAGCTGCTGATCGCCGACGAGCCGACCACCGCGTTGGACGTGACCATTCAAGCGCAGATAATGGAGCTGCTGCTCGACCTGCAGCGCGAGCAGAACATGGGCCTGGTGCTGATCACCCATGACCTGGCCGTGGTCGCCGAAACCGCCAACCGCGTCTGCGTGATGTACGCAGGGCAAGCGGTGGAGCTGGGCCAGGTACCGGCGCTGTTCGACATGCCGACTCACCCGTATACCGAGGCGCTGATCAAGGCGATTCCCGAGCACAGCCTGGGCGCCACGCGCCTGTCGACCTTGCCCGGCATCGTCCCCGGCCGCTATGACCGGCCCCACGGCTGCCTGCTGTCGCCGCGCTGCCCCTACGTGCAGCCCAAGTGCCGCGAGCAACGTCCGGCCCTGGACCCCCACGAGCGCGGCGCGGTGCGCTGCTATTTCCCACTCAATCTGAATGCTGAGGTGGCGTGATGACGACTGTCCTGACCGCACGCCAACTGACGCGCCACTACTCCGTGTCCCAGGGCCTGTTCAAGCCCAGCGCCACGGTGCAGGCGCTCAATGGTGTGTCCTTCGAATTGCAGGCTGGCAAGACCCTGGCCGTGGTCGGTGAATCCGGCTGCGGCAAATCCACCCTGGCGCGTGCGCTGACCCTGATCGAAGAACCTTCTTCGGGCTCGCTGCAGATCGCCGGCCAGGAAGTGAACGGCGCCAACGCACAGACGCGCAAGCAACTGCGCCGCGACGTGCAGATGGTCTTTCAGAACCCCTACGCCTCGCTCAACCCGCGGCAGAAGATCGGTGATCAACTGGCCGAGCCGCTGCTCATCAACACCAGCCTGTCGCGCGCCGAACGCCGCGAGAAGGTGCAGGCGATGATGAGCCAGGTCGGCTTGCGCCCCGAGCATTACCAGCGCTACCCGCACATGTTCTCCGGCGGCCAGCGCCAGCGTATCGCCCTGGCCCGCGCCATGATGCTCACCCCCAAGGTGCTGGTGGCCGACGAGCCGACCTCGGCGCTGGACGTGTCGATCCAGGCCCAGGTGCTCAACCTGTTCATGGACCTGCAGGAAGAGTTCAAGACCGGCTACGTGTTCATCTCCCACAACCTCTCGGTGGTGCGCCACGTCGCCGATGACGTGCTGGTGATGTACCTCGGTCGGCCGGCGGAGATCGGCCCCAGCGAGCGCATCTACGAGCGCCCGCTGCACCCGTACACCAAGGCGCTGCTGTCGGCCACGCCGACCATTCACCCCGACCCGAGCAAGCCGAAGATCAAGATCGTCGGCGAGCTACCCAACCCGCTGAACCCGCCCTCCGGCTGCGCCTTCCACAAGCGCTGCCCGTACGCCACCGAACGCTGCCAGACCGAGCTGCCACTGCTGCGCCCGCTCGACGGCCGTGAAGTGGCCTGCCACCACGCCGAGCAGTTTCTCTGACCGCCCGCCGGGCGCAGCTCAAGCTGCGCCCGGCGAACCAAGAGCCTGTTCGCGATCGTCCTGCCGGGCTTTATCTATGTTGACGGCGACGTGGCGGGAGCGGGCGTACCGCTATCCTGTGGGAACGGGTGGAGACGCCTAGTCCATGCCCGTGATTTTTCGCGGGCATGGCCCGCTCCCACGATGGATCAGGACGCAGGGTGGATCGGGGCGCGCAGCTGACGTTTTTTCATCCACCATCGCGATTGCAGAGTGCTGGACGGGGCGGGCCGCGCGGGTGAAGCCTCAGCTACGCCCCTACGAACTGCAGACCGCGATCTCGTAGGAGGGGCTTTAGCCCCGAGCTCTTTGAACCTTGTCAGGCACAATCGAGGCTAAAGCCTCTCCCACAAGTGAACGGCCGCTTCTGCCTCGAAGTTGCCCGTATGCATGCCCAGCAAGATCGCGAGCAGCGATCTCAATAAACGTCTCGCCGATACCGCCCCTGCTCAAGCAGTTCATCGACTGCAGCGTCACCCAGCACTTCTCGCAGTACCTGATCCACACCCGCGGCCATGCCCTGCAGGCTGCCGCACACATAAACCGCAGCCCCATCCTCGATCCACGCCTGCAGTTCATCGGCCGCCTCGCGCAAGCGATCCTGCACGTAGAGACGCCGTGCCTGATCGCGGGAAAAGGCCAGGTCCAGACGGTGCAGTTGATAGCCGGCCAGCCAGGCCTGCAGTTCGTCGCGGCAGTAGAAGTCGTGCTCGGCATTGCGCTCCCCGAACAGCAGCCAGTTGCGCGAGTGACCGGCAGCGATGCGCGCCTTGATCAGGCTGCGCAGGCCGGCGAGCCCGGTACCATTGCCGATCAGGATCATCGGCCGATCATCCTCCGGGGCATGAAAACCACTGTTGCGCCGCACCCGCGCCAGCAGCTGCTCGCCGACCGGCAGGTGCGCGGTCAGCCAGCCCGAACCAGCGCCCAACTCACCATTGGCCAGGTGCTGCTGGCGCACGATCAGCTCCAGCACGCCGTCTTCGGGCAGCGAGGCAATCGAGTATTCCCGACTCGGCAACGGCACCAGCGCCTCGAGCAGCGCCTGGGCATGCAGGCCGACCAGGTGACTGGCACTGTACGGCAGCTGGCGGGCGGCCAGCGCCTCGCCGAGGGTATGGCCGAGCGGCTCGATAACCACGGATTGCAGCGCCTGCAAACCGTGCTCCTGCAGCCAGCGTTGCACCTGCGCCGCACCATTGCGCGGGAGGATTTCCAGAATATCGCCGGCCTGCCAGTGCGCTCCGGCCGGCGGCTGCAGGCCGACCAGCCAGGTGCTCTGGCCCTGGCTACCAGGGTTCAGGCACCTACGCTCGCGCAGCACCCAGCCGTCGAACGGCACCTGCTGCACGGCAAGCGGTTGCGCGCCGGTCAGGTCGGCCACCTGCCGTTGCCAACTTTGCAACGCCTGCTGATCATCGCCATCCACCTCGATACGCTCGCCAAGGCGCTGGGCGCCGCGGCCGGCCAGCCAATCGTCGACACGCCGGGCGAAGCCGCAGAACTGCGCGTACTGGCGATCCCCAAGGCCTAGCACGGCGTAGCGCAGACCAGGCAAATCCAGCGTTGCCGCCAGCCACTGGCGCTCGACACCACGGGCGCTGTCCGGTGCCTCGCCGTCACCAAAGGTACTGAGTACCAGCAGCGCACGGGGTGTGGCGCTGAGCTTGGCGGTATCGATGCGCGCCAGCGGCTGCACCTCCACCGCCATGCCGGCGGCCTGCAACTGCCCGGCGGTCTGCCAGGCCAGCTGTTCGGCGAAGCCACTCTGGCTGGCAAAGCCGACCAGCCAGGGCTCACCGCCTTCGCCACCGCCAAGCGCCTGGCGGGCCGCAAGCGCTGCGCGTTTCTTGCGACGACGATCCAGGTACAACAGCAGGCCGGTGATAAAGAACAATGGCATCAGCAAGCTGGCGACCATCATCAGGATGCGCCCGGGCATGCCGAAATACTCGCCGGTATGCAGGGCATAGACACTGGCCAGCAATCGCGCCTTGAATGACTTGTCGGTGTAACGCTCAATCTGCTTGGCTTCGCCCGTAAGCGGGTCGAGCAGCATCTGGTTGAAGGCGCGCGAGTGCTCGGCATCGCGCAGCATGAAAAACACCCGCGCCGGCTGGCCGGCCGTGTTGGGCAGCTGCAGGCTGTAGGCGCTGAGCGTGTCGCCCGCCGTGCGCTGGATGCCCTGCCAGAGGTTGGCGTAGTCCACCGGCGGCATGGGCTGGCCATCCACAGGCGGGCCGCGCCGACCGCGCTCTTCACCGGCCGCACGCGGCGCATCGCTGAGCAGGCTTTCCAGCCCGCTGCGGTACCAGTCATAGGACCAGTACAAGCCCGTCAGCGCCGCGCACAGATACAGCGGCAGGCACCAGGTACCGACCACCGCGTGCAGATCCCAATTGAACGCGCGGCCCTTCTTGGCCCAGTCGAAGGTCAGCCAGGCGCGCCAGCTCCACACCTTGCGTGGCCAGCGCAGGTAGAGCCCCGACAGGCAGAAGAACACCAGGGCGATGGTACAGGCACCGGTGATCTGCCGGCCGCTCTGCCCCATGGCCAGGAATCGATGCAGCTGCAGCATCAGGCCGAAGAACTGCAGGCCTCGCGGCTCGCCCAGGGACTCGCCCGTATAGGGGTCGACGAAGCGCACGCCGCCACGTCGTTCACCCGGCGGCGGGGTCAGGAACACCCGCGTCGGCTGGCCGCCCTCGGTGTCCACATACAGCCCGGAAACGCTGAGACCCTGCGCCTGCACGCGCGCGACCAGCTCGCCCGGCTCGAGCACCGGCCCCGGCTGGCTGACCACTGCATGCGGATTGATCACCTGCAGGATCTCATCCTGAAAACTGTACAGCGCACCGGTCACGCCCATCAGGGCCAGCACCAGCCCGGCGCTGATGCCGAAAAACCAGTGCAGTTGGAACAAGGCTTTCTTGAACACCGCAATCAACTCTGAGACTAGATGCCGCGAACGAGGGAACCGGCTGCCGGCCTGTGCATGTCTCGAGCCTGGCGGTCAGGCATGCAAAATCCCGCATGACCTGAAAGCGGCAGGCGAGGCTTGGCGAAAACGAGGCAGGCACAAGGCAACCGTGCCGGAGGGGCGCGAGTCTATTCGATAATGATTGTCATGTACTAGATGTTCGCATCTTTACCCCTGTAAAGATGCGCGCGGCGACGACATACGCTCAGCGCAAACGCTGCACTTCGAATGGCTTGGCCAGCACGAACAGGTCGCGGGCGATGCTTTCCGGGTACTGGTCGAGTGCCGGGGCGGCTGGCAGGTACAGTGCCACGGCATCCAGGGTCGACAGCGAGAACTCCAGCTCCATGCCGCAGGACTGGAACAGATGGAGCACCGCCTCGACCTCCGCCGCACAGCTGCAGTTGACCCGGCGATCAGCGTAGAAGGCGTTGAGCTGGTCGCAGACCTTCTCGGCGGCAAGGCCGGTGGCTTCCGCTTCAAGCAACGACAGGCCGAGGTCTTCCTCACACCTCGAGTCCAGCGCGGTCAGGCCGGCAGCGGGCTTGATGATGGCGGACATGCTCGAGCCGGGCACTGCCGCACCGATTTCGATAGGGAATGGCCCCTGCACGCTCTGGTAGAAGCGAACGGCCATGGCGCCTTCGAGCATTCCTGGGATCTGTTTCATGACACGACTCTCGTTGTTCCAGTGGTAACGCCAACACACGCGGCGCCATCCTGCGCCGCAACGGGGAACGATTGTCGGCGTCTTGTGTGTAAGAGTCGTGACAGTGAAGCGAGGTTGAGGTTTTTTGCCGACCAGCCGTCCGGGAAACCGCTGGAGCCAGGCAGCAACAGCGCGCAGCAAGAGTGCTCCGCCGCGCGTACCGCGTTTGGCGGCCGTTGAAAAACGTGAGCGAGGCAGCCGACGCGAGGCCTGGGCGGCCCCGCAAAAACAGCCGAAACGTAGCGCAGCGAAGTAACAGCCGAAGGCTGGCCCGCAGGGCGAACGAAGTGAGTCAAAAGCGGCATTTACGAGTTGGGGGCGCCTAGACCGGGCTCGCACGCGAGGTGTTTTCAACCACGCGGCGGCCACCTAGGTGGTTTTTCCAACCGCCTGCTACACCACGCCTTGCGCCAGCATGGCATCGGCTACCTTGACGAAGCCGGCGATGTTGGCGCCCTTCACGTAATTGACGCTGCCGTTCTCCTCGCCATGTCTTACGCAGGCATTGTGGATCGACTGCATGATGCCGTGCAGCTTCTCGTCCACCTCGCCCTCGCTCCAGTGCAGGCGCATGGCGTTCTGCGACATTTCCAGGCCGCTGACCGCCACGCCACCGGCGTTGGAGGCCTTGCCCGGGGCGAACAGGGTGCCGTGCTCGATGAACAGGTCCACCGCGTCCAGGGTAGTGGGCATGTTGGCGCCCTCGGCCACGCATACGCAGCCATTGCCGAGCAGCGCGCGGGCGTCGTCGAGGTTCAGCTCATTCTGGGTCGCGCACGGCAGCGCGATATCACAGGCCAGACTCCACGGCCGTTGTTCGGCCTGGAAGCGCAACGCGCCGCCGTCCAGTTCGCTCAGGCGGCCACGCTTCTGGTTCTTCAGCGCCATCACGTCCTGCCAGTGCTGCTCGCTAAAACCTCCTTCGGCGTACAACGTGCCTTCGGAGTCGGAGAAGGAAATCACCTTGCCGCCCAGATCCATGACCTTGCGCGCCGCGTACTGCGCCACGTTGCCGGAACCGGAGATGGCCACGCGCTGGCCGTCGAAGTTGCGCCCGCGGCTCTTGAGCATTTCCTCGGCGAAATACACACAGCCGTAGCCAGTGGCCTCCGGGCGAATCAGGCTACCGCCGTAGGTCAGGCCCTTGCCGGTCAGCACCGAGGAGAACTCGTTGGCCAGGCGCTTGTACTGGCCGAACATATAGCCGATCTCGCGGCCACCCACGCCAATATCACCCGCCGGCACGTCGAGGTTGGCGCCGATATGCCGGTACAGCTCGGTCATGAACGACTGACAGAAGCGCATCACCTCGGCGTCGCTCTTGCCCTTGGGATCGAAGTCCGCACCGCCCTTGCCGCCGCCCATGGGCAGCGAAGTCAGGGAGTTCTTCAGGGTCTGCTCGAAGGCCAGGAACTTGAGCACACTGAGGTTCACCGAGGGGTGGAAGCGCAGGCCGCCCTTGTAGGGGCCGATGGCGCTGTTCATCTGGATGCGGAAGCCACGGTTGACCTGCACACGCCCGGCATCGTCGACCCACGGCACGCGGAACAGCACGGCACGCTCCGGCTCGACCAGACGCTCGACGATACCCGCCTCCAGGTAACGCGGATTGGCCTGCAGGAACGGCCACAGGCTTCGCAACACTTCCTCCACGGCCTGATGAAACTCCGGTTGGTGGGGATCACGTTGTTTCAGGCGTTCGAGGAAAAGGTCTACGGACATGCTCATGGCAAGCTCCCTGGCATCTTGCTGCGCCGCGCAATGGAAAGTGGCGGGACTCTAGCAAGAACGGAGCGCCCTAAAAAAGAGCAAAATGACGCTTTTATGAAAGTTTCTGGTGCTTTGCTATAAATAGACCCGCAAAAACAGGGCTTTCACCAGCCTGAAACGCGCACCAAATCGGCATCCTTACGCACCAAAAATCAGCCACCCCGGATGGTCTGCCAGCTCAAGCCGAAGCGCGCCAGGTACTTGCGCAGGCGATCGGCATCGTTGGGCTGCGCCTTGGCCTGGCGGCTGATATCGAACAGCAGCCGGCCGGCCTCGGAAAGGCTGCCCGCCTGCCGACAGATAGCGATCACCGCCTGCAGTTGCAGGCGGTCGAACAGGTCGATCTCGGCAGCCGCCTCACCGAGCAGATCCGACAGCCCATCATCGACCTGCGGCACACCCCAGGCGCGCCGCAGCCGTTCGATCTCCTCCAGCACCTGAGCCTCGTCGATACGACCGCTGTCGGCCAGGGTCGCCATACGGGTGATCGAGGCCGACAGCTCGCGAAAGTTGCCCTGCCAGGCCGCCTCGCTGGAGCTGGCGAAAGCCAGGTAGCGGCGCCGCGCCTCCAGGTTGAAGCGCACCATCCGCCCCTGCTCGCGGGCATGGCGCTCGAGCTCGAAATCGATGTTCGGCTCGATGTCCTCGCGGCGCCCGGCCAGCCCCGGCAGCTCGAAGGTCCAAAGATTGATGCGCGCATACAGGTCTTCACGGAACAGCCCTTCGGCGACCCGCGCACGCAGGTCGCGATGGGTGCCGGCGATCAGCAGGAAATCACTGTTCACCTCCTTGTCCGCGCCCATGGGGAAGAAGCGTTTTTCCTCGACGGCCTTGAGCAGCATGGCCTGCTCGTCCAGGCCCAATTCGCCGATTTCGTCGAGAAACAGCATGCCGCCATCGGCGGCGCGCAGCAGGCCGTCGCGGGCGTTCTGCGCACCGGTGAAGGCGCCCTTGATATGACCGAACAACGCCGACATGGCGCCGTCGCCACGCAAGGTCGCGCAGTTGACCTCGACGAAGCGGCCATCCACCAGATGCCGGCTGCGCTTGAGCTCGTAGACGCGCCGGGCCAGGAACGACTTGCCCGCGCCGGTCGGGCCAATCAGCAGCATCGGTGCCGAGGAGCGCACGGCGACCCGCTCGATCTGCTCGATGGAGCGGTTGAACGCCGCGTTGCACGTGGCGATACCGGACTTGAGAAACGCCAGGCCCTCCAGCCGCTCGTGCTGGAAGCGCGTGGCGATGCGGTCGTAGCGCGACAGGTCGAGGTCGATCAGCGCGTGAGTGCCGGTGACCTGGGTCTGCTCATCACGCTTGCGCGCCGGCGAGGTCTGCACCAGCCGCGCCGGCAGGTAGCGCGCCTCGGTGAGCAGGAACCAGCAGATCTGCGCCACGTGGGTCCCGGTGGTGATGTGCACCAGGTAGTCCTCACGCTCGGTATCGAAGGCGTAACCGCTGGTGAAGTCATGCAGCGCGCCATACACCTCCTCGAAATCCCAGGGGTTGCGCAGATGCATCGGCTGCAGGCGCACCTCGGTCTCCGGGGAAATTTGCTCGATATCGGCGCGAATACGCTCGGCCAGGCTGATGTCGCGGGCATCGGTGCCGTGAATCAGCTCCAGGCGATCGATCAGCAGGTCGGGCTGTTGGCACAGGCCGATACTCGGCCGCCACTTGTTCCAGCGATTGGCGCCTTTGCCGACCCGATCCAGGGTGGCGCCGATAAAGCCGATGGCGACGGTTTTCTTTACCCTCATACTTTATCCATAAAGATAAATTCTGATATCAGAATATCTAAATATCGAGACAAAGACAGCCATCAATTGCATAGCGGCGATTACCAAAAGAATAAAAACCATTAATTATCAAAAACTTAGAAAAAACAAAGCGCTTCCATAAAAAAACTGGCACGGCTATCGCTATATCCATCCTGACCGAATCGCTGATGCAGGCCACCAGGTTTGCTGAAAGATGAATCAACAAGAAACCCGGGAACGCTCGAGCAGGCCTGGAAAGAGCCTGCATGGTGTAGAAGAGGATGCAGTGAAAAGCAACAAGCAACGCCGCCGGGAAATCCGCGAGGCACGCGCAAAACGCAAGCTACAGCAGGCCACGTCGGCCAGCTGGTCTGTGAGCCAGACACCGCCAACCGGCAGCCTTGCGGTCAACCGCGCCAACCTCGCGGGTTACAACAGCTACGACGAACCGCTTTTCGTTCAGCGCGGCTGGTACCAGGACCATCCCTTCACCTGCCGCGATTGCGGCGCCGAACAAATCTGGACGGCAGCCCAGCAACGCTGGTGGTACGAGGTGTGTAAAGGGCAGGTATTTTCCTCGGCAGTACGCTGCAGGGCGTGCCGATTGAACAAACGGATTCGCGATGGCCGGGAACGCCGCAACGCTGACCGGGCCATAACGCAAACAGGAGTGTGAAGACATGAACGAGAAGACCTACAACCTGCTGGAAGTCGCCAATGGCAAGCCGATCAAACTGTGGACGCAAGGCGTTCCGGTCGAGGAAGACGCCAGGCAGCAACTGATGAATACCGCGAAGATGCCCTTCATCTTCAAGCACCTGGCCGTGATGCCGGACGTGCACCTGGGTAAGGGCTCGACCATCGGCAGTGTGATTCCCACGGCCGGCGCGATCATCCCGGCGGCGGTCGGGGTGGATATCGGTTGCGGCATGATCGCCGCGCGCACCTCGCTGATGGCCTCCGACCTGCCGGACAACCTGGCCGGCCTGCGCGCCGCCATCGAGAAGGCCGTGCCCCATGGGCGCACTGCTGGTCGTGGGGCTCGCGATAAAGGCGCCTGGGAAAACGTGCCGGAGCTGGCCGACCACGCCTGGTCGGCACTGAGCCAGCGCTTCAAGGCCATCACCGACAAGTACCCGCGGCTGGAGAAGACCAACAACCGCAAACACCTGGGAACCCTGGGAACCGGTAATCACTTCGTCGAGGTGTGTCTGGACGAGGCGAATCGTGTCTGGTTCATGTTGCACAGTGGGTCACGCGGCGTGGGTAACGCCATTGGTAACCTGTTCATCGAGCTGGCCCAGGCCGATATGCGCCAGCACATCGCCAACCTGCCGGACCGTGACCTGGCCTATTTCGAGGAAGGCAGCCAGCACTTCGACGATTACGTGGAAGCGGTGGGCTGGGCCCAGGACTTCGCCAAGCAGAACCGCGCATTGATGATGCACGCGGTGGTCGAGGCAGCCCGCGGGGTGATCGCCAAGCCGTTCGAGGTCGCGCTGGAGGCGGTGAACTGCCACCACAACTACGTGCAGAAGGAACGTCACTTCGGTGAAGAAGTGCTGGTAACGCGCAAAGGCGCAGTGTCGGCGAAGAAGGGCGAACTGGGCATCATCCCCGGTTCCATGGGCGCCAAGAGCTTCATCGTGCGCGGTCTGGGTAACGAGGAAGCGTTCTGCTCCTGCAGCCACGGCGCCGGCCGCACCATGAGCCGCACCAAGGCGAAGAAGCTGTTCACCGTGGCCGACCAGATCAAGGCCACGGCCCACGTCGAATGCCGCAAGGACGCCGATGTGATCGACGAAATCCCGATGGCCTACAAGGATATCGACCAGGTCATGGACGCCCAGCGCGAGCTGGTGGAAGTTGTGCACACTCTGCGTCAGGTGGTGTGCGTTAAAGGATAGAGATTATGAAACACCTGAAAGATTGGCTGCAGTGGTTGAAAAGCCGACCGACCTCCGGCGACTACTGGGAAGACCGTCGCCTTCACGAAGCAATGGAAGCCCTCGCTGGCTGTAAGGGCGAAAGCGACTGGCTCACGCTGAGCCGTCACGGCAACGGTTTCGTGCGCGAGGTGGCGGTGCGTGAGCTGAGCGAGTTGCATTCACCAGAAGCCCTGGCTGCCCTGCTCGAACTAGTCAACGATTGGGTGCCACAAGTACGTCAATTGGCCAATGCTGGTGTGCAGCGCTATCTCACGTCCGAGCATGCGCCAGCGTTGCTGCATGCCCTGCAACCGCTGATGGCGCTTGCCGAGCGCCAACGCGCCGACCACAGCCAGACACTGGCGGCAGCCCGTACCGTACTGCAGGGTGCCGAAGTACGCGATGCGGTGCTGACGGCATTCCTCGCACAACAAGGCAAAAGCGCTCGATTTCTGTTCGACCTGCTGCTGGAGGCAAGCGATGAGCCGACCGACCTGCTCGGCAAGGCACTGGCACACCGCGAGATGACGGTACGGCAGATGGCGGTTTCGGCCTGCCAGAGCCTGCCCGCCGAACAGGCAGTGCCGCTACTGCAGCTGACACTGGCTACACCCGGTGCCAGCGTACGGGTCAAAGCCATGCATGCGCTGCTGAACCAGCTCGACGATCCACGCGAGATGCTGCGCAGCGCCCTGCTGGATGCTTCGCCGGCGGTGCGTAGCCTGGCCCGCTGGGCGGCGCCGCGCTGGCAACTCGATGCCGGCGAAGTGCTCGCAAAGCGACTGGACACAGCACTGCCGAAATCCAGGCGCGAGTGGCTGGGCGTGCTTGGCCTAGCCAGCGAACTGGAGGTCAGCCTGGATGAGCACTGGCGCGCTGCAGCGCTTCGTTCGCCCATGGCCAGCGTGCGCCTGGCGGCGCTGACGAGCCTCGGCGACGGGCACCTGTGCGAACAGTTGGCGATGCTGGATGATCCTGCCGACAAAGTCTTCGCCAAAGCTTGCGAACGCCTGGGTCGCCAGCCCTGGGATGCATTGCAAGCAGAGCTCGACGGCCGCCTGGATAGTGACTGGCAGAGCCTGCCTGACCACCGCCGCGCCGCCCTGATGGCGTTGCGACCACGCTGGCAACAACTGGCCTACCTGCTGCGTCGCCTGGATAGCGATATCCAGCAGCGCGACTACTGGCTGGTCTGGATCGCCAACTGGTGCCAGCAGCAATACCTGATGGTCGACCCGACCACAGCGCCAGCCGAACGGCGCAGGTTGCTTGCCCGGGTTAGCGAACTGCAGGACAGCGGCGCCCTGCCGTCAGGTTGTGTGACGCGCCTGACGTGAAACAACCGCCTGCTCGAGGCATGCGAATAACGGGATGAGGTGAAGCCATGCTGCAACCCATGCAAAGCCAGCGACTCGATGAACTGCGCACCCGCCTGGAAGAGGCGGGCTGCGTGTTCGACTTCGTGGTGACCGCGCTCGATCCAACCGCCACGCCTGGCGAGGCGGAGCATCGGCTGGTGTTGCGGATGCTGTTCGAGGCCATCCAGGAGCGCGCGCGAACCTGGCAACAGAAGCTGATCGCCCAGGATGCCCGTTACGCGAAACATCGTTGGCCCGAGTTGACTGCCGACCTGGCTCAGGCCCGCCCACAGCCGCTCACGGCCGATGCCGTTCGGGAACTGGCCAGTGAGGACGGTTTGCTGTGCCGCAACTTCCGCGACCCGCCCTACGGCACCCCGTTGCAAATGGCGGACTTTCGCGAATGGCTGCATGCGCTGCGGCTGTATCCGGAAGAAGGCATGCAGGTGCTCGATTGGGTCGGCGATGCGCACGAAGATCCGCAACGCAGCGCCTGGAGCGATTATTTCGACGACGGCAAGGAGTGGTGGGGCATCTGGTGCCTCACCCTGTACAACCCGCGTCGCCGAACATTGTCCGCGCTGGCCGCCAGCGCGACAGACTAGACAAGGATCGAACAGATGGACATGCAACAACGCCACCCACTCAGCGATGCCATGCGCGCGCGGGTGCTGGCTGAACTGGACCGGGTCGAGCGCGAGCGCAACGTCAAGGTGCTGTATGCCTGTGAATCGGGCAGCCGCGCCTGGGGGTTCGCCTCGACGGACAGCGACTACGACGTGCGCTTCGTCTACGTGGAGAAACCGGACTGGTTCGTCCAGGTCGATGCGGGCCGCGACGTGATCGAGCGCCCGCTGGATGACGAGTTGGACGTCAGCGGCTGGGAACTGCGCAAGACCTTGGGCCTGCTGCGCAAATCCAACCCGACGCTGCTGGAGTGGCTCGACTCGCCCCTGGTGTACCGCCAGGAAGATCAAGCCACGGCACGCCTGCGCGAGCTGGCCGAGCACTTCTACAGCCCGCCGGCGGCGCGCAACCACTATCTGTCGATGGCCAGGAAGAACTTTCGCGGCTACCTGCAGGACGAGACGGTGCGTTTGAAGAAGTACTTCTACGTGCTGCGCCCGCTGCTCGCCGTACTGTGGATCGACCAGGACCGTGGCCGGCCGCCGATGACTTTCGCCGACCTGCTGCAGACGGTGGACGATTCAGCGCTGCTGGCCGAGGTGGACGAACTGCTGGTGCTCAAGCGCAGTGCCGACGAGTCCGCCTACGGCCCGCGCCGCCCTGCCCTGCACGCCTTTATCGAGACGCAGCTGGAGCGGCCGGTGCCGAGCCTGCCACGTACCCAGGCGGACAGTCGCCTACTCGATGCCTACCTGCGCGAGATGGTTGGCCGCCATGCCTGAGCCACGCCCGTAGCCCGGGTCGAGCACAGTGATATCCGGGCTACCACCGGGGGGACGCGGAGCGTCCCGATAGGCTTTGCCACGCAGAGCATGGGAACGATCACCAAGGATTTATAGATGAACAAGGACATGCTCGAACTCGACGGCGCCCTCGGCGGCGGGCAGGTGCTGCGCACGGCGCTGAGCCTGTCGATGATCACCGGCACGCCGTTTCGCATTAACAACATTCGCGCCAAGCGCAGCCGGCCGGGCCTGCTGCGCCAGCACCTGACCGCGGTGCTGGCCGCCGCTGAAATCAGCGGGGCCGAAACCGAGGGTGCCGAGATGCACGCGACCAGCCTGGTGTTTCGCCCCGGCACGATCCGCGGTGGCGACTACCGCTTCGCCATCGGCTCGGCGGGCAGCTGCACCCTGGTGCTGCAGACCATTCTGCCAGCCCTGCTGCAGGCCGCCGAAGCGAGCCACGTGCAGATCAGCGGTGGCACCCACAACCCGGCCGCGCCACCGTTCGACTTTCTCGAGCGGGCCTGGCTGCCGCTGTTGCGGCGCATGGGCGGGCAGGTGGAGCTGCAGCTGCAGCGCCATGGCTTCGTGCCCGCCGGTGGTGACGCGCTGGAGGCTTCCATCCAGCCCTCGCAGCTGATGCCCCTGCACCTGCCCGAGCGGGGCGCGCTGATCGAACACCGCGCGGACGTACTGCTGGCTGGAGTTCCCGGCCACGTGGGCGAGCGCGAGCTGGCGCGCGTCGGCAAACGCCTGCAGTGGCCGGACGACCATCTGCACTGCACCTGGCTGGATCAGGAGCATGGTCCCGGCAATATCCTGATGCTGACGGTGGCCTGCGAGCAGCTGACGGAACAGTTCTGTGCCTTTGGGCAGACCAGCGTGCGCGCCGAAGCGGTCGCGGACCAAGCCATCGAACCGCTGCGTAAGTGGCTTGCCAGCGGCGCAGCGGTGGCCGAGCACCTGGCCGACCAGTTGCTGCTGCCGATGGCACTGGCGGGCAGCGGCAGCTTCACCACCACGCACCTGAGCGAGCACCTGCAGAGCAATATTCAGGTGATCGAAGCCTTCTGCCCGGTGGCCGTGCGTTGCACGCCGACCGGCACGGCGTTGCGGGTCGAGGTCGGTGGCCGCGACTAGAACCTGTTCACGATCGCTGTCTACCGGCGAACGCGTAGTCCCTTGAGTCGACGGCAATAAGGCAGAAGCGGACATCCAGCGTTTTGGCTTTTTTATGTTTCTCTTGTGCAAAAGTAACTGATGACGCCAATCGCCCCTTCAGGAGGCCGAGTGGAATCATTGTGCAGGGGGACGAGCCGCATGGACGCGGCGAGAGGCCTGATGGGCCAGGGACGGCCCTTCCAGGCCGGCCCCCGGAGCAATGATGGAGCGAGGGAACCCCAG
>JAAIGF010286839.1_pt1 | contig 24472 bp, 21 predicted proteins | sample 6487441 | NCBI WGS metagenome assembly JAAIGF01 (sample SAMN13974129, study PRJNA590717) | phyllosphere metagenome | biome: pepper field; feature: multiple bacterial spot infested pepper fields; material: pepper leaves; isolation source: leaves from pepper fields | host: Capsicum annuum ... | reverse complement strand
GGAAGGCTACAACCTGGTGATCCACGAACTGGCCCACAAGCTGGACATGCTCGGCGGCGATGCCAACGGCCTGCCGCCGCTGCACAGCAACATGGACGTGAAGCAGTGGGCCAGCGCCATGCAAACGGCCTTCGACAGCCTCAATGCCGAGCTGGATGCCGACGAAGACGCGCAAACCGCCATCGACCCCTACGCCGCGGAAAACCCTGCCGAGTTCTTCGCGGTGACCAGCGAATACTTCTTCAACGCGCCGGATCTGCTCGACGAGGCCTTTCCCGCAGTCTACGAACAGTTGCGCCTGTTCTATCGGCAAGACCCATTGGCACGTTTGCGCCGCCTGCAGGTCGAACACCCGGACTATCAGGAACCCACGCCCGCAGCTGCCGATACGACCATTGGCTGTAATGGCAACGACGCGGGAATCCACCTATAATCGCGCCACTTTTTTTGGCGCACATCAGGGAGTCACCCATGAGCTACAGCAAGGTTCCGGCCGGTAAAGACCTGCCGAACGACATCTACGTCGCTATCGAAATCCCGGCCAACCACGCGCCGATCAAATACGAAATCGATCACGACACCGACTGCCTGTTCGTCGACCGTTTCATGGCCACCCCGATGTTCTACCCGGCCAACTACGGTTTCATCCCGCACACCCTGGCCGACGACGGCGACCCCCTCGACGTGCTGGTCGTGACCCCGTACCCGGTCGCCCCAGGCTCGGTGATCCGCGCCCGCCCGGTCGGCGTGCTGCACATGACCGACGAAGCCGGTGGCGACGCCAAGCTGATCGCCGTCCCGCACGACAAGCTGACCACGATCTACAAAGACGTTCAGGAATACACCGACCTGCCCCCGCTGCTGATCGAGCAGATCAAGCACTTCTTCGAGAACTACAAGGATCTCGAGAAGGGCAAGTGGGTCAAGGTCGAAGGCTGGGGCAACGCTGACGCGGCCCGCGCCGAGATCACCAAGGCGGCTGCTGCTTATCAAAAGTAAGCACAACCTGCCTTACGAAAGCCGGCCACAAGCCGGCTTTTTTATTGTCTCAAGAATTCCCACAACCTCCACCAAGCCTAGAAACCACAGGGCCTTGAGCGTAACATTCGTCCCACAACGTCCAATGAAATACCGAGAGATCCCACGCAGAAGTGTGGGTCATGGTGTGGGTTGAAAGGCAGACATATGGGTAAGCTCACAAGCAAAACGGCCGAGTCGCTAGCCAGAGCAGCAGTTCCGGGAAAGACCAACGACGGAGATGGCCTTTACTTCCAGGTCTCAAGGGGTGGGTCATCCAGCTGGATCTTCCGTTACAAACTGGACGGTCGCAGCCGCGAGATGGGTCTAGGCCCCTTCCCGACCATCACGCTGAGCGCCGCTCGCCAGCTTGCCGCCGATCAACGCCGGGTTTTGGCCAGCGGAGCAGACCCGCTGGCCAGTCGTAATGCGGATAGAGCGGCCAAGCTCGAGGCGCAGCGACAGGCAGAGGCACGCAAGGTCACGTTCATGGATCTTGCTCTGCAGTACCAACAGGCGCACGGCGCCTCCTGGTCAGAGAAATGGCGCAAGGGCTGGCTAAGGAAACTAGAGCTCTATGCCTTCCCATTCATAGGGAGTCTGGCTGCTGATGCGATTCAAACAGATCATGTTTTAAACGTGTTGCGGCCTATCTGGGCAACCAAAACCCGTACGGCCGATGAGGTTCGCGGGCAGATAGAACAGATACTGGATTCTGCCAAAGCACGTGGGCTGCGCGCGGGTGATAACCCTGCGCGCTGGCGTGGCCACCTGGCAAACCTTCTGAGCAAGACCGAAAAGAAGAAAGCTCGCCAGCGCACACACTACCCCGCCATGAACTGGAAGGAGCTGCCGGCGCTCATGGAGAATCTTGCTCAAATCCCAGGGCAAGATGCCATTGCGGCTAGGCTGCTTATCCTGACGGGCGCTCGCTCGCACATGGTCCGTTTTGCCCAATGGAGTGAATTCGACCTGGAAGCGGGCGTATGGTCGCTACCCGCAGCCCGTATGAAAATGCGAAAGGCCTTTGTCATCCCACTACCAGAAATAGCTGTGGAGATGCTGCGGAATATGGCTCGGACCGAGTCGCCCAATGTCTTTCCAGGCCAAGGCAAAACTGGCGTGATGCATGCCAATGCGGTCCGTACCCTCCTCCATAAACTCGGGCATGCGGATGTCACTCGGCATGGCTTCCGCTCAACCTTTAGAGACTGGGCGAATGAGAACACACATTACCCGAGAGAGGTATGTGAGCTGGCTCTGGCGCATGACGAGCGGGGACAGACCGAGGCGGCTTATTCACGCTCAGATTTTCTGGATAAACGTAGAGCATTGATGAACGACTGGGCAATATTTTGCATAAAGCGCTGAAGAAGCAAGGCGGTTGCAGGAGCTGAGTGCAACACGGTTATTGGATTGAAGCTGGCGCATCACGCTTCACAGCCATGGCTTCCTGCATCACTTCGCCCATGACTTCGATCGGAGATTTGAAATCGAAGCGTTTACGGGGGCGCATATTCAGTTGCAAGGCGATGGCGTTCAGCTCCTCCTGGCTATGTACCGATAAGTCTGTGCCCTTCGGCAAGTACTGACGGATCAACCCATTGATGTTTTCGTTGCTGCCGCGTTGCCAGGGGCTGTGCGGGTCGCAGAAGTAGATCGCCACTCCGGTCTGCTGGGTAATTTCGGCATGCTGCGCCATCTCCCGCCCCTGGTCGTAAGTCATGCTTTTGCGCATCGCCAGCGGCATGCAATTGAGCGCTGCACTGAAGCCTTCCATCGCCGAGGTCGCCGTCGCGTCATTCATCTTTACCAGCATCAGGTAGCCACTGCTGCGCTCGACCAGGGTGCCCACCGCTGAGGCGTTGGCCTTGCCCTTGATCAGGTCACCTTCCCAATGGCCCGGCATCAGCCGGTCTTCGATCTCTGGCGGGCGCAAGTGGATGCTGACCATGTCGGGAATCTGGCCACGTCGATCCACACCGCCAGAACGCGGCCGGCGAGTCGTTTTGCCCTGGCGCAGGCAAACGATCAACTCCTTGCGCAACTCGCCCACTGGAAGTGCATAGATCGCGTTGTAAATCGTCTCGCGACAAACGTAGGCGTCTCTGAGGCTGGGTATGTTCATACGGCGCAGCTTGCCGGCAATCTGTTCGGGAGACAAACGTTCACGCAGCATGTGGGCCACCAGCTCGAAGCGTTCACTGCCTGGCAACAGCTTTCGCCTTGGTCGACAGCTTTGGCGGCGAGCTTGCATCTGCTGCTGGACCGCACGGGCCGAGTAACTGCCACAGACCTCTCGATTGCGGCGCAACTCCCGGCTGATGGTTGAGGGAGATCGTTCGATCAGCCGAGCAATTCGACGCTGGCTGAGGCCCTGGGCATAACCGATTTGAATGGTGGCGCGTTCTTCGATACTGAGTTCGTGATAGGACATGGGGCAGCACCGTACAGGAAAGGTCAGGTGTTGCACTCAGTTTTTGCCAACGCCCAAACTTAAAGTATCGTCTCACTTAATTCATTTCGATCCATAGATGCCGCAACTGAATATCACTCAAGCTACCAGAGCGAGAATGAAGAGAGTGCAAAACTGCTAATCTCTGTGCCGCATCATGCTTATGAATAGTTATTCTATCAGCATGTGCCCAACCACTGACTCTTGCCCGAGCAAGGGCATTTGTCCATCTAGCAATCTTTTTCTCCCAAGGTGCAATAGACCCATCCTGAATGAATCCGACCATCGCACCTAATGTATGCAGCGCACCGTGACGACCAGCCTTGAACCGGTCAACACCTCCAGTACTTGAATACCTGCTATAAAGGTATTCAAGCCTGTCACGTTTAGCCCCAATAGGAGTAGGCAGACGCTTACACTCGATTGGCATTAGAGGATCTAAGTCAAAATGCCTTCGGCCATCGATCCAAACAACGCAGCCGCATGGAGCCGGCACAAGATCGATCTTGCGCCCGGCGGCCAACTCATCAGGCTCCTCTGTGCGAAACTGAAGAAAGTCCCAGCTAGAAAGACGTGATGCGCTGTTCATATGAGCACAAAACTGAGAGGTAAGCGCCGTCTCCGCAGTCTCATGTTTTCGCTCAGGACGATCGCGCCATCTAGGTAGTTCATCAGCAATAAAATCGATCAAACTCAATAAGGAAGCTGATGCCAAATGTATGTTTTTGGATAGATATCCGGACTGAACTTGGACAATACCGTCATCTGCTAACATTGACTAGAATCCTTGCATCCGCAAATCAGCCAAGGTCTCGTCAGCATCGCGCAGAGCAATAGAACTCAACCAATATCGAAGTCGATCAGGCTTCAACAGAAAAATAAACTGCTTATCATAGATACGAGCAATGCGCGTTATTGACAAATTTGCCCCGCGCTGCTCATAAAGCAAGTGATTCAGCTTACCTCGAAGACTTTCAGCGTCCGTCCAATCTACCTCACCGCTACCAAAGACAAACGGATAGCAAATTACACCAGGCCAGATTCGAGGCTGAAGAGCGACAAGAGGCAAATGTCTATAGACGGCATTTATTTGTTCAGTGTAGCAACTCGCAAAGCTAGGCAATACTTTATCAGCACGCTCCCGCAACGAGGCCGACGCATCACCCAACCGGATGAAATCGCATTGGTAATTTACTATATCTTCAGCCAGAAGAGCCTCATTTCGGCTTACCTCCAACGATCCACCATCCACATATGGCAAAGCCATAATGTCAGCGCTAGATAAAGCAGTTGCCTTTCGGGTAAAGAGTCTTGTGCTAACAGCGGCAGCGAAAGTCCGAAGAACCGTGTTCTCCTTTGTTAGCCAATTAGATACGCGATCAAGCTCTGCGCGCGACCCTCCGTCCGCAGAGAAACCAACGATTTCACTTTTATACGTTAAATAAGGGCCTGCCCACACCGCATGCTGAAGATCTGCATGCTTCCGGACTGCAAGATATGGAGGCGTAAAGCGGGTGACCGAGCGAGGCCCTTCAATCGGTTTTAAAGGTACAGTATCAATCTTGGCTACATCAACCGCGCCATTGGTCAAAGCATCAGGCGGCAATAACGGATGACCAATGAGGTGCTCAGCAGGGTTATCTATACCACTTGCCCCCTCAATAAAGCCCTCTCCGAAATCCCAGCCCTGCTGTTCTGCAAACTCACGTAAAGTTGGATATTTCATCAACCGCCTGATGAAATCAAACACACGACCGCCACCGAGTAAATTCGAACGCCAAACAACGGGATTTTCGCGCATAAGAGAACGTGACATCCAATGAAGATCGTAGTAATCGACATCAAATCCTTGCTCAGCATCTGCACGACCACTGCGCCGAAATACTGCGTGTAAAACCTTACTACTGGGGGCAGGCCTTCGGGCCGCCGCCACCACTACTACAATCTTGGTATCTGCGCCACCCTTCTGAAACAACCCACGCACCGATATAAAATCTAATAGCTCACGCACATCCCAACGATCAAAAAAAGAATCACGAAAACTAGCGGATTTTTGATTATAAATAAAACCATACTGCTGCAGCATGCTCAGGATGCCGTCCTCAACAACTAGCTCCATAGCCTCGTGCAGGAAAAGATAAGCGATCTGCCTATCAGGTAAACGACCATATTCTTTTTCGTAACGCTTACAGCTTCGACGAGCACCTTCCGTAGCAAGCTTTGAAACGAAAGGAGGATTACCAACTACAACGCCAACCTTGCTTGATATTAAGCCTTTCTCCTTAGCCTCGAAAAAGCAACTATGGTGTAAAGTGACCCCAGCTAACGTTGGAAACAATTTTAAACTTACTCGAATTGCCTCTGGCTCTAGTGCGTCGCACAAGGCAAGACAAAGACTAAATGCCGCAAGCTCAACAGCCCCCTTCTCTAGGTCAACGCCATGCACATGAAACAGAAGCGTTCGCAACTCATCGACACCAGGCCTCGCCCATTGATTACGATTGCGCCAGTGCAATACAAGACGCTTATAAGCCTCAACCAAAAAGACGCCTGAGCCACAAGACGGATCAAGGATTACCTCATCACGATCAATGAGTCGATCAAGTCGCCCCCAATCCAAAGCTTCACCAAGGATTAAACGAACAAGAGCTGGCGGCGTATATACCGAACTACTACTGTCAGTTACAAAAAGCTGATAAATATGGCTTATTAGCTCTACGGGCAAATCTTTAAATGAATAGAGCTGCCAAAACGTGAGCTGCCCTCCAGGCTCCTCATGAGCCTCAATTAGGCGAGCAAAGAGCGCTAGGTCTTTCGACTGTATAAGCGCATCACGCTCTATGTCTGTCAATGAAAAGACATGACCATTGAAGCGCCCCTCAAGATCTCTCAGCATCGAGACCAAGGCAGAACCATCTCCTAGCACTTCAAAAAAGCGCGTCGCCCCCTCTTTTTGCTGAGCAAAGTAACCTGGAAGTAAAACACCACGTTCTTCTAGGTAGGCGATTAGTAGAGAAAGAATTAAAAGATGCCTACGCAACCCAGCATCAAGCAAGTTCTGAGTTCGCAGATCTTTATTTAACTGCTTGACAGCCTCGATCAAACTTCTATGTGCAGACTTTGAAGATGACAACATCAGCTTACAAACAGCCGGATCGTCCCAAATAGTACCATTGCGAAGCTGTGTTGCATCCCACCAAGCTTCAGTTGCTGCAATTCTCCCAGCTAGCTTTAGAACTTTAACTGGCCGGCAAACCGGAACCCCACTAGGAGAGACAAAGTCAGGCTTATGCGCACATCGAAAAAGCTGAATTAGCCCAGGGCTCTTTCGATATATCAAGGGAACCCCGCCCCAACTCCAAAGGCGCTTGTGAAGCTGTGCAAAGGCCGCATCCTCAGCAGGTCCCGAGGAAAGGAAAATAAAAGCTTGGGCGGTAGGCGCACGATTGTGCTGGCTCGCCTCGAAGAAGACAGCATATGCACCATAGGCACGAGCCTTCTCGACAATGACAACCTCTTCTGGCCACCGCCCCCGACCATCATAATCAGCAACGATCACCAATCCATCGACAACGTGGTTTTGGCCTTCCCCTAGCGAGATCAACCAACTAGCCGAAGTAGAAAACTCACCCACGAACGGCCTCACTTTTTAAGCTGCGCCAATCGATCATGGTAAATCACGCTGTTTTTTGCTCAGTGCGAACCCTTCTTTCAGTAAGTCCACCATGGTCATTCCTTGACTCACCGCATAACCTTTGAATGCTTTTTTAAACTCCAGATCAACTTTGAAATTCAGTGAACCGAATTTTTCCGCCTCGCTCTGGCTCGCCTTGATAGAGGCACGCTCGCTCATTACCCGCCCCACCCTGAAACGTGTCTACACCACATTATGTATATAGATCTGTATTTCTTGCAATCCAGAAAACCAGAAAGCAAGAAAGCAAGAAAGCAAGACCACACTCAAAAATAACTCAATCACACATCACCGCAATGACATCCCCACCATGGAGTTTCCAACCATGTCATTGCACTGCCCGAGCTGCGGCTCTCCTCAGGTATCCACGCACCTCACCGCCATGCGGATTGCCGCCTTCATCGGCATGCTGGGTGGTGCGCTTCGAGGTGCCGGCACCATCCTGCTCACTGGCCCAGCTGTTACCAGTAGCGATCTCGCCAAGCCTCCCAACGTCAACCTCAACGCCCTGTCATCGGCCATTCTCAGCGGCCTGGTTGGTGCTGCAGGTGGTTGTGCGATGGGCGCTCAGCTTGGTGAAAAACTCGACCGTCATGTGCTGGCCCACAACCTCTGCCTGAGCTGCGGTCACCGCTTCAATCAGCCAGCCTGATCCAGCAGCCCTTCTCTCTCATTCATCTCTAAATGCCGGTGCTGCGCCATGCGCAGCGCTTTATGCCGGCTATTGCTCAAAGGAAATTCATCATGGCTCATCAAGTCGAACAAATGGCCTACGTCGGAGTTACTCCCTGGCATGGCCTGGGCAACAACCTGCCTCGCAAGCAACCCATAGAAGTCTGGCAGCGTGAAGCCGGCATGGACTGGCAAATCCAGGAGTCGCCGGTACATTTCAAATCGGATGCTGTCGGTCATCTGGGCACGATCCATTCCTTTCCTGAACAGAAGGTGCTCTACCGCTCCGATACTAAGGCTCCGTTATCGGTCGTCTCCAACCGCTACCACACCGTGCAACCGCGCGAGGTGCTGGAGTTCTATCGCGATCTGACAGAGGTCTCCGGTTATGAGCTGGAGACGGCAGGCGTGCTCAAGGGTGGTCGCAAGTTCTGGGCGCTGGCGCGTACCGGACAAGGCGCTTCAATCAAGGGCAACGACCAGGTCAACGGCTACCTACTGTTGGCCACCTCCTGTGACGGCACCCTGGCCACCACGGCAACGCCGACCACGGTGCGCGTGGTGTGCAATAACACCCTGACAGTCGCCCTGGACGGCACCAGCCGGGCGATCAAGGTGCCGCACAACACCCGCTTCGATCCGAAGGTGGTGAAGAAGCAACTTGGCATCGCCGTCTCGCAATGGGACGACTTCATGTACCGCATGCGCGCGCTGGCAGAGCGCAAGGTGCAGTGGCATGAGGCCTTGGGCTACTTCATGAACGTGCTGTGCGAGGTCAGCCCGATCGGACAACTGCCCGAACAGTTGCCCAACGAGCGTGCCCTGCGCCGTGTGCAGGAGCTTTACGAAGGGCGCGGGCGTGGTTCAGATCTGGAGTCAGCACGTGGCACTGCCTGGGGTCTGCTCAACGCGGTGACCGAGTACGTCGACCATGAGCGTCGTGCTCGCAGCACCGAGTACCGCCTCGACTCGGCCTGGTTTGGCCAGGGTGCACAGGTCAAGCAACGCGCTCTGGATGCAGCCCTGCAAATGGTCGCCTGATCCTCCCTTTTATCCATTTCATCCACTCCATGACGCCCGGTCAGTTCAGCGCTGATCGGGCGTTTCTGTATCCGCAAGGTGAACATCATGAAAGCAACGTCATTGAATGGCAGCACCAGCAAGAAACGCCCTGCCCTGCGCTTGGTCAGCACCAAAGAGCTACCGCGCGAGGACTGGTTGCAGATCCGCAAGCAAGGCATCGGAAGTTCGGATGCAGCAGCGGCGGTCGGCCTCAACCCTTACAAATCCCAGTTGGAACTATGGCTGGAGAAAACCGGCCGCGACAGCAAACTGCCGAAGACAGATCCACACGATGAGGAAAGCCCGGCCTACTGGGGCAACGTGCTGGAGCCCATCGTGGCCTGGCATTACAGCAAACGCACGAAGCACAAAGTGCGTCGCATCAACGCTGTGCTGCAGCATCCCAATCCGGGGTTGCCCTGGATGCTGGCCAACATCGACCGAGAAGTGATTGGTACAGACGAGGTGCAGATCCTCGAGTGCAAGACAGCCGGCATAAACGGGGCACGCCTCTGGAAAGAAGGCGTGCCCGAATATGTGCAGTTGCAGGTAATGCACCAGCTCGCCGTCACCGGCAAGCAGGCGGCGGATGTGGCGGTGTTACTCGGCGGTCAGACGCTGGAGATCCATCGTATCGAACGGGACGAGCAAATGATCGCCCGCCTGATCGAGCTGGAGCGCCGTTTCTGGCAGTACGTCGAAACGGATACACCACCGCCTGCCGACGGCACTGCCTCGGCCGAGCTGGCGCTGCGTTGCCTGTATCCGCAGGACAACGGCCAGGTTGTCGACTTCAGCGGAAATGCCGGTCTGGCAGCTGCCTTCCTGGAACTGAAGGCTGTGCGTCAATCGATCTCCGAGAAGGAGAAACGCGAGGCCGAACTGAAGCAAATGCTGCAGCAAGCCATGGGAGAGTCCACCCGTGCCGAGTTCTCCAGCGGCTATGTGAGCTGGCGCAAAGCTAAGGACAGCACGGTGCTCGATGTCGAGCGCATGCTTCAGGAAAAGCCCTACCTGCAGGCCCGCTACCCTAAACTCAAAGAAGGTAGCCGGCGCTTTCTGATCGGCTGATCACCCTCTTCCACTCAATCCCTCCCCTTGGCCAGTCCATGCAGTTCACGCTGCGTAGCTGGCCTTTTTTGCTTTCAAGGAGCGCCATCATGCTCAAAGGTCTGGCAATTACCCCGCCCGTGCTCGGGCGCATCTCCATCGGCAAGGTCGTCGAGAAAAACGGTAAGCGTCTGCCGGAGAAAGACGACCAATTCACCATCACCTCTCAGGTGCAGGTTAAAGACGGCTGGTTGCTGCACCCGCTCAATGACGAACTGCGCCAGAGCAAAGACGACAAGCTGCGCAGTATCCCAGTGCGCTTGTTGTTCAACGAGCCAGAGCTGAATTTCCGCGCTGATTACACCCTGTTTGATCGGCAGAACGGTCGACCGGTGTGTGTCGGTAACGGTGAGACTTGCAAGCGCATCGGCAAGGATGGCGTTCAATCGCTACCCTGCCCCTCACCCGATGCCTGCCCCCTGGCCAAGGGCAATGCCTGCAAGCCCTATGGGCGGATGAATGTGGTGATCGGTGATGAGGATGCCCTGGGCAGCTTTGTATTCCGTACCACGGGCTTCAACAGCATCCGCACGCTGATAGCTCGGCTGCAGTACTTCCGGGCCATTTCAGGCGATCGTCTGGCGTGCCTACCGCTGGAACTGCGTCTACGTGGCAAATCCACCCGGCAGAGCCATGGCACACCAATCTTCTACGTCGATCTGACGCTGCGCAGCGGTATGACCGTGGAGCAAGCGTTACTCACTGCGCGTGAGTTAGATGAGGCACGTCAGGCAGCTGGTTTCGATCAAACCGCGCTGGATGCCACCGCGCGTGTCGGTCTGGGCAATGGCATTTTCGAGGACGACGGCGAAGACAGCAGCGCCATTGCTGAAGAGTTCTTCCCAGAGGGTAAGCCCGCTGCGTCGAAACCCGACAGCACCGTTCACACCAAGTCTCTGGCGGAAAAGCTGGAGGCACACCCCCAACAACTCAACCTTCGGCCTAACCACAGGCGGGCCGGCTCGGCTCGCCACTCAAAGATACTCCATGAAAATTCATAAGCTCAAATCTGGAGAGGTCGCCAGTAGCTACCTGGCGGATTCGCCAGTCACCGAAATAGACATTCTGCGCATGGACCGGCAGTTGGGCACCCACCTGGCGAACAAGGCCACCTTTGAGAAGGCTGGGCTCTAGTATGAAAGGCCCTCTAACGCTATTCACCGCAATCATAGTGATCGTGGTTAGCATCGCTGTGGCAGCGGCAATATTGGTGGCAACGATTCCTTTGCTGCCCATCGTAGTTATGTCCATCACAGTGCTTTGCGCACTACTGCAATAGACCGTTCCCTGCTGTCGTTACAGTCCTGCCGTAATCAGCAGATCAGAAGGTTTGCAGCCCAGCGCGGCCGCGATGCGGGCAATGTTGAGAAAGGTCACGTTGCGCTCCCCTCTTTCGATCTTCCCCATGTGGGAGCGATCAATTCCCGAGGCATCGGCTAGAGCCTCCTGCGACAGCTTTTGCGCCTTACGGCGCTCACGTACGGCATTCCCGAGGCTTGCTAGGGACTGGTCGTGATCATGTGAAACAGAGATGCGTGGCATGCCAAGCATCCTTCCGATATGCTCCAAATACGACCACGGTATTTACGACCCATTTATCAATCATCGTGGTAGCACAGGGAGTACCCAGAGATGACAAAGCTCACTTATGAGGATCTGGCCACGAGCAAACTGCCTCAACTAATCGGCCGGAAGGAGTCCTTTGAGGTCGTCGGCCTAGGCGGCAAATTGCTCGAGGCCGTGAAGCAGGTAGAAAACAAGATCGAGGTGACCGGAATGACCTGTCGTGTTTACACGGCAGGCCGTATTGGCCTCGCGGCAGGTAGCTTTGCGGGTGGGATAACAGGAGCGCTGGGTGTGCTGACCGCCACCGGCATAGCGCTGCACAACCTCATGACCCTCAGCCCCGATTACGAGATTGAAAAGTATCCGACGTTCAACAGGCTCGTCGTCAGGTACAAAAAGAAGAAGTAGCCCTTCCCAAGCAACGCCCCCCAACGCGCCGAGGACACGCAAACACGTGAGCGCCCTCGACTTGCGAAAAATTCAGAGGATGAATAAATGAAACGCGTATATCTCGCGGCTGCAATCACGCTCGCTGTTAGTGTCCAGGCAGCAGCCCAACAAGATCAGAACCATTATGTAAACGGTACCAACGTATACGTTTGCCCTGACAAGACCAACAAAGATCGTAACTTTGACTGCCGCGCTCAGGGCACCAAAACCCCACGTTTCAAGCAACTGCCATTCGTTGATAGAGAAACAGGAAAGCGCACCTTGGAAACCGTGCATGCCTACATACCACTGCGTTGCGGCGAATATGGATGCGCCGTTGTGAATAACTGGCAGGGTTTCGAGCAAGGCGAGCTACTGGGCCGCGGCGCGCCGGGAATTTACCTCGTCGACTCAGGCTGGTACCTAGACTACGACGCTGAAGGGAAAACGACGGCTTATCGAATGGATGTAGGCCCCCAGCGCGGTCAGCCAGCTTATGCAGCCAACAATCGTCCAGCCAACTACGGGAAGGAGTCATGCTTCGACGACGAGATAGCCTCGATACAAGAAGAAGATCCAAATTTCCCTATCAGCTTTGACATGATGAATGAGATTCGGGTCGGCTGCGGCCTACCTAAAGAGGAATGATGCGCCCTGCCATGGGATACGTCAGTCATGGCTGAAGATGCCTACCTCTTGGGGTGGGCATTTTATTTTTTGTCGAAGAAAGGGCTTTGGCACACTCAAAACCGGAGGCACATCTGCTCTGGCCGACAGCTATCGGCCAGAAGCGGTCCTCATAAAAAGATGTGTCTTCTCTGGCACTAGAGAACCACGTCTGATTCCGAGCGTTAACCCGTTGTGATCGCCACGCCATAGACGAACTGCACTGCCGATGGGTGGAGTCAGTAAGGTGACGCGCCACTCACCGGTGCTGCCGACATATTGCCAAGCTCAAAGTCGTTGGCCAGGCCGCGAGTCGCTCGCGCCAGCAATGTCAGATCGAGCCCGACGGCAACAAACGAGGCGCCCAGCTCCAGATAGTGCCGCGCCAGTTTGGCATCACCCGTCAGGGTGCCCGCCGCTTTGCCGCTGGCGACGATGGTGCGTATGGCATTTTCGATCGCCTGCTGCACTTCAGGGTGCTCCGGATGCCCGCGGTAGCCCATCGACGCGGCAAGATCAGCCGGCCCGATAAAAACGCCGTGCACGCCTTCAACAGCGCAAATGGCTTGAAGGTTCTGAAGAGCAGTCCTTGATTCAGCCTGTACCAGCAGACAGACGTCGTCGTTGGCCGTCTCCAGATAGTCCTTGTAGCCTCCCCAGCGCGAAGCCCGGGCTGCCGCCGCGCCGACACCTCGGGTGCCTTCTGGTGGATAACGGGTGGCGGCGGCCAGGGCGCTGGCTTGCTCGGCCGTATCGACCATGGGGATGAGCAGTGTCTGAACGCCGATGTCGAGCATCTGTTTGATCAGCGCCGGATTGCCATCGACGGTGCGTACCACTGGCTGGGCCGGATAAGGCGCAACGGCCTGCAGCTGTGCAAGGGTGCTGCGCACATCGTTTGGCGCGTGCTCACCGTCGATCAACAGCCACTGGAAGCCAGCTGTCGCGCAAATCTCGGCGCTGTAGGAATTGGCCAGTGACAGCCAGAGGCCAATGACGTTTTCGCCTCGCGAAATGGCGGTTTTGAATGGATTTGCCATGATTGCCTGTACTCCTCAGGTGGGGTGGCGGAATTAGTTCAGGCCACCCTGACACAGGTATTTGATGTGCATGTAGTCCTCCAGGCCGTAGCGCGAACCCTCGCGGCCATAACCGGACTCCTTGACGCCGCCAAAGGGCGCGGCTTCTGCGGCCAGTGCGCCTTCGTTGATACCCACGATGCCCGACTCCAGCGCCTCGGCCACGCGCCAGACGCGTTTGACGTCCTGGCTGTAGAAGTAGGCTGCCAAGCCGAACGGCGTATCGTTGGCCAACTCGATCACTTGCGCCTCAGTCGTGAAGCGGAAAATCGGCGCAACAGGACCGAATGTTTCCTCGGTGCAGAGTTCCATGTTCGGGGCTGCATTGATCAATACCGTGGGCGCGTAATAGTTCGGGCCGTCCGCGACACCTTCGCGGATACGTCGACCGCCGGTGGCGATCTCTGCGCCTTTGGCGACCGCGTCCTCCACATGGCGAGCGATTTTGTCCACGGCTCGCGCATTGATCATCGGGCCGATCTGAGAATCGCTTTGCGAAGCGGGACCAACTTTGAGCGCGCGCACCTTCGCCACCAGCTTTTCAACAAACAGGTCGTGTACCTCGCTCTGCACGTAGATGCGGTTGGGGCACACGCAGGTCTGACCACCATTGCGGAACTTGGAGACCATCAGGCCATCCACCGCTGCGTCCAGATCCGCATCGTCGAACACGATAAAAGGGGCATTGCCACCCAATTCCAGCGAGCACTTTTTCAGCGTATCGGCGGACATTCTCGCCAGGTGTTTGCCCACGGGCGTCGACCCGGTGAAGGTGATCTTGCGCACCCGGGAATCAGCCAGCCAGGCGTCTACCACTTCGGGCGTGCGCTCCCGCGAGGCGGTAACGATGTTCAGCGTTCCGGCCGGGAAACCTGCCTCCTCAGCCAGCCGCACGAGCGCAAGAGACGTCAGGGGCGTGTCCTCGGCTGGCTTGCAGACCACGGTACAACCTGCCGCCAATGCCGGCGCGATCTTTCGGGCAATCATCGCCGCTGGAAAATTCCACGGGGTGATCGCAGCGACCACGCCAACGGGCTCCTTGATTGCCGTCATGCGCCGCCCCGCCACAGGCGCGGGGATGATATCGCCATACGAGCGCGTGGCTTCTTCGGCAAACCATTCAACATAGCTGGCGGCATAGGCGACTTCACCACGCGCCTCTGCCAGGGGCTTGCCCTGCTCCAGCGAAATCAACCGGCCGAGATCTTCCTGGTGCTGAAGAATCAGGTCGTTCCAGCGTTTGATCAGTTGCGCGCGCTGCTTGGCAGGCGTGCTGCGCCAAGCTGAAAAAGCGGCATGAGCGGCGTCGACGGCTTCACGCGCGTCGACGGCGCTGCTATCGGGCACCTGGGTTATCGGGCTGTCGTCGGCAGGATTGGTCACAGACAGCATTGCCTGCGCATTGCACCAACGGCCGCTGATGAAGTTCTGGGTGCGCATCAGGTCAGCGCGGGTCAGGTTCAAGCTCATGTCTGGGCTCCTTATAAATGGATGAACGGACTGGGTCAGCTGACGATACCCAGGTGCCAAGGCACGAATTCGTGATCACCAAGCCCCAGTAGCTCACTCTTGGTGGGGGTGCCCGAAGCGGCCTCCAGGATGTATTCGAAGATGCGCTGCCCCATCTCCTCGATCGACAGCTCCCCGTCAACGATGAGGCCGCAGTTGATGTCCATATCTTCTTCAAGGCGCGAGAACATCGGCGTGTTGCTGGCGAGCTTGATCGTGGGCGCGGGTTTGCTTCCAAACATCGAGCCCCTGCCCGTGGTGAAACAGATGAGGTTGGCACCGCTGGCAATTTGCCCTGTGGCGGCTACCGGGTCATAGCCGGGCGAGTCCATGAACACGAACCCGGCCTTGTCGATGGGCTCGGCGTATTCGTAGACCGCCTGCAAGGGCGTGGTGCCGCCCTTCATGGCAGAGCCGAGCGACTTCTCGAAGATATTGGCCAGCCCGCCGGCCTGGTTACCCGGCCCCACGACACCATTGAACTGGCCGTTATGCCCGCGGGTGTAGTCCTCCCACCAGGCCAGGCGGTCCAATAGCTTCTGGCCCACCTCGGGGCTGATCGCACGTCGCGTCAGCATGAACTCGACACCGTGGATCTCCGGTGTTTCGGAGAGAATGGCCGTACCGCCGTGACGCACCAGAATGTCCATCGCAGCGCCCAGCGCCGGGTTGGCAGTGATGCCTGAGAAGCCATCCGAGCCGCCACACTCCAGGCCAATTTTCAGGTGTTCGGCACTGACCGGAACACGCTTGACGTCGTTGGCCTCGGGCAGCATTGCTTCAATCGCCGCGATGCCCTGGGCGATGGTCGCACGGGTGCCGCCGGTATCCTGCATGACGAAGGTGCGCAGATTGCGACCCGGCACCAAGTGCTGGGCCTCGACGAGGTTGGACACCTGATTACGCTCACAACCCAGGCCGACGATCAGTACCGCGGCCAGATTGGGATGCCGGGCGTACCCGGCAATCGTGCGTTGCAGCACGTCGAAATGGTAACTGGGTGAGGACATGCCGCAGCCGCTGGTCTGAGCGAATGCGACGACGCCATCGACGTTCGGGTAATCGGCGAGGCGCTCGGGGGTGAAGTGTTCAGCGATCTTCTTGATCACCGTCGACGAGCAGTTTACCGACGACATGATTCCGATGAAGTTGCGCGTGGCAACGCGCCCATCCGCTCGCACGATGCCCATGAACGTCGCGCGTTTATCGGGCGCCACGTAGTCCACCGCGCGTACATCCTCACAAAAGCCCGGGTCCCGGTCGAAATCGATCAGAGAGATGTTGTGAGAGTGGACGTGCTCGCCCTTGGTGATATCGCGTGAAGCGACGCCGATGATGGTGTCGTACTTGCGCACCGGCTCACCGGCCATGATGTCTTGTGCGGCGATCTTGTGGCCCGGGGTGACTTGCGCGCGGGCGCGAACACCCAGCTCAGGCAGCTCGTCCCCAAGGCCGATCAGTTGGCGAGCCACGAGGACGTTGTCACTGGCGTGCAGGCGTATCAGGCTGCGAGCGGCATGAGTTGTGGTAGTCATTGATAGATCCTGGCGTCCAGATTACAGCGACGGTGAGGATGAGCGCAGAGTGCGCGCATCAAGCACCTGCCGCTGCATGGATGGGGTGCGCTAGCCACTTAGGCTGCCGTCGGCTCGCGCACGATGATGGGTTCAACCTTCTTCAGCAGCAGTGCGTAGTTCAGGATGCCCAGCACACCGAGAAAGGCGGAGAAGACCAGAGCCATCTTGAACGACCCTGTAGAGGCAACAATGAACCCGGTAATAACCGGCCCCAGCACGCCGCCAAAGTTGGCAACCATGTTCTGCAACCCGGCAACCGTAGAGGTCATGTTCTTAGGCGCGACATCACCCGGCAGCGCCCAGACTTGGGAAGCCGCGACGGTAGTACCGGCTTTGGCGATACACAGCAGCACAACCGTCATGGTGACCGAAGTGGTTAGCGGCGCCAGCCCGATGCACAGCGCCATGCCGAGGCCCACAATCAGAAACAGCTTGCGAGTGGCGGTAAGCGACAGACGCCCGCTGTGAACCACTCGGTCGGAAAGCCAACCTGCGATGATTTCGGCGAAGAGGCCGGCGATCAACGGAAGCGAGGCGATAATGCCCATCTTCAGCAGGCCCATTCCCTGCTCTTTCACCAGGTAAGTGGGCAACCAGGTGATGAAGAAGTAAGAGATGTAGTTGATGGTGAAGAAGCCCAGGCACATTGCCCAGATATTGCGGTACTTGAGCAACTCGTACCATTTCATCGGGATCGTGCTATCCACACCATGCTGCTGGGCTTGGCCACCGCGAATGTATTGCACTTCGGCTGCGTTGGCGCTTCGGTGTGTCTCGGGTGTATCCGAGAAATACCACCACCAAATCACGCTCCAGACAAGCCCGACCAGGCCCACGATGACAAACGTCATGCGCCAGTCAACCAGCATGATCAGAGTCACGATGAGAGGCATGGCCACGGCGCCACCAAATTTCGAGGCGCTGTCAAAAAGCCCCGAAATGGTCGCCCGCTCCTTGTCCGGAAACCACTTGGAGGCGATCCCGGCGTTGGCCGGATAAGCGCCGGCTTCGCCGGCACCGAGCGCAATGCGCAGCCCCACCAGGGATGCGAAACCCGTTGCCAAACCCGTCGCCGCAGTCGCGAGGGACCAGGAACCCACGGCGACCCCCAGCCCCATTTTCTGGCCGAATTTATCTGCGATCCAACCCGCCGGAATCTGCAGCAAGGCGTAAGACCAGAAAAACGCGGACAAGACGATACCCATCATTTCGGGCGTGAGGTTGAACTCTTCGGTGAGTTCAGGTGCGGCGACCGAGAGAACGGTACGGTCGATATAGTTGATCGCAATGGCAAACCACATAAGGCCTGCCACTACCCAACGTGCGTTGGATTTCTTGCTTGGATTCACCACGGCGCCATCGAGTGGCTTTGCAGCAGTTGGAGTGCTCATCACATTGCTCCGATCATTGTTTTTGTTCGTCAATGGTGGATCGGCGTTACATTGCTGAACAATGAATAAGCGGACATACTTCATAACGCTTTTGACATGTAACCGTTTTCTGCCGGAGGTCAGCAGGTGAGTGATATCGATAGGGTTATGCGCTCCAACCTCAAGCTCAAGCACCTGCAACTCGTGGTTGCGCTGGACGAGTTCCGCCACCTCGGGCGAGCAGCGGAATTTCTGTCCCTTACCCAGCCAGCCGTCAGCAAGTCCTTGGCGGAAATCGAAAAAATGTTCGGCCTGGAATTATTTACCCGCTCCACACGAGGCACCCGGCCGACCGCCTACGGCGAGCAGGTTGTCCGGTTTGCACGCTCGGTGTTGGTGGATTTCGATCGTACCTGTGATGACATCGCCGCGGTTGCCAGCGGCGGAGCCGGCCGTATACGCGTTGGCGCTATGGTTGTTGCCACACCAGGATTGCTGGTTGAAGCCGTAGGCCGCCTCAAGGTCAACTCGCCGCAAACAACGGTAGCCATTGAAGAGGGAGACCTTACGCGCCTGCTGCCAAGGCTGCGCACAGGCGAACTCGATTTCATCGTCGGCCGACTGGAGCCGGGCTACAGCTCCCCGGATCTTGAAACAGAAGCGCTCTATGCCGAACCCATGCGGGTAGTCGTCGCCGTCGACCACCCCCTCGCCTCCGTCGCCAAGCCAAGCTGGCATGACCTGGCAACGCTGCCCTGGGTCGTTCCACCCGCGTGGGCATCCTCACGGGTCAAGCTCAATCAGATGTTCTACAAGCATAAGCTGCAGCCGCCGGCCGATATTGTCGAAACCTCATCCTTTTTGGTGACAATGACGTTCATGAGGAAAAGAGGCTGCGTCTGTTTCGTCGCAAGCGAGGTTGCGCAATACCTCCAGTCAACCGGCATCGGTTATACCCTGCAGCTGGACGTACCCATCGAGCTGCCGCCGGTGGGTATCATTGTGCTGCGTAACGGCCTGAAAACCCCGGTTGCCAGAGCCCTCATCGATGCCCTGCATGTACAAGCCAGGGACATCAGGGGCGAGACGATGCCTGCGTGAATGTTGGCTTGGGCAGTACCCTTGAGTGTTTGGCCCAACGCGGTAAGACAGCCGCGGCAAACCACGCGAACGAAAAGGAAGACCCGGCTTGAAATCCGCTAAAGAGTTGAGCACTTCCACTGACGACCTCAGTTTCTTCAACCGGGTCGCCATACATGGCAGCCTGACCGCCGTCGCGCGTGAATTGGGGTTATCGCTGCCTGCCGTCAGCAAACGGCTGTCGCTGCTCGAACAACGCCTGGGTGTGCAGTTGATTCGGCGCACGACACGTCGCCTGGACCTCACGCCCGAAGGACAGCTGTATCTGGAAGGCGCGCGGCCAATCCTGCGTCAGCTGGAAGAGCTGGAGAGCGCCTTGGGCAATCGCCAGCCGCTGCTGCGCGGAAAGCTGAATATCAATGCGTCATTTGGTTTTGGCCGACGCCACGTTGCGCCGTTGCTATCGGCGTTTGCCGCCGAACATCCCCATCTGGAAATGTCGCTGCAGCTGTCCAGCCAGCCGCTCAATACGCTGGATGCCGACATCGATATTGATATCCGCATTGGTGCACCACCGGATTCACGCCTGATCGCCCACCGCCTTTTGGATAACCCACGCATACTCTGCGCCTCCCCCGCCTACCTCGCTCGCTGCGGAACGCCGAAAACCGTTGCCGACCTTGCCCAGCACAATTGCATCGTGCTCAGGCAATACGAAAGCGATTACGCCATCTGGCGTTTTTCACGTGCTGGTCGTGAATACAGCCAGAAGGTTCATGGCCTGCTTTCGAGCAATGACGGCGAAGTCGCGATGCGCCTTGCACTGGACGGGCATGGCCTGATCCTGCGCTCGCGCTGGGATGCCCAGGAGCATCTGGAGCGCGGTGACCTGCTGGCACTGCTGCCCGAATACCTTCCCCCTCACGCCGACATCTATGCCGTGTACCAACAGCGCCGCCATGTGCCGCAACGAATCTCGGAATTCACCCGGTTTCTGACCCAGGCACTGGCCGAGCGCTTTCGGTGATGTGCAGCCGCTTATTGTTAACCTAAATTCAATAGTGGCTTTATCTTCAGCGTAATTATCAAACGATTTTCATCCAATAAACTGCGAGGCATTCAAAAAACAAACAGCAGGTACATCTGATGAGCGCTACGACCCACCCTGTTGCATTACGCACTGACAACCCCGAAGGTGCCCAAGGCAAGTCGCAGCAACGGCACTCCCCCGATCTCAATGTACTGCTGGCACTGCGCGACAAGCTGGCCAAGCAAACGAAGGCCGAGATTCGCTTCGACGCAGCCACTCGAGCGATATATGCCTCGGAAGCTTCCAACTACCGACAACTCCCCATCGGCGTTGTGATTCCGCGGGATCTCCAGGACATCGTCACCACGGTCAACTTCTGCCGGGAAGCAGGTTTGCCCTTGCTGCCGCGTGGCGCCGGAACCTCCATGTGCGGCCAGGCCGTCAACGCCGCAGTGGTGATCGATACCTCCAAATACCTACACGGCATCGACTTCATCGACGCCGAACGAAAACTGGCGCGGGTGCAGCCAGGGGTGATCTGCGACCAGCTCAAGGACGAGGCAGCAAGGGTCGGCCTGACTTTCGGTCCTGACCCCGCCACCCATAGCCGTTGCACGCTGGGTGGCATGATCGGCAATAACTCCTGCGGTGCGCACTCGGTGATGGCCGGCAAGACCGTGGAGAACATCCAACGACTTGAAGTGCTGACCTATTGCGGCGAGCGATTCTGGGTCGGCCCCACGGACGAAGCCTGCCTGCGTGAACACCTTCAGGCCGGCGGTCGCCGTGCCGAAATCGTCCAGGGCCTGAAGGATCTGGTGGACCGCTACGAAGACGATATCCGCCAGGGTTTCCCCAAGCTCAAACGTCGTGTCTCGGGTTACAACCTGGACCAGCTGCTGCCGGAAAACGGCTTCAATATCGCTCGGGCGCTGGTGGGCGTGGAAGGAACGTGCGTCACCATCTTGCAGGCCGAAACGCTGCTGGTGAGCAACCCCACGCATCGGGTCCTGGCGGTGCTGGGGTACGAGGATATCTACTACGCCGCCGACTCCGTACCGCAGTTGCTACCCCTTAACCCGATCGCCATGGAAGGCCTGGATGACGGGATCATCGGCGGGCTGAAAGAGCGCGGCATGAAGCTGGCCGATATTGCCGAACTGCCGGCGGGCAATGCCTGGCTGATGATCGAGTTCGGCGCCCTGTCCACTGAAGAAGCCACCGCGATGGCACAACGTGCCGTTGATATCGCCCCGCAGTTGCCTGGCCAGCCAAGCGTGCGCTTGGTGACGGACAAAGGGCTGATGAACCGGATCTGGACCATTCGTGAAACCGGCGCGTCGGCCACCTCACTGGGATTGGACCCGAACGAGCCGGACCCGGTCGTCGGCTGGGAGGACGCTGCGGTCGAGCCTGAACACCTGGGCAAATACCTGCGCGAATTCAAAGCACTGGTCGGGCGCTACGGCTACAAGACCAATCTCTACGGGCATTTCGGCGACGGCTGCATTCACTCGCGCATCACCTTCGACCTGAAGTCCGACACGGGCGTGCAGAACTGGCGCGCGTTTCTGGACGAGGCGGCGCGGCTGGTGGTGCGTTATGGCGGCTCGCTGTCCGGCGAACATGGTGACGGCCAGGCCAAGGGCGAGTACCTGCACATCATGTACACCGCGCCGATCATGCAGGCCTTCGCCGAGTTCAAGGCGCTATGGGATCCGCAAAACCGCATGAATCCGGGCAAGCTCATCCACGCCATGCCCGTGGATGCCAACCTGCGCATGGGCCCCGATTACAACCGGCGCGAGGTCGACAGCCAGTTCACCTATGATCCGCGCCTGGGCAGCAAGGGCCTTGCGCGTGAGTCCGAGCGCTGCATCGGCATGGGCAAATGCCGCTCGCTGGACGGCGGAACCATGTGCCCGAGCTTCCGCGCAACCCGGGAAGAGAAATACTCCACCCGCGGCAGAGCCCGGCTGTTCTTCGAGTTGCTCAAAGGCGAAGTGATCGAGGGCGGCTGGCAAAGCGAGGAACTCAAGGATTCCCTCGACCTGTGCCTGAGTTGCAAGGGCTGCAAAACCGACTGCCCGACCAACGTCAACATCGCCCGCTACAAGACCGAGTTTCTCAACCGTTACTACACCAACAAGCGCCGCCCGCTCATGGACACCATGATCGGCCGTATCGGCGAATGGCTGCCGCATGCCACCCGGCTGTCCCCAGTGCTGAACTACGCGATGGGTAATCCATTGGTGCGAACAGCGGGGGCGTGGTTCGGCCTGGCAAAAGAGGCCAAATTCCCCGCAATCGCGCCACAGAGCTTTCGCGCCGGAGCAACGGCGCAGCGAATCCTGAGCAACCAGGGCACTGGCAGCGGCACAGATGTGCTGCTGTGGGTCGATAGCTTCAACAACGGATTCACCCCCAGGGTGCTCGAGGCAGGCGTACAGGTGCTGGAGTCACTGGGCTTCACCGTGAAGCTGATGAAGCGCCATGTATGCTGTGGCCGCCCTTACTACGACGTCGGCATGATCGACCAGGCCAAGGCCAATCTGGCGCAGATCCTCGACCAACTGGAGCCGGTACTGGATGAGAACATGCCGGTGTTGGTGCTCGAACCCAGCTGCCTCTCGGTATTCCGGGACGAAATGCCCGGACTCTTCCCGCAAGACTTAAGAGCGCAAAAGCTGGAGCAGTCCATCATGACCCTGAGCGAATTCATACGCAGCAGGGGTCTGGAGTTGCCGGTGATCGACGAGGACGTGCGGATCCATGGGCATTGTCATCAGAAATCGTGCGGCAGCATGGCTGCCGAACAAGGCGTGCTGCAACAGCTCGGCGGTAAAGGCCAGGTGATACAGGCCGGTTGCTGCGGTGTGGCAGGCGCCTATGCCTACCACGCGAAAACCGCGCCTATCGCCAAAGCCATTGGCGAGCAGCAGTTCAAGCCACATATCGACCGGATTCCCGAAGAAACTCCGGTGGTGGCCGACGGGTTCAGCTGCCGAGGGCAAATCCGCAACGTCAGTGGCCGCGAAGCTATGCACCTGGCCGAATACCTTGCCAAGGTCTTGGCCTAGCCTTCCAGTACAACCAGCGCACTGTCCCTGAGTTCGCATTTGGCCGGAAGCAGGCGCTGGTGACAGGCAGCTTACTGGCCGGTTTTTTGCCCGTCACCGACGGGCAAGAATTAATGCCCAGGAGGAACTAATCGCCTTGATACTTTGGACGCTCATAGGGGATCGAGCACCACCCTAGCCAGCTATCTGGGCTGACTTGCTATTGAGGTATTGGCCCTGACCGTCAGCCTATTTTTCTTGCCACTAGTCCCTTCTTATTTGCCCCCCTGCACAAGCTTTTTAATGGTCTCTACTGTCCCAAGTGCTTGGGAAACTTTGAGCGAGAAGGTGACACAGCGAAGCAGGCAGCGGTACCGCTTGACCCTGTAGCCACTACAGACTCTATCGTTGCGTGCGCTCCCGCATTCAGGCTCAAGACGTTCTCCCCACATGCGTATTCTGATTATCGAAGACGAAGAAAAAGCAGCGGATTATCTACGCCAGGGCCTCACGGAAAGTGGCTACATCGTCGACATCGCAAACACCGGGCTGGATGGGTTTCATCTGGCACTGCAGACCGACTACTCACTCATCCTGCTAGACGTGAACCTGCCGACCATGGATGGCTGGGAAGTGCTCGAACTGATCAGACGCCGCAAACAGACGCGCGTCATCATGCTCACCGCCCACAGCAGGCTCGAAGAGAAAGTACGCGGCTTCGAGCTTGGCGCTGATGACTACCTGGTGAAGCCGTTCCAGTTTCCCGAGCTGCTTGCACGCATTCGCACCTTGCTGCGCCGCGGCGAAACCGTGATGGTCAACGAAAGCCTCCAGATCGCCGACCTGGTGCTCGACCCCAGTGGCCATAAGGCATTTCGCGCCGGCCAACGCATCGACCTGACTGGTAAGGAATTTGCCCTGCTGCATCTGATGCTGCGCCGCCGCGGCGAAGTGCTGACGCGCACCGAAATCACTTCGCTGATCTGGGACATGAATTTCGACTGCGACACCAATGTCGTCGAGGTCGCCATTCGCCGCTTACGTGTGAAGGTCGACGAGCCGTTCGAGCATCGCCTGATCCATACCATCCGTGGCGT
>JAAIGF010054264.1_pt1 | contig 24497 bp, 16 predicted proteins | sample 6487441 | NCBI WGS metagenome assembly JAAIGF01 (sample SAMN13974129, study PRJNA590717) | phyllosphere metagenome | biome: pepper field; feature: multiple bacterial spot infested pepper fields; material: pepper leaves; isolation source: leaves from pepper fields | host: Capsicum annuum ... | reverse complement strand
GTCACGCTTGTACGGCGCAGCCGTGCTTCCCCGTTGCGCCGGGCGCCGCGCCGGCAGCTACAGCGTGACGACCAACGGTCGTCACCTACCGGCTTCATCGCGCGCTTGTGGATGTCCGCCTGGCCCCGGCCTTTGGTAGGTGACGACCGTTGGTCGTCACGCTGCTGCCGCGCGTGCGCGCAGCAGCGGCAGGCTCAGCGCGAAGAAACACAGCATCGCGCCGGTGGCAGCAAACCCACTGCCGACCAGAAAAGCAGTGCGGCCCTGATCGATACCCCACAGTTGCCCCGCGATCAGCGCACCGAGCACGCCGCCCAGTCCGGACGAAAACCCGTAGAACAAGCCCTGTGCATGTCCGTTGAGCCGGCCCGGGAAATACGTGGCCAGCATCTGCATCGCCGCGGCGAAAAATGCCGCAAATCCCAGTGCATGCAGGCTCTGCACCACCAGCATCACGGGCAGGTTCTGCGGGTACAGCGCGGTGACCGACCAGCGCACGGTCGAGCTGAGCAGGGCGATCAGCAGCATCCAGCTGGCGTCGTAGCGACGGAAGAATCGCCCGATGGTGAAGAACACGCCGACCTCGAACACCACAACTACCGTCCACAGCACGCCGAGCATCGACGTGCGGTAGCCATGGTGATCCATGTAGACCGAGAAAAACGTGTAGTAAGGCCCGAACGAGAGCTGCTCCATGAACGCGGCGAGGAAGAAGGCCAGTACGGCGGGCCTGCGCATGACCTGCCAGAAGCCCTGGCCGTCGGCGCCGCTCCTGCTGATGTCATGCGCGTATCGGTTGTTGAGCGCCGATACCAGCATCAACGCAAAAAGCGGCAGCATCATCCACGGCAGCTGGCCGGCGCGGCTGCTGCCATCCTCGCGTTCCAGCAGCCAGCCAAACAGCGTGACCACGGCAATGAAGCCGAGCGAGCCCCACACCCGGATCAGCCCGTAGCGATGGCTGTCGTTGCCCAGGTGGGTCAGGGTGATCGATTCGAACTGCGGCATCACCGCGTTGTAGAAGAAGCAGAACGCCACCATCGCCGGATACATCCATGCGTGCGGCAGGGGCAGCAGAAAAACCGAGAACGTCAGCAGGGTCAGCAGGCAGCCCGCGCGCAGCCATACGATCGGCCGCGACGAGGCACCGGCCAGCGTGGTCCAGCTGCTGGGTGCCACCACGCGGGTGGCATACCACAGACTCATCATCACGCTGATCGCGGTCACGCTCATCCCGCGGGAGGACAGGAACAGGCTCCAGTAGGGCGTGAACGCGCCGAGCGCGGCGTAGTAGAACAGATAGAAGCTGGACAGGCGGGCGACCGGAACGCGGTCGCGGACAGGCACGGTCATTCGGGGTCGTAGTCGAGGTTGGAGGCCAGCCAGCGTTCGGCCTGGGCGCGGTCCACACCCTTGCGCCGGGCGTAATCGCTCACCTGCTCCCGGCTGAGGCGGCCGACCACGAAGTACTGGCTCTGCGGGTGGCTGAAGTAATAGCCGGAAACCGCTGCCGTGGGCAGCATCGCAAAGCTCTCGGTCAAGGACATGCCGGCAAGGCGCGGCGCGTCCAGCAGCTTGAACAGGGTGGCCTTTTCGCTGTGCTCCGGGCACGCGGGGTACCCGGGCGCCGGGCGGATGCCGCGGTAGGCTTCGGCGATCAGCGCCTCGTTGTCCAGCTGCTCACCGGTGGCAAATCCCCAGAACCCGGTCCGCACACGCTGGTGCAGACGTTCGGCCAGCGCCTCGGCCAGGCGGTCGGCCAGCGCCTTGAGCAGGATGGCGTTGTAGTCATCGTGCTCGGCCTCGAAGCGCGCGACATGCGCGTCGATGCCGATGCCGGCGGTGACAGCGAACGCGCCGATCCAGTCCTGTCGGCCGCTGTCGGCCGGTGCGATGAAATCGGCCAGACAGAAGTCCGGACGCTCGGCCGGCTTGTCGACCTGCTGGCGCAGGAAGTGCAGCATCACCTCGCCGTCGGGGTGCTGCACACGCACGTCGTCGCCGTCGCTGCATGCCGGCCACAGGCCGAACACGGCCTTGGCCTGCAGCCAGCGCTCCTGCACGATGCGCGCCAGCATCGCGCGGGCATCGCGGTACAGTTCGCTGGCCTGGCGGCCGACAATCTCATCGTCCAGGATGGCGGGAAACTTGCCGGCCAGCTCCCACGCCTGGAAGAACGGCGTCCAGTCGATGTAATCGACCAGTTCGGCCAGTGGATAGTCGTCGAGCACGTGCAGCCCCGGCTGGCGTGGCGCAGGCGGGTCGTACGCCTGCCAGCCGCCGTCAAACCGCTGCGCGCGCGCGTGGGCCAGGCTGACCAGCCGCTTGGCATCACCGCGGTTGCGATGGCGCTGGCGGATCTCGGCGTACTCGGCCTCGGTGCTGGCCACAAAGCCATCGCGCAGGTCGCGCGAGATCAGCGACTGGGCGACGCCGACCGCGCGCGAGGCATCCTTCACCCACACCGTGGGCGCCTGGTAATGCGGGTCGATCTTCAGCGCGGTGTGCGCGCGCGAGGTGGTCGCACCGCCGATCATGAGTGGCAGCGTGAAACCCTGGCGCTGCAGTTCGCGCGCCACGTGGCTCATTTCTTCCAGCGAAGGGGTGATCAGCCCGGACAGTCCGATGATGTCGGCGTTCTCGGCGCGGGCGGCGTCCAGGATCTTCTGCGCCGGCACCATCACGCCCAGGTCGATGACCTCGAAGTTGTTGCAGGCCAACACCACGCCGACGATGTTCTTGCCGATGTCGTGCACGTCGCCCTTGACCGTGGCCATGATGATGCGTCCGTTGCTGCGCGCGCTCTCGCCGGTACGGGCCTTCTCCGCTTCGATGTAGGGCAGCAGGTAGGCCACCGCCTTTTTCATTACCCGCGCTGACTTGACGACCTGAGGCAGGAACATCTTGCCGGCACCGAACAGGTCGCCGACCACGTTCATGCCGTCCATCAGGGGGCCTTCAATGACGTCCAGGGGGCGGGTGGCCGCCTGGCGGGCCTGTTCGGTGTCTTCGTCGACCCAGGCATCCAGGCCGTGCACCAACGCATGCGCCAGCCGCTCGTTGACCGGACGCGTGCGCCAGGCGGTGTCTTCGACCTTCGCCGCGCCTTTCTTCCCCTTGTAGCGCTCGGCGATCTCCAGCAGCCGCTCGGTCCCATCGGCGCGGCGGTTGAGCACAACGTCCTCGACCCGCTCGCGCAGCTCGGGGTCGAGCTCGTCGTAGATCGGCATCGCGCCGGCGTTGACGATGCCCATGTCCATGCCAGCAGCGATGGCGTGGTACAGGAACACCGAGTGGATGGCCTGGCGCACCGTTTCGTTGCCGCGGAACGAGAACGACACGTTGGAGACGCCGCCGGAGACATGGCAGTGGGGCAGGGTCGCCTTGATGATCCGGGTGGCCTCGATGAAGTCCACCGCGTAGTTGTCGTGCGCCTCGATACCGGTGGCAACGGCGAAGATGTTCGGATCGAAAATGATGTCTTCCGGTGCAAAGCCGAGCTCGTCCACCAGGATGTGATAGGCCCGGGTGCAGATCTCCACCTTGCGCGCGCAGGTGTCGGCCTGGCCGACCTCGTCGAAGGCCATCACCACGGCCGCGGCGCCGTAGCGCATCACCTTGCGCGCCTGTTCCTTGAATGCGGCCTCGCCTTCCTTGAGCGAGATCGAATTGACCACGCTCTTGCCCTGCAGGCATTTGAGTCCGGCCTCGATCACACTCCATTTGGAGGAATCGACCATCACCGGAATGCGCGCAATGTCCGGCTCGGACATGATCAGGTTGAGGAAGCGGGTCATCGCCGCTTCGGAGTCGATCAGGCCCTCGTCCATGTTGACATCGAGGATCTGCGCGCCACTGGCCACCTGCTGCCGCGCCACCTCCACCGCCTCTTCGTAGCGTTCCTCCTTGACCAGCTTGCGGAACTGGGCGCTGCCGGTGACATTGGTGCGCTCACCAACGTTGACGAACAGCAGGTCAGGGGTGATGACCAGCGGCTCCAGGCCGGACAGGCGGGTGGGACGGGCAGCAGAGGCGGGGGTGTGCATCACCAGACCTTGAACACCTGACCGTTGCCGATGCCTTCGACGCTGCGCTGGTAGGCCAGCGCGGCGCGTGCGGCATCAACCGGCTCGAAGCCGGGGAAGAACGGACCGTAGCTGTCCAATGCTTCGGTCAGCACGCTCGGGCTGACCGCGTTGATGCGCACGCCGTTGCGGAGCTCCAGCGCGGCAGCGCGCACGAAGCCTTCCACGGCCGCGTTGACAGCGGTGGCGCTGGCGCCCTGGGCGATCGGTTGTTCGGTCAGGATGCCGGTGGTCAGCGTGATCGAGCCGCCGGCGTTGAGATGATGCTGGCCGAGCAGGGCCAGCCGCACCTGGCCGAGCAGCTTGTCCTGCAGGCCGACGTCGAAGTGGGCCGCATCCATCTCAGGCAACGGGCCGAAATGCACCTTGCCGGTGGTGGCGATGATCGCATCGAGCGGACCCAGCCGGCCGAGCAGGGCCGACACGCTGTCGTCGCTGCGCAGGTCGATCGGGTGCGAGGGGTCGTTGCGCGAGGCGCCGATCACCTCGTGGCCGAGCTGGCGCAGGTGCTGGGCAACGGCCTTGCCCAGGGTGCCGCCGGCGCCGACGAGCAGGATCTTCTTGGGGGACGTGGACATCGGGAGTACCTCCGGTTTTCAGACGGTTTCAGATTCGGTTTCGTACGACGCAGCGACCACGGTGGTCGCAGCGGTGCGGGGCAGTGCGCGCGGCGGCAGGCCGGCCACCGCATCGGCGATGGCCCGGATGTGCGCTGGGGTGGTGCCACAGCAGCCGCCCACCAGATTGAGCAGGCCCGCCGTGGCGAACTCATGCAGCGTGGCGGCCATTTCTTCAGGCGTTTCGTCGTACTCGCCAAAGGCGTTGGGCAGCCCGGCATTGGGATGTGCGCTGACATGGCACTCGGCGACCTGGGCCAGGGTTTCCACATGCGGCCGCATGTCGCTGGCGCCCAGCGCGCAGTTCAGCCCGATCGAGAGCGGGCGCGCGTGGGCCAGCGAGGCGTGGAAGGCTTCAGCGGTCTGGCCGGACAAGGTGCGCCCGGAGGCATCGGTGATGGTGCCGGAGATCATCACCGGCAGCCGCCCCCCGCGCGCCTCGAACGCCTCTTCAACGGCGAACAGGGCGGCCTTGGCATTGAGCGTGTCGAAGATGGTCTCCACCATGATGGTGTCAGCGCCACCGTCGATCAGGCCGTCGACCGCCTCCCGGTAGGTCTGGCGCAGTGCATCGAAACTGGTGTTGCGGAACCCGGGGTCATTGACATCCGGGCTGATCGAGGCGGTGCGGCTGGTGGGACCCAGCACGCCGATGACGAAGCGGGGGCGGTCCGGCGTGGTCGCCTCGACGGCCTCGCAGCAGCCCCGCGCCACGGCAGCACCGGCCCTGTTGAGCTCGTAGACCACATGCTCGAGGTGGTAGTCGGCCTGGCTGATCGCAGTGGCGTTGAACGTGTTGGTTTCCACCAGGTCCGCGCCGGCCTCCAGATAGGCGGTGTGGATCTGCGCGATGATCTCCGGCCGGGTGAGCAGCAGCAGGTCATTGTTGCCTTTCAGATCATGGCCCTGCGGGGCGCCGTGGTCACAGCCGGCGCCGTGCGCGTGGGGGCCGTGCTCGGTGTCGAAACCACCGGCAAAGCGCTCGCCCCGGTAGTCCTGCTCCTGCAGACCGTGGCGCTGGATCATCGTACCCATCGCCCCGTCGATGATCAGGATGCGCCGCGCGAGCGCGTCCAGCAGAGCCTGGGTACGGGCCGGGTGCAGCCAGGGCAGGGGAGCGGACATCGTCGACCTCAGGGTTTGTTGGCGATAAGTGATATCACTTCAAAGTGCGGCGGGCGCTTTTCGCGTGTCACCGTTTCCAGGCTGGAGACGTGGAGGCCCGCCTTGTCGACAAAACGCCGCAGCTCTTTGTCGGAGAATCCGAGATTGACGTGGCCATAAGCGTCAACTGCCGCCTTGTGCTCGTGCCGTGCAAGGCTGCACAGCAGCAGACGACCGCCAGGCCGGAGTACGCGCGCGGCCTCGGTGACCGCCTGGGCCGGTTTGCTGGCATAGGTCAGTGCATGCATCAGCACCACCAGGTCGAAACTCTGTTCGGGGAAGGGCAGGGCGTGCATGTCACCCTCGCGCACTTCCACATTGGGCAGCCGTCGCAGGCGCTCGCTCGCTGCTGCCACCACCCGTGCGCTGGTGTCGATGCAGACGTAGCGCCGGGCGTGCGGTGCCACCAGCTCTGCCAACACGCCATCGCCGGAGGCGATATCCAGCACGTCGCCGGTTTCCAGCAGGGGCAGAGCGGTGCGGGCCAGTGCTTCCCAGGTGCGGCCGGGCGAGTAGTGCCGTTCCATGTCACCGGCCACGCTGTCGGCCCAGTTCTGGTCGGCGGCGCGGCTGGCCATCACCGCCGCAACGCGCTCAGCGTCCTGACGCAGCAGCGGATCATCGCTGCCGGTGCTCAAGGCATGCCACAATGCACGCTGTGCCGGGTCGAGCTGGGCTTCGTCGAAGCGGTAATAGGCCGACACGCCGGCACGACGGTCGCGTACCAGGCCGGCTTCCTTGAGGCGCGCCAGATGGGTCGAGACGCGCGGCTGGGCCAGCCGGGTGATCGCCGACAGCTCGGCCACGGTGAGTTCTTCCTGCTCCAGCAGCGCCAGCAGGCGCACCCGGGTGGCGTCGGCAAACACTTTGAGCCGGGTCGACCAGTCCTCGAGATCCATAAAATATCCACCTATCGCGATAGAGCGATATTTTCCGCGCGCGCTGCGCCGGGGTCAAGCGCGGACCGGCCGCGTGGTCAGCCTGCGCACACGCTTGCCCGCTACAATCGGGGTTTACGAGCCCGGGAGGGGTGTTGTGGATTTCAGCTTTACCGAAGAGCAGTTGATGCTGCAGGACGTGGCGCGGCGCATCGCGCAGGAAAAGATCGGCCCCAGTGCCGAGCACCATGACCGCAGCGGCGAGTTTCCGCTGGAGAACATCCGCCTGCTGGGTGAAAACGGCCTGATGGGCATCGAAGTACCCGCCGAGTACGGCGGGGCGGGCATGGATCCGATCGCGTACGTGCTGGCGATGGTGGAGGTCGCCGCCGGTGATGCTGCGCACTCGACGATCATGTCGGTCAACAATTCGCTGTTCTGCAACGGCATTCTGACCCATGGCAACGAAGCGCAGAAGCAGAAGTACGTGCGCGCCATCGCCGAGGGCGAGGCCATCGGTGCGTTCGCGCTGACCGAGCCGCAGTCCGGTTCCGATGCCACCGCGATGCGCTGCCGTGCGGTCAAACAGGCCGATGGCCGCTATGTGATCAACGGCAAGAAGAGCTGGATCACCTCCGGCCCGGTGGCGCGCTACATCGTCCTGTTCGCGATGAGTGAGCCGGACAAGGGCGCGCGCGGTATCACCGCTTTCCTGGTCGATACTGAAAAGTCGGGCTTCGGTCGCGGCAAGACCGAGCCCAAGCTCGGCATCCGCGCTTCGGCGACCTGCGAAATCGAGTTCACCGACTACGTTGCCGAGGCAGAGGACGTGCTCGGCCAGGAGGGTGAGGGCTTCAAGATCGCCATGGGTGTGCTTGACGCCGGCCGCATTGGCATCGCTTCGCAGGCCATCGGCATTGCCCGTGCGGCCTATGAGGCCACGCTGGAGTACGTGAAGGAGCGCAAGGCGTTCGGCGCGGCGATCGGCACGTTCCAGATGACCCAGGCCAAGATCGCTGACATGAAGTGCAAGCTGGACGCAGCGCTGCTGCTGACCCTGCGTGCGGCGTGGGTGAAGGGGCAGGGCAGGCGTTTCAGCAATGAAGCGGCCATTGCCAAGCTGACCGCCTCCGAGGCGGCGATGTGGATCACCCACCAGGCCGTGCAGATTCACGGTGGTATGGGGTACTCGAAGGAAATGCCGCTGGAGCGGTATTTCCGTGATGCCAAGATCACCGAGATCTACGAGGGAACCTCGGAGATCCAGCGCCTGGTGATCGCGCGCAACGAGACCGGTCTGCGCTGAGGGTGACGGGCGGGGGCATCCCGCATCGACCCTGAGCCATCCGACTCCCGGTAGGTGACGACCGTTGGTCGTCACGCTGAAACCCGGCTGGCCGGTTCCTTTCCGGCCTGCCGGACCGCTCAGATGGGGCGTTGGATCAGGCTTAATGGAAGACAACGCCCGGAACCCGCCCAGCGGGCCGGGCTCGTCAGGGGGCAGGCGGGCCGGTGGCACACGTTGCGCTTGCGGGCTCCCGGTTTCGTCGATGACGTGGCGGCGCGCCCGTGCGATGTGCAGACGTCATGCACCGGCAGCTCTGCCTCCTGCCAGGGCTGCAGCCGCCGGGCACACTGGCGCCTCCTTCACCCCAGGAGACATGCAGCATGCGCAAGCACATCGTCGGCGGTTCGATTCTGGCTGTGACTCTATCCTGTGCGATTGCCCTGCCCGCGAGCGCGGCCACGTGGCAGTGCGATTACGTGTACGACGGCGACGTGGCCGAGCGGCGCAGCGTGGAGGCCGATTCAGAGGCCGAGGCGCAGGCGAAGCTGGACGCACTTGCGATCTCTGAAGGCTGGTCCATCGATTTCCATCTGGGCTGCACCGAGCTCTGAGCGGACACCCCGCACTGTGTCGAGGCCGCGGCGGGCCAGCCTCTGTCCGCCGCTGCAGCCTCTCCCCGTTGACCACGAAAAAGGGCCCCGGATCGCTCCGGGGCCCTGTCTGTCACCCATTACGCAGGATCAGCGATCCGGCCGGTGCGCGCCTTCGCTTTCGCGCTGGCGCGCGATGTAGTCCTGCGACGGTTCATCCAGCTTGTCACCGAGCATGCGACGGACGACCACGAAGAACACCGGAATCATCAGCAGGCCGAGCAGGGTGGCAAACACCATGCCGCCGATCACGCCGGTGCCGATGGCATGACGCGAGTTGGCGCCGGCGCCGGTGGAAATCGCCATCGGCACCACACCCATGATGAACGCAAACGAGGTCATCAGGATCGGACGGAAGCGCAGACGCGCCGCCTCGATGGTCGCCTCGCGCAGGGTACGACCCGCTGCCCGCTGCTCTACCGCGAACTCGACGATCAGGATCGCGTTCTTGGCTGCCAGACCGATGACGGTGATCATGCCGATCTTGAAGAAGATGTCGTTGGGCAGGCCGCGCAGCATGGAGAACCCGATGGCACCCAGCACACCCAGCGGCACCACCAGCAGCACCGCCACCGGAATCGACCAGCTCTCATACAGCGCCGCAAGGCACAGGAACACCACCACCACCGAGAGCACCAGCAGCAGGGTCGCCGCGTTGCCGGCGAGGATTTCCTGGTAGCTCATGCCCGACCAGTCATAGCCGTAACCGGCCGGCAGGTCGTTGTCGACGATGTCCTCCATGGTGCTCATCGCTTCGCCCGAGCTGGTGCCCGGTGCCTGCGAGCCGACGATGTTGACCGCCGAATAGCCGTTGTAGCGGCTCAACGATGGTGGTGCGGATACCCACTCGGACTTCACCACGGTGCTCAGCGGAATCATCGTGCGGGTGCCGTCGCTGTTCTCGCTCAGGGTCGACGGGCTGTAGAAGCTCTTCAGCGAGGCTTCGCCGGTGCGGTAGGGCGCATCGGCCTGCATGGTCACGCGCTTGATGCGGCCTTCGGAGAAGAAGTCGTTCACATACACCGGGGCCAGCATCAGCTGGATGGTGCTGTAGACATCAGACACCGACATGCCCATGGCCTGGGCCTGCACCCGGTCCACGTGCAGCGCCAGCTGCGGGGCATTCTCCAGGCCGTTGGGACGCACGCCCACCAGTTTGTCGGGCATGCCGGCAGCAGCGCCCAGCAGCTGGTTGCGGGCCTGGGTCAGCTGCTCAAAGCCCGCACCTGCTCGATCCTGCAGCCACATATCAAAGCCGCCGAACTGGCCCAGGCCCTGCACGGTAGGCAGGTTGACCACGAAGATCTGCGCTTCCTTGATGCCGTAGAACGCGCCGTTCATGTTCTGGATGAACTCGGGCACGGTGATCTTGCGGTCGGCCCAGGGCTTGAGGCGGATGAAGCCCATGCCCACGTTCTCGCCCGAACCGACGAAGCTGAAGCCGGCGATCTGCATCAGGCCTTCATAGCCTTCCTGCTTCTCCAGGATGCCGCGCATCTGGGCGAAGACCTCGTTGGTCTGGCCCTTGGTCGAACCCGGGGGCAGCTGCACGATGGCGATCGCATAGCCCTGGTCTTCTTCCGGCAGGAAGCTGCCCGGCATGCGGGTGAACAGGAAGCCGCACAGCACCATCAGCACCACCGCCAGGATCATCCAGCGCGGGGCATGCTTCACCGCCGAGGTGATGTGTCCCACATAGGTGCCGCTGACCTTGTCGTAATACTTGTTGAAGGTGCGGTAGACGATGTTCGGGTTGTCGTTGTGGGTCGGCTTGAGGAAGGTCGCGCACAGCGCCGGGGTGAAGCCCAGTGCCAGGAACGCGGAGAAGCCCATCGAAATGGCAATGGTCAGCGCGAACTGTTTGTAGATCTCGCCAGCCGCACCACCCTGCAGTGCCGACGGGATGAACACCGCCGCCAGCACCACGGTAATGGCCACCACCGCGCCGGTGATCTGGGTCATCGCCTTCTGGGTCGCCGGCTTGGGTGCCAGCTTCTCCTCGGTCATGATGCGCTCGACGTTCTCGATCACCACGATCGCGTCATCGACCACGATGCCGATGGCCAGCACCATCGCGAACAGGGTCAGCTGGTTGATCGTGAAGCCGATCATCCACATGCCCAGGAACGTACCCAGCAGGGCCACCGGAATGACCAGAGTGGGGATGATGGTGGCGCGGAAGTTCTGCAGGAAGATCAGCATCACCAGGAACACCAGCAACACCGCCTCGAACAGGGTCTTGACCACTTCTTCGATGGAAATCTTGACGAAGGTGGTGCTGTCGTACGGCGAGAACCAGGTCACCCCGGCGGGGAAGCTGGGCTGCAGTTCGTCCATCTTGGCGCGTACGGCATCGGCCACGTTGAGGGCGTTGGCGCCCGGCAGCAGCTGGATCGCGAAAGCGCCGGTGGGGGCGCCGTTGTACTGGGTATCAAAACCGTAGTTGTTGGCGCCAAAGGCAATGCGCGCGATGTCCTTGAGCAGCACCCGCGAGCCATCGGCGCTGGAACGCAGGATGATGTTCTCGAATTCTTCAGGCGTGCTGAAGCGGCCTTCGGCCGACACGGTGGCGGTGAAGTGCCCGTCCGGCGACGGGTCCGAGCCCAGCGAACCGGCGGCGAACTGCACGTTCTGATCGCGCACCGCGCCGAGCACTTCACTGGCCGACAGCCCATAGCCCTGCATCTTTTCCGGGTTGAGCCAGATGTTCATGGCGTACTCGGAGCCGAACTGCTGGGTGCTGCCCACGCCGGGGATGCGCGAGATCTGGTCGAGCACACGTGAGCCGACGATGTCATTGAGCGCGTCGCGGGTGATCGAGGCGTTTTCGGTACGCAGGCCCACGACCATCAGGAAGCCGGCGTTGGCCTTGGCCACCACGACACCCTGCTGGGTGACCTCCGATGGCAGACGCGGTGTGGCCAGCGAAACCTTGTTCTGCACCTGCACCTGGGCGATGTCCGCGTCGGTACCGGTTTCAAAGGTCAGGGTGATCTGCGCCCGGCCATTGGACGAGGACGACGAACTGAAATACAGCAGGTGATCGATGCCGGTCAGCTGCTGCTCGATCACCTGGGTGACCGATTTTTCCGTGGTGTCGGCGCTGGCGCCGGGGTAGGTGGCCGACACGGTGACCTGTGGCGGCGCGATGTTGGGGTAGGACTCGACGCCCAGGTTGAGGATCGCGATCACGCCGCTGAGCGAGATCAGGATCGCCACCACCCAGGCGAATACCGGGTGTTCGATGAAAAATTTAGGCATGGCTGGCGCTTCCCGTTACTGCTTGTTCGAGTCGTTGGCCGGCGTGGCCTGCGCATCGTCCGCGGCAGGCGCTGCGGCCGCCGGCTGTGCCGGTGCGGCGGCATCGGCATTGGCAGGGGCGCCGCCAGCTGCCGGTGCGGCCTGGCCGGCGGCGCTGGCCGGGGTCCACGGCTTGGCCGAGGCCGGTGCGCCTTCCTTGACCTTCTGCACACCCGCCACGATGACCTTGTCGCCAGCCTGCAGACCACCGGTCACCAGCCAGTTGCCGCCCTGGGTACCTTCAGTGGTGACGTTGCGGCGTACCACATTGCCGTCGCCGCCGACGACCATCAGATAGCCGCCGGTGGCATCACGCTGCAGTGCCTGCTGCGGCACCAGATAGGCGTTGTTGCGCTCGCCGAGCGTCGCCTGGAAGCTGACAAAGGCACCCGGCAGCAGAATGCGGTCCGGGTTGGGCAGCACGGCGCGCAGCGAAACCGCGCCGGTGGCCGGGTCGACCGTGGTCGAGGAGAAATCCAGCGTGCCGCTCTGGCCGTACGTACTGCCATCGGCCAGCTGGACCTGGACGCTGGCCTTGCCGTCACCTGAAAGCGCCAGGCTGCCCTTGGCCTGTGCAGCACGCAGCTGCGACAGCTCGTCCACGCTCAGCGAGAAGTTTACATACAGCGGATCGAGCTGGTCCACGGTGGTCAGCAGGGTCACATCGCCCTCGCCGACCAGTGCACCTTCGGTGACCTGCTGCTTGCCGGCAACGCCACTGATCGGCGCGGTGACCTGCGCGTAGCCCAGGCTGATGCGCGAGCTGCTGACACTGGCTTCGGCCTGGCGCACGGCGGCCTGCGCGGTGCGCTCGGCGGCTTCGGCCGCATCCAGGTCGGCCTTGGAGACATAGGCCTGCGGAGCCAGCGAGCGGGCACGATCAGCGGCGACCTTGGCGTTGGCATAGGACGCGCGCGCCGAAGCAAGCTGTGCCTCGGAGGCATTCAGACTGGCCTGCAGCGGTGCCGGGTCGATCAGGAACAGCACCTGGCCCTGCTTGACCTCGCTGCCTTCCTGGTAGACGCGCTTGAGCAGCACGCCTGGCACCCGGGCGCGCACGTCGGCGCTGCGGTAGGGTGACAGACGGCCGACCAGCTCGCGCTGCAACGGCAGGGTCTGCGGCTTGGCCTCGATGACACCCACCTCCGGTGGCGGGGGCGTCTGCTGTTCCGGCTTGCTGCAGGCCGCCAGCGCAACGGCGATGGCGCACGTCAGGGCAAGAGTGCGGAGTGGGGCGATCATCAGGAAAAACTCCGGAGTTGGTTTGAAGTGGGGGCGGTCGGCAGCGCCGGCGCGAAGGCACGCAGGAAGCTGTCAACGGAAAACTCGGCCCAGCGGCGCCGGCGCAGGGCGTCGTCGCGATGGGGTATGAAAAAACGCTGGCGGTCGAAGTCGAGCCCCGCGATCATGCTCATTAACAGCTCGGCCATGAAGTGCGGGTCGTCATGGCGCAGGTGGCCCTGCTCACAGGCCGCTTCGATCCATTCAGCCAGATGAAGATGGAGGCTGCCTGAGCCGTCGCGGTAGAGCATGCGCGCCTCGTCAGGGAACTGCGCGCTGTCGGCGTTGATCATCCGGCAGGCCTGGGCGACGTGGGGCTGGTTGAAGTGCTCCAGGTAATCCACCGCGAACTGCAGCAGGCTTCCGCGCACATCGCCGTCGCCGACGCTGCGCAGGCCGGCGGTGGCGCGGCAGACGTAACGCTGCACCACCTGCCGCAGCAGAGATTCCTTGTTGCCATAGCGCGAGTAAAGGGTCTGCTTCGAGCATCCGGCCCGCTGTGCAACGGCATCCATGCTCAGCTGCATGCCCTGCCGCGCGAGCAGCTCACGCACGGCGTCGAACACGCGCTGGTCGCGCGCGGGCAGGGCGCCTGCGGGATCGGGGGTGGATTTCACGCGTGGACTATACCGTCCAGTTCAGAATTGTGGAATCGATGCGATGTGACGATACATGTCGCCCTGCGAGCCTGTTTGCCAATGCTGGCGGCCGAGCCTGTCGCCGCCGGACCGGAACGCGAGCGGGACGGTCGCAGATGAATAGGCGTTTAAACGCTACGTAACGCGAATGGCCAGATTCCGTCCTGCAGCAAGGCCTTTTGAGCGGTAGGGGCTACACTTTCATTTTCCCAACTGAGCATTACGCATCGCTCTGCCATGAAACCGCAAAAGACCGCAGCCAAATCCGTGAAAAACAAGCCCAAACCAGCGCCGACCCCGAAGGTATCGACGGCCGGTTTCTCCCTGGAACCGGTGTACGCGGCCCTGCGCAAGCGTTACCCGGCGGCGGGTCAGGCCGAAGCAGTGGCATTCGCAGCGGACTTCTACAAGCGCATGGAGGCGGACGAGTACCCGCACCACAGCGCCGAGGAGTGGGCGGCACTGGCCGCGGAGACGCTGGAGTTCGCGCGTGCCCGCAAGGCCGGCAAAGCGAACGTGCGCGTGTTCAATCCCACGGCCAAGGCGCAGGGGTGGGAGTCGCCGCACACGGTGCTGCAGGTCGTCAATGACGACATGCCATTCCTGGTCGACACCGTCACCATGGCGCTGTCCGAACAGGGCATCGGCGTGCACGTGCTGGGGCATCCGGTCATTCGTTTCAGCCGTGACAAGGCCGGCAAGCTGACCCAGGTCGGTGAAGGTGACGCCGAATCGGTGATGCTGCTGGAGATCGACCGCCAGCCGGCAGAAAGCCTGGCCGGCATCGAAAAGGCGATCGGCAAGGCCCTGGATGAAGTGCGCGCCATCGTGCGTGACTGGGAGCCGATGCGCGCCAAGGCGCTGGCCCTTGCCGAAGACCTCGGCACGCGCACGCTGCCGGTGGATGATGCATCGCGCGCCGAAGCGCAGGAGTTCCTGCGCTGGGCCGCCGACAACCACTTCACCTTCTTCGGCTACCGCGAGTACCGCGTGGAGAAGCAGGGCAAGGAAGATGTGCTGGCACCGTTGAACGACACCGGTCTGGGCCTGATGCGTGGCCAGGACAAGTCGGCCGCGCGTCCGGTCAGCACCCTGGCCGCTCAGGGTCTGAACACCAGCCAGGGTCTGACCGATGCGCTGATCCTGACCAAGACCAATGCCCGCTCGCGCGTGCACCGCGCCGGCTACATGGACTACATCGGCGTGCTGGCGTTCGATGCCAAGGGCCGCATCATCGGCGAGCAGCGCTTCCTCGGCCTGTTCACCTCCAGCGCCTACAACCGCCGCCCGTGGGAGATCCCGCTGGTGCGCAAGCGCCACGAATACGTGATGGAGCAGTCCGGTCTGGCACCGGCCAGCCACAGCGGTAAAGCGCTGCGCCATATACTTGAAACGCTGCCGCGCGAGGAACTGTTCCAGAGCAGCGAGGAAGAGCTGTACCGTACCGCCATCGGTGTGCTGGGCCTGCAGGAGCGCGTGCGCAGCCGACTGTTCCTGCGCCGCGACAAGTACAGCCGCTTCATTTCCGCGCTGGTGTACCTGCCGCGTGAACGCTTCAACACGGATGTGCGCCTGCGCATCGAAGCGATGCTCAAGGATGCTCTGCAGGGCGAGCACGTGGACAGCTCGGTAGTGCTCGGTGATTCTCCGCTGGCCCAGGTCCACCTCATCGTGCGTCCCAAGCCCGGCCAGGTGCTGGACGTGGACACCGCCGCGCTGGAGCAGCAGCTGGCCAAGGTGCTGCGCAACTGGCAGGACGACCTGCGCGAAGCGCTGGTCAGTGCCCACGGCGAGACCGAAGGGCTTCGTATTGCCGCGCGTATCGGCAAGGCATTGCCGGCTGGCTACATCGAAGACAACAGCACCGAGATCGCGGCCCATGACGTGGCCCAGCTGGACGCGCTGACCGGCCCGGACGATCTGCGTCTGAGCCTGCAGGCGGTGGGCGAAGGCCTGCGCCTGAAGCTGTACCGCCAGCTGGATGACATCCCGCTGTCGGACGCGTTGCCGATGATGGAAAACATGGGGCTGCGCGTGATTTCCGAGCGCCCGTACCGACTTTCGGTGGACAACGCACCGGTCTACGTGCAGGACTTCGAGGTCGAATCGACCGCTGGCGCGATCGATGCGGCCAGTGTCGATGCTGCGTTCGGCGAGACCTTCGCCCGTGTCTGGAACAACGACGCGGAGAACGACGGCTTCAACCGTCTGGTGCTGGCCGCTGGTCTGCACTGGCGCCAGGTCGCGATGCTGCGTGGTTACTGCAAGTACCTGCTGCAGACCGGTGTGCCGTTCTCGCAGGCCTATGTGGAAGGCACCTTCACCCGTTACCCGCTGCTGGCGCGCCTGCTGGTGGAACTGTTCGAAGCGCGCTTCGATCCGGCCACCGGCAACGAAAGCAAGGCCGACATTGCCGCCGGCCAGGCCGATCTCAAGGCGCACCTGGCGGTGCTGGCCGCCGGTGACGAGGCCACGCTGAAGGTGCTGCAGGGTGTGGTCGATGCCCGCAGCGGCAGCCGCGACGTGCAGATGCAGGCCGCGCGCGACGCGCTGCTCAAGCTGATGGACCGCGTGTCCAGCCTGGATGAAGACCGCATCCTGCGTTCATTCATGGGCGTCATCGACGCGACCCTGCGCACCAGCTACTACCAGACCGACGCCCAAGGCCAGCCGGGCCACGTCATCAGCTTCAAGTTCGATTCGGCGCTGGTGCCCGATCTGCCCAAGCCGCGTCCGTACCGCGAGATCTTCGTCTACGGCCCGCGCGTGGAAGGCACGCATCTGCGCTTCGGCGCGGTTGCCCGTGGCGGCCTGCGCTGGTCGGACCGTCGCGAGGACTTCCGCACCGAGGTGCTGGGTCTGGTCAAGGCGCAGATGGTCAAGAACACGGTCATCGTGCCGGTTGGCGCCAAGGGCGGTTTCTTCGCCAAGCTGCCGCCGGTCAATGGTGACCGCGACGCGGTATTCGCCAACGGCGTTGCCTGCTACAAGCTGTTCATCCAGGGCCTGCTGGACATCACCGACAACATCGTCAACGACAGGATCGTGCCGCCGGTAGACGTGGTGCGTCATGACATGGACGACCCGTATCTGGTCGTGGCGGCTGACAAGGGCACTGCCACGTTCTCCGACATCGCCAACGGCTTGGCCGTGGCGCACGGCTTCTGGATGGGCGATGCGTTTGCCTCCGGTGGTTCGGTGGGCTACGACCACAAGGGCATGGGCATCACCGCACGCGGCGCCTGGGAATCGGTCAAGCGCCACTTCCGCGCGCTGGGCGTTGACTGCCAGAGCCAGGATTTCACCGCGGTTGGCGTCGGTGACATGTCCGGCGACGTGTTCGGCAACGGCATGCTGCTGTCACGTCACATCCGGTTGGTGGCCGCGTTCGATCACCGTCACATCTTCCTCGATCCGAACCCGGACTCGGCCAGTTCGTTCATCGAACGCGAGCGCATGTTCGGCCTGCCGCGGTCAAGCTGGGCCGACTACGATGCCAAGCTGATCAGCAAGGGCGGCGGCATCTACCCGCGCACGCTCAAGTCGATCGAGATCACCCCGCAGGTCCGCGAAGCGCTGGGCCTGGCAGAGGGTGTCAAGGCGCTGTCGCCCAACGATCTGATGAGCGCCATCCTCAAGGCACCGGTGGATCTGCTGTGGAACGGCGGCATCGGCACCTACGTCAAGGCGGCCAGCGAGCAGCACAGCGATGTGGGCGACCGCGCCAACAACGCGCTGCGCGTCAATGGTGGCGAGCTGCGCTGCAAGGTGGTGGGTGAGGGCGGCAACCTCGGCATGACCCAGCTGGGCCGCATCGAGGCGGGCCAGGCCGGCGTACTGCTCAACACCGACTTCATCGATAATTCGGCCGGTGTGGATACCTCTGACCACGAAGTCAACATCAAGATCCTGCTCAACGATGTGGTGCGTGCAAAGAAGCTCACCGTGGAACAGCGCAACAAGCTGCTGGCCTCGATGACCGACGAAGTGGCCGCTCTGGTGCTCAACGACAACTACCGCCAGAACCAGGCCATCAGCCTGATGGAACGGATGGCGATCAAGCGTCTGGGTTCCAAGCAGCACTTCATCCGCACGCTGGAACAGCAGGGTCTGCTCGACCGTCAGATCGAGTTCCTGCCTTCCGATGCCGAGCTGTCCCAGCGCAAGGCGCGCGGGCAGGGGCTGACCCGGCCGGAGCTGTCGGTGCTGCTGTCGTACTCCAAGCTGGTGGCATTCGCGCAGCTGCTTGAGTCGGACATTCCGGAAGACCCGTACCTGTCCAAGGAGCTGCAGCGCTACTTCCCCACACCGCTGCAGAAGAAGTACGCCGACGCCATGGAGCGTCACCGCCTCAAGCGCGAGATCATCGCCACGGCCGTGACCAACCAGACCATCAACCGGATGGGCGCGACCTTCCTGATGCGCATGCAGGAGGACACCGGCCGTTCCATCGCCGAGGTAGCCAAGGCCTACACCATCAGCCGCGAGACACTGGACGCCCGCGCGCTGTGGGCGCAGATCGACGCCCTCGACGGCACGCTGCCCGAGTCGGTGCAGATCGACGCGCTGGAAGTGATCTGGAAGCTGCAGCGCTCGTTCGTGCGCTGGTTGCTCTCGCGCCCGGGCCCGATGCCGGGCATCACCGAGGCGGTCAACCGCTATCAGGGGCCGTTCAACGATATCCGCGTGGCTTCCGGCGTGCTGCCTGATTCGCAGCGACCGACTTACGAGGCGCTGGTTGCCGAGTGGAAGGAGAAGGGGCTGCCGCCGTCGCTGGCACAGCAGCTGGCCGAGCTGCACTTCTTGGAGCCGGCCTTTGACATCATCGAACTGGCCCGTACGCGCAAGCTCAAGCCGGTGGACGTGTCCAAGGTCCACTTCCGTCTGGGCGATGCGCTGCAGCTGCCCTGGCTGTTCGAGCAGATCGACGGCCTGGAGGTCAACGGTCGCTGGCATGCGGTCGCCCGTGGCGTGCTGCGGGACGAGCTCGCCGCGCACCACCGCACGCTTGCCGGCCAGGTGCTGGCAGTGAAGGGCACCGGTGCCGAGGCCAAGGTGGCTGCCTGGATGGCACGTGACGACAGCAGCCTGCGGTTCACTCTGGCAATGCTGGCCGAGCTGGCCGAGCAGAAGGCTCTGGACTACCCGACCGTCTCGGTCGCGGTGCAGCGCCTGGGTCAGCTGGCGGCGCACGGCGCGTAAGGCGCACCTGATCCGCTGTTGGTAATGCGAACGGCCCCGCATCTGCGGGGCCGTTTTTAATTGCGCATGGCGCGCAGCCTGCATTTGGTGCGGTTCCGGTATGCTCTTGCCACGCCTTTCCCGGATGCACCGATGAGCGACACCCCCCGCATCGCGTTCCTGGCCAGCAGTACTGAACCGGCGCGCAACGCGCGCGCCGCGATGGTATCCCGCTATGGCGAGCATGCCCCTGACCAGGCTGACGTGCTGTGCCCGCTCGGCGGCGACGGTTTCATGCTGCAGACCCTGCATCGCCATGGCCACCTCGGCAAGCCGGTGTTCGGCATGAAACTGGGCACGGTGGGGTTCCTGATGAACCAGTACCACGGCGACGACGACGTGCATGCCCGCATCGCCCGGGCCGAGCCGGCCAATCTGCGTCCGTTGGAAATGACCGCGCTGAGTGAATCCGGTGCAAGCAGCAGTCTGCTGGCGTTCAATGACGTGTCGCTGCTGCGGCAGACGCGGCAGGCCGCCCACATCGGCATCGATCTCAATGGCCAGGAGCGGGTCAATGAGCTGATCGGCGACGGTGTACTGGTGGCCACCCCGGCCGGCAGCACGGCCTACAACTATTCCGCCCACGGTCCGGTGTTGCCACTGGGCTCGCACACCATTGCGCTGACGCCACTGGCGCCTTATCGGCCCAGGCGCTGGCGCGGCGCCATTCTCAAGGCCGACACGGAGGTGCGCTTCCGGGTGCTCGACCCGTACAAGCGGCCGGTCAGTGTGACCGCCGATTCGCATGAGATCCGTGACGTGGTCGAGGTCACCATCCGCGAATCGCGCGACCGGCGTGTGACCCTGCTGTTTGACCCGGAGCACAACCTGGAAGATCGCATCCTCAGCGAACAGTTCGTGTTCTGAAGATCAATCCGCGCGACAATAGGCCGCCGCCGCCACAGGAGCCATCATGGGCGACAATACCCCCCGTCTGCTGACCGTCGCGGTTACCTCGCGCGCGCTGTTCGACCTTGAAGAAAGCCATGCGCTGTTCGAGAGCGACGGCGTGGAGGCCTACGCCGAGTACCAGCGTCAACACGAGGACGACATTCTCGGCCCCGGTGTTGCCTTCCCGGTGGTGCGCAAGCTGCTGGCGTTGAACCAGGGGGCCGGGCCGGAGAATCCGCGTGTGGAGGTCATTCTGCTTTCGCGCAATTCAGCCGACACCGGCCTGCGGATCTTCAACTCGATCGAGCACTACGGGTTGGGCATCATCCGCGCCACGTTCACTGCCGGCGAGCCGACCTGGCCCTACGTCAAGCCGTTCGGCACCGATCTGTTCCTGTCGGCCAACCCCGAGTCGGTGCGCAGCGCGCTGCGCCACGGCATCGCCGCGGCCACCATCCTGCCCAAACCGCCGGGCGAGACCGCGGCGGCGGCGGTGGACCAGGTGGTTGCCAGCGAGCGTGATGCCGGTCAGCTGCGTATTGCGTTCGATGGCGATGCAGTGATCTTTGGCGATGAGAGCGAGCGCATCTCGCGCGAGCAGGGCGTGGAAGCGTTCGGCCGTCATGAGCGGGAGCGCGCGCGTGAGCCGCTCAGTGGCGGCCCATTCCGTGGCTTCCTTTCAGCGTTGCATACGCTGCAGCAGGTATTCCCGGCTGGCGAGGATGCACCGATCCGTACTGCGCTGGTGACCGCGCGCTCCGCGCCGGCGCATGAGCGGGTGATCCGCACGCTGCGCGAGTGGGGAGTGCGCCTGGATGAAGCCCTGTTCCTGGGTGGCCGCCACAAGGGCCCGTTCCTGCAGGCTTTCGGTGCCGACATCTTCTTTGATGATTCCCAGCACAACATCGACAGCGCCCGTGCGCACGTGGCCGCCGGTCATGTCCCGCACGGCGTCGCCAACGAAACGTGACACCGGGCGCTGCCCGGCGTCTTTCCGGTCAGTCCGCGCAATCGCCCAGCGCGCCTCGGGCGTCTGACACGTAGCGCCGGGCTCTGCCCGGCGGCTTTTGGGTCAGCCCGCGATCATCCCACCACATCATCCCACCACCTCGCGCGCGTCAAAGCGCGTGACGTCTAACGGTCGTCACCTACCGATGTCCGTAGCGCCGGGCTCTGCCCGGCGGCTCCTGGGTCAGCCCGCGATCATCCCACCGCCTCGCGCGCGTCACAGCGCGTGACGACCAACGGTCGTCACCTACCGATCTCCGTAGCGCCGGGCTCTGCCCGGCGGCTTCTGGGTCAGCCCGCGATCATCCCACCACCTCGCGCGCGTCAAAGCGCGTGACGACCAACGGTCGTTACCTACGAGGCGGAGCCGAGAGGCCCAGGCGCAGGTCCACCACCTTCCAGCGCAGGCCCTGCGGCTCCAGCACCACCTGCAGGGGCGGTTCACCAGGCTCGCGCTCGACATCCACCACGAAACGGTCGAGCCGTTCAAAACGGTGCTTCGCCTCGCGCAGCGGACGCGCCGGCTCCGGCGCGGCCCAGCTGTCGCCGCCCTGCAGTTCGTTGCGGCCGCGTTTCCACAGCTGATGTCCCTGCAGCATCGCACCGATCCCCATCGGGGTGATCAGCGTGTCCACAGCCGCACCGCCCAGTTGCCGACCCAGGCCCTGCAGCAGCCCGCCGAACGGGCTGGCCGCCACGTCCACGCCGGCCTGGCGCAGCAGATGGTCGCTCAACTGCGCGCGCAGACTCGCACGCACGCGCGGAAAGTCCACATAGCGCTCCAGACGCGCGGTATCGCGCTCTTCGATCGCGGTGGAAATACTGTGCACCGCCAGATAAGGTCCACTGAACCACCAGGCGCTGACCGCCAGTGCCAGCAGGACGACAACCGCAACGAGCTTCTTCATGGGACGTCCGGTCTGAAAAGGAGACCTCATGGTGCAGCAGCAGCAGACAACGGCGGTGAAATGCCAGCGGCGCGCCTAGACGCTCGGCGAACTCCGGCCATCGCCGAACGCGGCGACCAGGCGCGCGCGGTCAGCTGCGCAGAGAAGATCCGGGTCAGTGGCCAGAATCTGCAGCAGGCTCTCGGTGCGCGTTGTGCCGACGATGCCAGCGGCAACGCCCGGATCCTGCAGCACGTAGGCGAACGCCGTCTGCGCCGGTGCCTGTGAGGCGATCGAGGCGACCACGCGGCGCATCTGCGAGGCACTGCGCATGAGCCGGCGACTGCTGGGCTTGAGCCAGGCGCGGGCGAGGTACCAGGCGTCGCTCAATGCCGGCAGCCGGGGCCGGTAGGGCAGCAGGTGGCCCTGCGCCAGCACGGTGCCGGCCAGTACGCCCATGCCGGCCTGGTGCAGCTGCGCCACATGCGCCGCGCGGTCCTGCTGCAGCAGGTTGTAGTCCAGCAGCACCACGTCGAATACGGTCGGGTTCGCGGCCAGCCAGTCCAGCGTACTTCGCGAATGGGTATTGATGCCGAGGTGGCGGAACAGGCCGCGCTCGCGCAGGCGCCGCAGCGTGGCCAGGAGTTCATCGGTGATCTGGTGCTCGCCGATGCCATGCAGCTGGTAGATGTCCAGATACTCCAGCCGAAGGTTGCGCAGTGATGCCTCGCAGCTTGCAGTGATCGCCGCAGGCGAAAAATCCCGCTGCTCGGTGCCGCCGAGGCCAGCCTGGCCGGTCAGCGTGCCGCCCTTGCTGGAAATCACCAGCTGCTCGCGTGGGCAGGTGGCCAACAGCGGTGCGAGCAGCCGACCCAGCCGGGGCTCGGCGTTGAAGCCGGAATAATTGTGGCCGGTATCGAGCAGATTGACGCCCTGTTCCAGCGCCATCGCCAGCACGCGACCGGCTGCGGGCTCGGCGAACTGCCGGTGGCCCCAGAAGCCCGAGCAACCCAGGCCTATCGGCGAGACCTGCAGCCCGGTACGGCCCAGCGTGCGGCGCTGGCGAGGCAACGGCAGGGTCATCGGCTCAGAACTCCAGGTCGAGCGCGGCGCACAGATAATCCACGAACGGCCCCAGTGCCGCCAGATCCTTGCCCAGCGTGGACAGCAGGCGCGGGCCGGTCATGGCGGCATTGTCCAGCGAGCGCCACATCACCCAGTTGCGGTGCTTGAGGTCGTCGATGAACTCGAAGTCGGCCGGGAAGCCGCGCGGCGGACGCACCAGCTTCTCGCTCTGCTCGAACGCGTAGCGCTTGCGCAGTGCAGGCGCATGCGCGGCCGCTTTCCAGCTGCCGGGATTGTCCAGGATGAAATGGCGGATGCGCCGCTGGGTGTCCGGTTCGGGGTGCCACAGGCCGGCACCGACAAAGCTGGCATCGGGCTGCAGGTGCACATAGAAGGAGGGAGCGGCTACCTCGCGGCGGCGCTCATGGAACAGCCGCGCCCCCTGCCACAGCTTATAGGGCGATTTATCATGCGAGAAGCGCGCATCGCGGTGGATGCGGAACAGCGAGCCACCGACACCGCGCGGATCGGCACGGAACTTCGGGCTGACTTCGGCCAATGCAGGCTGCAGGTCACCGATCAGCCGCAGAAAGGGCTGACGGATGTGATCCTCATACTGTTGCCGGTGCTCGTTGAACCAGGTCTTGTTGTTGTGCAGGGCCAGACTGCTCAGAAAGCGCAGACTGGCATCACTGAAATAAGTCGTCACAAGGTCTCCTGCAGGTGTTGGCCCCAGTCGCGCAGCGCGCGCAGCAGGGCAGGCCGGCGCGCATCATCGCTGGCTTCGGCCGCCAGCGCATCGATCTGCTGGTGGTACTGGGCAAGATTGAGCTCACCGAGCCGGTCATCGCCGAGCAGGCGCTGCTGACGATAATGCTGCCAGCGCTGGCGGTCGGCAGCGTCCAGACTGTCGGGATGGTTGCGGGCGCGGTAGCGGAACAGCAGCTCGGGCAGGCGTGGATCATTGAACTCTGCTTCGAGCGCTGCCAATCCGTCGGGTGCGGTGGTGCGCACGCGGGCCAGCAGCGGCTTGTCGCCGGCCCCCAGGAAGCCATCGTAGATCGAGCCGTCCACATCCGAGACACTGGCCTCGCGACTGCCGGCATACACCTGGCGGGCTTTCTCGGCGAGCATGGGCGCCTGGGTACGCAGCAGTTCCAGCTTGGACGCGATCGCGGCCACATCCAGCCCGAGACGCTGATGATCGTCGGCACGCAGGTGGTTCCAGGCCACCAGCGCCGGCACCTTGTTCAACGTCACTTCCTTCAGCGGGACCCGTGCGGCGCCCTCGGGCAGCTCGCTGGCGCGCAGGTACAGGCGGCGTGCGATCTCCTCGGCAGGCAGCTCCAGCAGCGGCGCGATATCACCTTCCAGATCGAACACGATGACCCGGTTGCTGATGTACGGATGCATGGCCAGCGGCAGAACCGGGGCTGCACACAGCCGGCTGGCCGGGTAGCGCATCGAGATGTGCAGCACCGGCTGCAGCGCGGCCACGTCGAGC